>Ga0307517_10010797_pt1 | contig 12735 bp, 12 predicted proteins | sample 23_EM_MG_FD_194515 | JGI IMG/M metagenome (GOLD analysis project Ga0307517, IMG submission 194515) | Populus trichocarpa ectomycorrhiza microbial communities from riparian zone in the Pacific Northwest, United States - 23_EM | ecosystem: Host-associated > Plants > Roots > Unclassified | place...
AAATCAAAATAGATCTCAACACATAAAACTATGTTAACATAACTAGGAAGAATGAAATTATAAAGAAATAAAATTTAATGACAAATGAAAAACAAATCTTAAAGGAGTTGAAAAGAAAAAAATATTGAATATGAAAGTAAGCACTGAAATGAGTCTTGGTGGATAATGCATACAAAATAAAACAACCCATCTATTTATTTATTGTATATTTTATAGTTATTAAACTCGGTCAGGGATTGATCCAGCCAAGGAGCTGGGTCCCAAGTCATATAGGTTGACTCAGGTTAATAGAAAAAAAAAATGTTTGAGGGTTTAATATCCCATATAAAATTTTTTTGAAACAATTCATATGAATGTAGATTATAAAAAAAATAAAGTGTAGTATATTTATTCCACATTGAAAAGTTCAGAAATAATTCATAGATTTATGGTATAAAAAAAAAATGTGAACTGTGGTATACTTCCCACATCAAATACTTAAAAAAAATTCATGTGAATGTAAATTATATATAATTATCTCATATTAAAAAATTAAAAAATAAATCTTATAGATATGGGCTATAAAAAAAATGTTAAGTATAGTATAATTATTCCATATTAAAAAAAATTAAGAAAAAAGTCATGTAGATATAGTCATATATAATTATTTCACATAAAAAAATAATACATATAAATGTAAGCTATAAAAAGATAAAATATAGAATAGTTATCTCATATTGAAAAGTTAAAAATAATTTATGTGAATGTAGACTATATATAATTATTCCATATCGAAAAGTTAAAAAATAATTCATGTGAATTTTAAATATAAAAAAATATATGTAAGGCTAATTATTCATAAATTAATTTTATATTTTTAAATTTATAAAAAAAATAAAAATGTAAGAAAAAAATCAAACGATCTAAATTATTAAATCTTCATGTTGACGAGAGGCCTTTTCTGGGCCAAAAAGACATTAATATGCGGCCCATATTTCGTGGGCCTAAAATGCTTAGATACGTCGAAACACGCGTGTCAACAACCCAATGAGGATCTTGATCGAGGGACCGCGGCTCTATGTACCTGGTGTCCTTCTGCTGGTGAATTTATTTTTTTCACGGCAACTTTACATAAACATACACGCACAGAGGGAGGGACAGGGGCGTTTTTGTTTTCTAGTAACCCCTATAAGCCTAGATTATTGAAAACTCTTGTATCTTCCCATCTGGTCTTTCTCGGCAAGCAGAATTTAGGGTACAGTGAGGTGATGTAGCTTGAATGGTCCCCGGCCATACAGTATTGTTAGATGACCGCAACCATGTACAGTAACGAGAAACATTTCACTCCCTTTCTGCGTTAGCAAACTTGCATCCTTTTTCTGATGTATGGTTACATAGAACTAGGCAACTGCGCAGTGCAGTCGAGCTGCCAGCAAGAACGGTTCCTCGTGCATTGCAGTGCGCTGATACAAGGTGAAGCTGGTCGCACCTTGAATTTCCTTTCCACATATATATAGCGCCCACTCGCAAGAAACAAAACTGAAAAGACGAAAGAGTGTAAAATGGTATGGTAGCCACCAACCAGCTAGCAATGACGAGTTGGAATGATTGATGATTTTTTCATAAAATCTCACTTTTCCCTCCTTTATAATCTCTTGATCTAGACAGCATGCATCTCTCTCTAACCAAAACAGTTGCAGATGTGGGAAACGGATACATGATTACACACACCTGGTTGTAGAAAGTCGAGCACAAGTAATCTACGCATGCTGGCTCTGCCTCTATTCGGAAGCCAACAGCTCTACGGTCAGGTATACTCGTGTGGTTAACACTTCCTAGGATATTGCTTTAGTTGAATACGTGCCCCCACCCTTTTCTCTAACCCGTCATATTTAAGAACGGGAAAACCATGTATCCGAGGAGGTTTTGCGGTGTTAATGTGATCATAAAATAGAGGGTTTATTTGTTCAACGTGTGAAAATTCTCCTCTGCTCGAGCCCTGAAGTTTTTGCCACTACCCAGGAGCCACATCCCAACAACATGAACTGCAGATTGGATATTACCTGCAAAACACATATAACGTCAAAACGAACACCGATTCCTTCTTGGCCTGTTCATGCTGTTTTACCAAAATCAGTCCAAGGGTGAGACGTTCTTCAGTCGGATTAATTTAGTCTTTAGGTAAAACATATCCTGACTTGGCCTGTTCTCGACAGAGCCCCAACTCAGCTCAGTCAACTGCAGAATGCTTTGGCCAGGATATCAACCATAAGATGCAAGGTACTTCAATACAAGTTTAAACGTGATGATGCAGTAACAGAAAAATCATAAGGCCTGCAAAATAACCATAGAAGTCTAGCAACCTACTTCCTGCGAGAAGTAAGGACAAGTAAAAATATCCTCCCCAAAATAGGCAAGAAATCAAAACCATGACCAGTTCATATTCCTCTTCCAAACAAGTAAATCAAAGTTCGAAAGCTTTGTTTACCTTTTTGAGAATGTTAGTAACTTATTAGAATGCCTACTTACATTGAAAAATACATCAAAGCCGCGACATGACACAATCAGACACAGAACTACATAGAAATTTACAGACCTCCAGATTAAAAAAAAAAAAAAGACATCAAGAGCCCACTTTGTACCCATCACCTGAACACTACTCACAAAGAAAGTTGAAAGACGCTGCTAATTCTAGCTCTTCAACTACAATGATGGTACACTAACTCTAGAGAAAACCCAAAGATTTGATTCCCAGAAGCCTTAATATTAAATATAATAACATAACATCCTAAGGCTACAAAAATTTGGGGTTGGGAATAAACTATTACCCAAAGATTAATCTAAAATTGTACCCAACTTTCCTTCAACTAGTTAATGCTTGTGCGTGCAAGCAACAATTTGTAAATGTCTGAAGCTGTGGGACGGTCAGCTGGATTTTCCTTGGTGCATTGACAGAATAAATCAACAAGGAATCTCAGAGTTTCTGACTCAACCTCAGGTCCCTCCAGATCTGAGCCAGACTGAGTCACCAAATGCTCGTCAATGGATCCCAATGCCTCTAGCTCATCAGTTAGTGGTGGTCGTTTACCTGACTGCTTATATCAAGAGAAACCAATAAAAGAACAGCTCAAGACCAGAGGTAACAAAATCAAGCATTGATCAAAAAGCTAATAGTACCACGGGAAAAAAAGATTTTACTGATTCGTAATGCATGCAATGCAACGGCAACACTAAAATCTTTTTGCATCTAAGTGTTAACCACCCTAAATTATCCATTAGAAAATTTCAGTTTCTAGTGAGATGTACCTGTAGAAGCTCGTGTATGTGTAGGTCAGGTAAGCCGGAATATGGGACCTGTAAAGTCAACAATTCCAGAAGCAGGCATCCATATGACCAAATATCCACTTCCTACAACCAAAAGAGAAAATCCCATTACAACTCATACTATCAACATGCACAAACTAAAGCATATGGAAAGCAGTATGTTTTTGCATGCAATATGGGGCCATAGCCCAACACAAATTCATCACAAAGATTGCACATATTTGGCATAGTCCGTCTTAGTAGCATAGCCAATGTTAATACAGTTTTGATACAGGGATCAAAATTTGTACCAAAACTGGTGGCATTTTGAGAAATCAGAAATTTGATCCTGCATCTGATGATATGCAACGCAACTAGTTCCTCAGATGTGGTATTTGCTGATAACAATTCATTTAGAATGTAGAGCCAGTCCAATTCATGGAGGTAAGCCCTCAATTTTATGAATCCCGGACAATACACATTATGAGGATAAGTATTGAACAGCAGAAGTAATAATTAGCTTCACACTTCGTTGCAGTTGATAAAAACCATTTAAAAGACTACACAGGTGTTGGTAAACAGCTGTCACATCCCTTCAACCTTAAAGGGCAATTCAAATTTGTCCACATCATTGCTAACAATCCAAAAAAATCCTCCCTTCCACTCCATATTCAATTCAAGGTAATGAGAGCAAGACATGCATGTGTTTATAATTTTTCATGCACGTGTTTAATTTTATGTTTACATAATGACCGATTAAAATCACTCTCATTCCAAACATATAACTTCTATGGAACCCACATAACTGTAACACAATATTGCAATGGAAATGTTAACAATCACATGAGAAAAAAAAATATCTAGCCAAGCACTAAGAATTAATGATTTTCCAAACTAACAGACAGGAGAAGCAACATACCAGACCATATGTGCTGCGTTTATCCATTGCCCGCAAAACCTCTGGAGCCATCCATCGTGGTGTTCCAACACAAACATCAGGAGGTGCAATACCTCTATGAGCAATACAACACGTATGCAAGAGAGACCTGAGTGGCACAGCTCTGTCAAAATCACAGAGCTTCACTAAAGGCATGCCATCAGCTCTCTTATTATCCAAATCAATCAAAATATTTTCACTTTTTATGTCACGATGAATTATATCTTTGGAGTGAATCTCTGCCAATGCACATGCAACATCTCGTGCTATACACAATGCCATCTCCACTGGTACATGCTTCTCGCCAGTTTTTGATAACTCCTCTACATAATTCTAGTGCATCATGAGAGCAATAATCAATAAGAAATATGTGGAAAGCAATCAAATAATTGTGTAAAAAAAACAGATAACTATGTAAGAAAAACAGTTAAACTCAAACATGTCTCAGACAAACACTAGTTAGGGCAAGCTATGTGAATCCTATTTCTCCTTGGCAAACTACCAAGGCCAAGATTTTCTGCGAAATAATTATACTACATATGAAATTACGAACGTGGGATTGTTACAAGTGGCTACTTAATGTTAGGGTATTAGATGAAGCATTGAGTGACATGTGGTACAAGTATGAGGGATTAGTAGGTTTTGATTGTCAATAAATAGTTGGTTTTTCAGGTGCAGTCTTGTGAAATTGCAGGAAATTTTTTTTCAGAATAGGTAAATTAAAATATAGTTCACGCAGTCGTTTAAAACTAACCCCATTACCCATACTAAAATTAATCTTTGTAGTTGCCAGAAGCAAAGCCAGGGCATGTAACTAGTTCTGCTACTATGATGTTTGCATCTGCCAACTAAAAAAACAAAAGAATAAAGTTACCTTTAAAGATCCCCCGTTAACATACTCCATAAGAATAACAGACTGTAATATGCGGCGTTCTGGATTTCCATCTTCCGATGGAATCCATTTTGAAGATAGCTGGTGTCCATACATTTCAACTATGCAAGAGTGTTGTAGCACACCTAAAACTCTTACTTCTCCGAGACAACTATATTCAAAATTCCTAATTTCATCTGCTGAAGCCTCACACACCTCTAAAGTACGCACCTGCATCAGAAAAGTTCATTAGATAGAGCCAGCAATTGTTGTATGTTGTACAGGGGAAATTCCTTGGTTATGAATATACAAGCCTGCAAAAGCTGAACATACCTTTGCTGCAGCTTCAACAGATTCAAATTTGCACCGAATAAGAGTACTGGAACCCACCTTTCCTATCTCATCAGATGTTGACAAAGAAGGAAATGAACAACCAGGACTGGTAATGCTCTTGGTTGAAAGGGGAACTTCAGCCCGACTGAGTGGAACATACCTGAAGCAACAAGCAAATTCATGAGAATATGAAATCAAATGTATAAGCAGATGAGTAAATGTTGACCAAGAAGATAATCTTATTCTTGGAGCTTGTTTGGGGAACAAATGCTTTAGTGTGCTCCTGTAATTGAATGTGCATTGAACAACTAAAGTTTCATATAGTGCACGCTTTGCTCTTCCATTTCCACAATTTACCCTCTAAATCTTTGTTTATTTTTAGATGAAGAAAAACAAACATGTAACATTATGAAGTAGTTGTACAAAAGATAGCTGGAAAATAAGTCATTCCAATAAAGAAAAACAGGCAACACAGATCACAAAAAAGGCGCTCCAATCTACAGTTCCCTTAAAAGAACCCGCCAAAATGGTAAGCAGGACACAAAAACACTATCAAAATATAAAAAATCTCTAAATAGCACTAGAACTGCATATTAATTCTGCAGAACAGTTCTGCTCAAACACCAAAATAATCATATATTCTTCAATGTTTAGGTTGTGTTTGGTATGGGGTGAAAAAGAGTGGGCGTGAATTATTCAGGGAGTAAGTTTTAAGGTGTAAGATGCTGTTTGGTAATGTGGCTGCGGGTGAGGTTCACCCACAGCCACACATATCAGCGTTTGGTAACAAAAAAAAATGTGATTTTGCTTGGTAGGACCCACCAACTTTCACTGGCGTGCTGCAGGTTTGGAGAAGCAGCATTTTGCTGCTTCTCGTGGTGACTGTTCAGTGAACAGTGCAGCCATGCTCCACTGTAGCACTGTTCACTAGTGAACAGTTTTTTTTTTTTTTTTGAAAACCAGTGCAATTAATTGATTTCACTAGCACTGTTCACGTGAACGTGAACAACAATTTTTTTTTTTGTTTTTAAAAAAAATTAGTTTAAGGTAAATTAAATTTACTCGTACTGTAATCTCAATTTTATTCCTGATAATATTTTACATAATTTTGTAGTTCTTGTCGGATGAATTTTGTACGTAATGGAATTGTAGATAGTTTAATGGAACAATAAAAAAAAATTTATATCAAGTATGATTTATTTCATGATGTAATAGCAATAGTTAAATCTACAATATTTAAATTAAAAACCATAAATATTAATATATATTTTTTAAAATTATTTTATAACCTCAATTTCAAAAGCATTCTTAACCAAACACATTAAACTACTTTTTGTTCAACCACAGTTTTAACCAAACATATATTTTTCCAACCCAACTTCAACTAAAAGTACTTTTTATAAAACAACTTTTTTCAAACCACAACCACAACAGCTACCTCAATACCAAACATGGATTTTTTTTAGGGTAAAAAACTATTTGTTTGGTAGCATTCACAAATCACTTGCATATATTAATAATTTAATAACAAACACTAATTGCGTATCTTACAATCTCTTTTGTATTCTTCAAAACAATTGCTTCAAGTCATCTTTCTTTTCTTTTGTTGTGAGTGTCAGATTTATCATATAGGAAACTTGAGATCAGTGCAAGCTCATCACTGCTGAATGAGATTGCAGTTTTTTGCAGATGGGAAAGATAGGGCTAGGTAAGGCATTAAGCAATAGGCAAGTTCGTGTAAAAAAAATCCAAGAAATATGTGTTGGATGTGTTTGAGAGATCATGGATAATCGCTATGGCTGGATGGGAGAGCAAGGAGAGAGGGTGGAGAAAGAGAAATCAAGTTAGAGGAAATGGAGACAAGATATGAGCACCAATTTCAAGAAAAAAGATTAAGGGTGGATCTTACCCCCGTGACTGGGGAGTAATGTCCCACCCCACTTTTGGGGTGAAATGTCACCCTACTGTAATTTTAACCTGCAACAGTTTGTCTTACCCAACAACATTAAAAGAGGCAAAGGTTTACAGGGGTAAGTTTTCACCCCTATCACCTCCTACCTAACTTAACTTTACATAAAAGAATTCACACCAGGGGAAAAATCAATGTTGCATGATATTATGGACTTGAGCATACAAATTCTAGCATCTGCATGCATATCGTATTGAACGAAACAACATTGCCATCACCACTTTAAATAGCAGGACTGACCTGGAAAAGTATTCCAGATCTGTTTCTTCTTTAATATCATGTGGACGGCATGCATCCACCACCATCCGGACCAGTGAATCACCCCTCCTGCTGAGAATGACATTCCACGCATGTGGCGTGAAGTCCAAGTAACCCCGGACAAGTTCACAAGGTAATGGAGGATCCATTCGGTCACATAGATACTGGAGCAATTTCTATTAATAACTGAAAATGTACTGCAAGTAACATAATTATTCAACAAGTAATATTGAAAGAAAATGCAAGACAAGAATTACCTTCATTAGCAACGCTCTGTGTCTACAAACACCAAACTGCAAGCTCCCTAAAGGAATCACAATGGAACCTCGTCTTGCTTTAATAGATCGCAAAGATCTCTCACAGAGATCGGAGAAAAAAATATCGTCTACAGTTTCCAAAGTCTGTTTACCAGCAGAGCTGATACTTTCATTATTTCCAGTTGAGCATGTGCAAACAAAAGGCTTCCTGTAGTTTGAACCAGACACTGCTTTTCTTGTCCTTTCAACAGCACCACTTCTATCACTGCCCCCAAAATGATCAGAAACAAAAAGTGCAAGCAATGATGCAATCTGCAAGTTATCAACAGCAACCTTATTCCTCTCCTTGGTAGAACCATTTAATCTCTTCAAACGGTACACCAATGCTTGAGCAGAGAGAGCTATTGCATCCAACTGTTCATCCTTCTCCCTAAAAGAAACAATAAGCAACCACAGTCATTAACACTAAATAAGCATTATCTAACCACACAGTAATAGCGCAGTCGTGTTTTGTATGAGCATGTCTTGAATAAGAGTTGACCTGTCCAAAAGAATGACCTCGCGTGAGTCAAGAGACAAGATTTGCTCAAAATTCCTCAGTGGCATGAAAGGTCGGTCACGTCCTGCATCATAAAAGCCATCTGGTAGTCGGTCCTCAATGCTGCAAAAAGAAAGGTTGCTATATTTGCGAGACAATCTTGAGCTATCTTCTGTTGGTCTCCGACATTTACATGGTTTTGGATTATCAAGATCCATATCATAATGCCTTTTTGACTTGTAGGTGATTTTGGATTTTTCTGAAGATGGATTTTCATCCTGACTACCAGCTTCACCCTGTAAAGGGCCTAGAGATTCATCTTGCACACAACATACTTCTTCCTCATTTTTATTTATAGACCCAAGGTCGCATGAGCAGCTTTCCACACCCTTTTTTGAGCTGATTTTATCAGCTTCAACACTGATAAGAAGATTTTCGACTTCAGCTTCTCCAGAAAGTTCAACTTTTTCGCCATCATCATCATCATCCAGACCTGCGATGTCTGATATACCCTCTTCACAAATCTCGAAGTTACGGACATCAAGATTGTTCAATTTGAAACTTTCACTTTCCTTCAGATCCAAAGCTTCAGCATGGCCCTCACCTTTCCACTTCCTGCTGTTGTTTAATCGTTCTTGACGAGCTTTTTGTTGCAAATAATGTCGCCGTTTCCACCGCTTACTGGACCTCCGAGTTGCAAAGCATCTGCTGTTTGATGAAGGCACAGTCACTATGCTTGATGCAGCATGATTGGAACCTGCATCACATTCTTGATCATCAAAAGTTCATTTGACACAAAGTAGAGCCAATGAATAAAAAACCCAAGACATCCATAATAAAAAGCTTTTCAAGTATATAAAGAGAAAGTGATTCAAAAGTCCTCACCATTACAAGAAAAATTATTGCCATCGTCCTGAAAGGAGGCTTCGTACACGTCCATTTCAACTGAAGAGCTAATGAAATCATCATTTGATAAGTCCTTTCCATTTCCTTCCAATTTGCAGCATATCCATGAAGGTATTTGACAACAGCTGAGTAGCCTATTGTTCTTGAAAACAATAAGCATTAAGAAGATCAATAAACATGATAGGTTTTGGCCATCCAAACTTTGAACCCACGAAAGTATAAAAATTTAAGTAATTTAACCACAGGACCACCCTTCCATTACAGAGTTTGCTGACATATCAAAATGATTTCCAGCAAAAATTTAAAATGCTCGTGCCATATCCTATAAAATGTTGCATGACCATCATGTTCTCGATATCAAGAATGAACTACTTGCAACCACAATTAGGTGTGGCCAAGTCACCAGATAAAATCTCCAATTCCCCCCTAGCTTTGAGTACAACAGGCAAGGAGATGCAATGAATAAAAGATCTAAACACACCAAACAGCCAGTGCCATTGAATGCTTTAAGGGTGTAACAACAGTATTGAAAAACACTAAACTAAAAAAAACAAAAGAAAAAAAAAAGTATAAGTTAGCATCACAAAAAAAAAAGTACAAACAACTTAAACTTTAAGAAAAATAGAAGAGCGAATTATAGATGTTCTAACAGAGAAACAGAATCGACATGATTCTAGAGAAAGTGCAGTAATGTGGTAAGAACGTGATTATTTAGCATTTTGACCAGAGATATGGGCCATGAACAAGAACGACCGAAATGGTTAAAGTTGCTTGATGCAAAAGGTTAGAATAACATGTTGAGTAAAGTAGTAGCAGCAGCATAATTTTTGAGGCATATCAAGTAATATTCTAGAGAGCTGATTATTACATCCTAGAGTAATCAATGAACCGAGTGGAAGTACCATTACACATCTGGAACCTGAATGTAAATCACAACCTTCCCTAAAAGTTCATTACAGAAAAGTACCTGAAGATTTAAATACTGGAGGCTATGCATTGAAGTAAGTTCAAGAGATCCCAGTGACGTCAGCCTGTTATTTAACAGGTCCAAACTCTCCAATCTTTGCAATGAGGACAAACTTGAGGGTAGTTCAACTAACTTATTATTAGATACTGTTAATGATATCAAGGCATTTAAATAAGTTATTTCATTTGGCAGACTCTTTATCTTGTTGAATGAAAGATCCAAGTACTCCAAGTTACTTAAGCAGCCAATTTCGGGAGGAAGATATCTGCAGGAAAAAGTACAACATCAGATCTCTCTGTTTCTTCTTCTTCTTCTTTTCAAATTTCTGATAAGCAGTATGTAGCTAACTAAATTTGTGAGTTGTTATTCAAGAACTACATCTCTAAAGTTTGGTACTAACAACTTCTTGGAAATGCAGAGGACCGAAACTGAATTTCATTTTAGATTCACTTAGAGGTATTACACAGCACTCAAATATTATCAAGGCCCAACAATTCAGATGGGTGCCAAAATTTAAGGGTAACACTAAAGATTATGTCCTGTCTACCTTTCCGAGAATATGATGCATATCAATGGTGTTGTTTAATTTATCACTTTAAGGTGACTCTGCTCCCAATGTTTTCTCTCCTTCCTTGATATTTTTTACCAGTTAACCTTTGACTATTTCTTTAACAGCAAGCATTAGAGCCACTCTATCTTGTTTCATTGGATTTGGCAAAGCCCTTTAAAGATGTCTCAAAATGTCTACCATTGTTTTGAATAAGATAATTCTATAACTTAACACCATGGAAACAATGGAAGCAAAACATAGATAATAAACTTGAGGTGTTGAAAGAAGGGGAGTCAGGCACCTAGAAAGATAATTTGACTGAAAATGTTTTCCTTTTTTTTTCTCCACAAGCTAAACTACAAAGGTCTGGATGAAGAACTCTGTAAGCTAGTCGAATGCATACTTGCAAGCATAACAGGTCAAGCAGACAATGCCCATGATTCATTCTTGTGGTGTTTATTTCAGACCATGTGGTAGCCTACATCACACGCTATTAGACCTATCCTTAGTTGTAAGTTTTCCCCATAAAAGAAGTGATCATTCAGCAACACATTGATTTCTTACAGCCAACACCTTTATTGTCCAACTTCCATTCAGAAAAATTCTACCTCGTATAAATTGAAAAGGAATTCTTTTATCACCGAAGCTAACAATAACAATAAAGGCGAGCAAAACAAAAGAATCAGATTATTGGATCCAAACATAATGTTTCTTTCACCAACAACCGCCCTTTAATGCGGTTCTTACAAGAACACAATAATCAACAACATTTAAAATCACCATCTCCAACATAAATGATAGTTTTCACTCAAAAAAAAGAAAGTATTATTATTTCTTTTCATATGCCAGCGAAACAATAAACAATCAAATATAATTTCATAATTTGACTGGAATTCATAACATCATTCCTAAGCAAGTTTTTTTTGCTAACCTACTAATTACCTCTTACTAGATCGAAAGCAAGCAAAATAAATTAAAAATTCTTAATTTGACTCGAATTTGTAACTACATAGCTACCCCATGTAGTTTCCTTTCTTTTTTCTTGATAGAACAAGATTCAGTTTAATTTCTTTCATTGAGATTTTCACATTTCTCCATTCCTAAATCCTCTAAACTATAGAAAAACATAACATGATTCGAAACCGACACACACACACTTACCTTATAGAGAAGTGACACACAGAGAGCTTTGTCAAGCACTTAATCCCAGAAATCTCACTCAAAATCGTCAAAACCGAAGGTCTTGGCGGCACTTTCGAGAGCTCAAGCTCTTTCAACCCTTTGAATTTACTAAAATTCAAGCCATTCAACCCCGGCGATGATACTTTGACTTGCAAGCACTCCAATCCCACCAAATTCCCAAACTCCGCCGGAAACAAATTCACTTCATTCCCAAAAAACTTGACCGTCCTCAATTTTTTTAACCCGCCCACCGACTTGGGCACCAAACTAAAGGCATTCTTATACAAATACAAACCCTCAACTGAATCATCAGATTTTTCTAGTAAATCAAATTCCAAGCTTTTGCCTGTAACATCAAGAACCAACTCATCATCCACGTTAGCACTTCTTTTTTCGACATGATTGTGACTGTTTTCTGTTGCGGTGGCATTGAATTCAGTGGAGGGTGATTTTGAGGATTTAAGGTTTTCGGGGTTATCGGTGGAATTCGAATTGGATCCGGTGGAATTGGAAGGCTGCATTGGGTGAATTTGAGAGGGAATAAGAGGGATTGAATTTTTGTTAGCAAAAGGGGGGTTCAGAGCATGTTGTGATTGTGAAAAGAAAGAGAAGATCTTTTGGGATATTTGGGAGAGAGAGAATACCAATTAAGGACAGAGAGTGGAGCATGAGAAATTAGAGGAGC
>Ga0307517_10010798_pt1 | contig 12734 bp, 8 predicted proteins | sample 23_EM_MG_FD_194515 | JGI IMG/M metagenome (GOLD analysis project Ga0307517, IMG submission 194515) | Populus trichocarpa ectomycorrhiza microbial communities from riparian zone in the Pacific Northwest, United States - 23_EM | ecosystem: Host-associated > Plants > Roots > Unclassified | place...
CATGTTGTGTTTAATTATTTTATTTATTAAAATTATTTTTTTATTTAATTAAATAATTATAGAATAGACACACATGAAATCAATTGAATAAAATTAAAGGAAAAAAAATATCATGTAAGGTTGTACATATTAAAAAAAATACTGTTATTTTATGTGAAAACCACTTAAAAATCAAACGATATGTAACTAAAAAATAAATTGAAAACTTGAAAAATACATGTGGATATAAATATATAATCTCAAAACACAAATTATATACTAGATTATATTTAATAATGAGCCAAGCAAGCTCACCAAGTCCATTTTGAAAGGCAAAAAAATAAGGAAAATGAAACTGATTTTTTGAAAAATCAAGGGACCAAGATTTTAAGATTTGAAAAATATGAGAACCAAAGAGAACTTCTCATGTTATTTTTGAAACTACCATCTATTTCCTTTGTTTTCTCACTTCAATCCCTTTCTTTCAACCTCCAGTCCTTTTCTTTTAATTTTGTCATTGCTTAATAAATTGAAGTAATTGGTTTTTAATTTATCCTAAAATGATGTAATTGGTTAAAAAAAACTCAAGAATTAAAAAAAATTGTCACAATTTAAGCTATAATGTTTCTCCCAAAAGCGACTTAGAGTTTATTATTAATAATAATTATAATTATAATAATATTTTTTTTTAGAGGAGTTGGTATTTATTTGCTAGTAATCCGATTAAAAAATATTTTTTTAACGTCAAATAAATAAATAAAAAATGATAGCAAAACAAGTCAAAAGATGCCAAAAACTGTCATGGGATTGTGCCAGCCACAGTATTGGTGAAGAATGGTGAACCTGTGTGTGTGTGTGTGACTGTGTGGTGATAATAGAAAGATAACGCCAGCCACCAAAGGTTGCCATTTGGCAGATAGGATTGTATGCCACTTGACTTCTCCTATTCTTAACCACACCATTTCCACAAACCTACCATTTATCATTCTAACACTAGCAGTGCCTCAGTCCAGCCTCCCAGACTCAGAGAGAGAGAGAGAGAGAGACAGAGAGAATGGCCACCACAGCAGCCCTCTCCAGCGCCATGGTCAGCACATCGTTTACTCGCCGGGTGCCAGTGACAAGCCTACGGGCACTTCCCAACGTGGGGGAGTCTCTTCTTGGCTTGAAAGCCAGTCGAGGAGGACGTGTTAAAGCAATGGCAGCATACACGGTGAAGCTCATCACTCCTGATGGTGAGAAGGAGTTTGCATGCCCCGATGACATCTACATCCTTGACCATGCTGAGGAGGCAGAAGAGATTGACCTCCCCTACTCATGCAGGGCTGGCTCATGCTCTTCATGTCTTGGCAAGATTGTGAAGGGGACTGTGGATCAGTCTGATGCTAGCTTCCTTGATGATGACCAGATAGAGGAAGGCTGGGTTCTCACCTGTGTTGCTTATCCTACGTCTGATGTTGTCATCGAGACACACAAAGAGGAAGAGTTTAGCGGTTAAATAAGATCTCTTTCTGTTTGTGTCGTCGGTGGTGTTCCGGCAGGGGGGGTGGATTTTATGATTGTTATCTCTACTGTTACTGAGCATGTAATTTAATTTGTCCCAAGTTTTTCTTCCTTCATTTGTAGTCTCAAATGAAACTGCGTTTACTTAATAAATCTTAGTGTATGGGATTGTTTCCTCAACCGCCATGGATCTCTCTCTCTCTCTCTCTCTCACGCACACAGACGTGTACTTTAATTTGCAAGTGTTTCTGTAAAAATGGATTTGTTTTGGATGCTTAATCTGAAACATTTTTAGCTTAAAAACACAGTATCGAACACAGCCTTAGTGGCCTTCACTTGCAACCAGGTGCCTTTTAGCTTAGTTGGGCTAAGATCTTCTCTATGCCACAGATAAAAGTAAGGGAAGGCAAGAAGAGCCCTGTACCGAGAGAATTACAGTTGCAACTACAACTATAAATTAAGAGAATAAGTCTTTTCCTGCTCATTGAGTAATGCTTTTTTTTTTCGTTCCTTCATGTTTTTGTGTGTGAGAAGTGTGGAGGAAGATTAAATATCGATTTTATAAAATTAAATTTAAGATTATAGTTAAAGTTTTTTTGAAAGATTAGAGATAAAAATAGATAAAAAAAAAAAAGAGAGAGTCAATTGCTCAAAAGGCATGGAAATTCTCAATCTAGTCTTTGAAGTTTTAATTTACACATATTTGGTCCTAAAATTTTAGGAGTTTATGTTTTGATTCTAAAATTGTTTTTTATATTTCAGTCCATAAGTATCGAGAGGTGAGAGATAAAATTATCAAAAAATAAGAAGAGATAGAAAGAGATTGATCAGGCAAATTTTGGTTTGAAAAAAATTGATCTTTGTATTAATGGATTCATCTTATATATAAGATTTTTGGAGCTTTTTTTATTTATTTAGTTTTAAAAATTAGAATGAGGCTTAAGAATTTTTTTTTTAATTCAATCCAATTAGTTTTTAGACCGGTTGAAAGGTATTTTAAATTAAAAATGAGTTTAATAAAGTTTTTGAGATATTTTTAAGACGTTTATAGGTAAAAATAAATTGAAAAAGTAGATTTCAAGGGTAAAAAAAATCTTGAAACTTGATTTTGGGAAAAAATGATAAGAATTTAAACTTTTTTTATAAAAAAAATTAGGGTGAATAATATATTTTACACTCCTTGAAGAAAGAAAAAAAGAAAAGAAAGAAAGCAAGCCAAGCAAGCGGATGCCTGTGCTTTTTTATTTTAGGAAAGGCATGTGGGCCATCCTCCTATGCCTAGGCATCTTTTTATTTATTTATTTATAGATTACCCATCAATTTTTTTAATTTATTTTTTAAAAAAGTTTTGAATAAAATTTACTATAAATAAAATAATATTTAAATTATTATCCTATTTAACATAGTTTTCAAATAAATCTATAGTTTTTAATAGTAATATTAATAATTACTTAGTGAATTGTTAATTATATATGACTACATATATAAAAAACAATACTACTAATAATAAAAAATATGTTTTCGTACAAAAAAACACACACACACATTCAAAAAATTGCACCTCGCGTGGGAGAAAAAAACCAGTTAGTGACTACATAAAAACTCCTCAATGTTTTGGCAGTATAAGGAAACGTTTGTCAGCCTCATAAACGAGTAGTAACATAATTTTGGACGATGAAGCTTCCATGAACAAAGCTGTCTAGAAAATAATCAAGTCCTTTGAAATAATTCTATAAGAGTCTCTGCTCTTGATCCCTCTTCATCGCCCAAATCATCATCCTCTTCATCGATAATCGGTGGAGGCTGCAATGTAGTATCATTCAAGTACTCTTCTATCCGCAGTGAAAGTTGGTGATGATCCTGGTGTGGATTTGAGGTCTCAGCATCTTCTTCTGCCTCTTCTTGTTCATGAGGTGGGGCTACAGTTACCTCATTCAAAGAACCTAGGGAAGAGGACCGCGATAGAGTCCCGGATGCCACTGTGATTTCATCCTGCTCATCGATAGTTGTATCTAGTGAACATACTGATCTTGTAGCAACTGAGAGTGCTGCCGAGTCGCGTTTAGACCTCTCCTTCACCCTCTTGCACCAGCTGTGCAGAGAATCTCTAACACTCTCAGCAACCAATGCCTTCCTAAACCGTGATCCCATCTGAATGGTGAAAAAGGTTCAATGAACCCTCTTCTGAATGGAATGTGAAAAGATGGCATATCTAACATTGAAAAGGAATCGCACAAACCTGTGTAATAATGACATTCAAGGGCACTGTGCTGTAGCTACACCAGATCTGAACTAGAACCCTGCATTTACAAATATAAGATGGTCACTGAAATCCAAAGATTATTAACTGCCAACGGTAGAAATTCTCGAAAGCAATTGGACAACACCAGCAACCTGTTCTTACTACTAACACACTCAAAATCAAAATTACAAAAACTTTTTCTTTGTTGTTGGATTTTCAGGAAAAAACAAAAGTGCTAATTAATCAGGTTAGATGCACATGAACATTGGTTGGGTGCTTGTGGCATCACTATGTACAGAAAACAAAAGTTACGACATGAGAGTTAAAAAGAAAAAAGAAAGACATGAAATGAGAAACTTTAATATCAGCCTGTGATTGCTCACCCCCCTGTGAGAGGGAAAAGGTACATCATGGAACTGTTCTCTCTTCAAAAGACTATCTCGTCTGCAGCTCAGAGTCAATAGAAACTGCAACAAGAAGATTTTCTGAAGCCACTGTGGCCTAAGTTGCCGAATTGCTTGAAGAAGCATGTTAGACAGACAACACCAAGGATTTACTTCATTGCTGTCATAGCTATTGGGCGGTGAGCAACAGGGATTTTCGCTGGCCTTGCATGCATGATAACCTCTGGTGTATGGAAGGAAACTTTGATGACAAAAGCCTAGGTTTCTATATTTTCTAATGTGTAACTGACAAGGGATTTCATCTTATGTATGTAACTGATTGGATACATATTCGCACCAGATAGCATACATTTTTTATCCTGATATTCTTAAGAAAGTTAATATGAGATTATCTTACATGTGCACGGCTGAAAACCGGTTCCTCTGACCAAATTAATATTCTGAATAAACAACTTGAAGAAACAAGGAGATATATTGTTACTGAATCTGTGGTGTCTTTATGTTTGTGGAGGACTAATACAAGGAGATCAAATAACCAGATCATTATATAACTTAGAAAATACAGGAACCTTATGTATTGGCAATACCAGCGGAAGAACTTGAAGAAAATCTGCAAGGTAAGTTCAAAATTAGGAAGGGAACATACCCAGAAGCTAACCGAGCGATTATCATGAGATGGTTTTTCATGAAGCACGATCTTTTCTTGAATCCCCACTAAACACAAAGAAATTAGAAAACTCATAATTAAGAATAGATAATATGAGAGTTCATTCTCCTCAAGGACAAAAAAAAGGACCTATCAGCTTTTGCTTTCCAAAGCCTGAAGCTATTTAATAAATGGACAGTTAGAGACATTTGAGATGTAACAAGAAACAAGCACCGCTAACCCATCTATGTTGTCAACTTATCCACGAGTTCCTTTTCAGAAGTTGCATAAGCTATACCATGTTTCAAGAACCGGTTTCTCTCTAACATCCGAAGCCTTAGGTACAATGCGAACCATCCCGATTCTCATGAACATATAGACAATAATTTTTCTAACCCCTAGACACTAGAAATACAGAAACCCACAGAAAGGAGAAAAAGGGCTCAAACCTACCAAGGACCAGATAAAGGTTGCCATCTCAAAAGCATTCTGCATGCAGGGCAAGAAAACAAATGAGAAGAACTGTATGAAACACAAAGAGATCAATATATCTGACACATGATATAAATCAATATCATCACCTGAAATATGATAAATTGTATCAACCTCAACGATATGTCCGGTTTACCAAACCAAAAAAGACCATCTCGTGGCTTTACTTGATTCCCAATGGATGGACCTGTTTGTTCCCCTATCTCAAGTGCTAACGTCGAAACAACATGCTGAAGTTTTGTTCCAACCAACATCACAAGCTTTGATATGTGAAACATATATGTTAGAAAAATATCATGCAGCAGCCGTTACTATTTAGTAAAGTGACAGAATGAATGTGTACTTACAATAGCAGGAATGAAGGAAAGCCAAAAGTAAATATTTAAACCTGGATCATTTAAAGAATTTAACCTTTCAGAAAGAAAATGGTAGAATCTAACATATACCAAAGAGATATCCTTTTTACATGCTAGAAAAAGAAACGAACAAGTTACCATGGATATTGATGAAGATACAAATTATTGCATATCCCCAAAGTGGCCAGCTACAAAATTTAGGAAAATGATTCAGTTCAACTCATTATACTGCTTCTTCACTTCAGGGAAATTTTACATTTACATCCTTCACTATAACAATGTTCATTTCCTTGAAATCTTTGCATTCATGGTAGATTACAGGTATTTAAACTTCAAAGGTTGTAATGGTTACTGTTCTATAATAATTATATCGCAGAATGAGGATTTCATTTCTGGTGTCCATCCGATGTAAAAGTATGTAATCTCATAATTAAGTACATGTTTACACGTGCAACTTCAATCATCCAAAATGAAATCTATACTTCACCTTCCTCGATGAAATTTGGAACCAGATCCATTTTGAAGTCTTATCCTGCCACTATCAAGATGTTCCAGATGGTAAAATGCATGCATATTTATTTTGGCCTACTCAAGAAAGATAAAGGTGGTTTTCCCCATAATTTCTCAAAGCCCCCATCCCCATTTTATTAGGCCTGTTTCTTTCTTTTGTATATGAAAATTGACAAGCATCGCCTAGCCCGTATAAGTTTTATTTAAAGATAGAAACTGTTTCTTATTTTCCACCTGGCACTTCAGCAGACAAGGCTGAACCATGTCTGACTGGAATATAATCTGTAGGTAGTAGGGACACTGCAGGTATGTGATCCAAAATGGAAAATGACTGCAAAGAGCTAGTAGTTTTTTCGATCAGAGGAAATTGGTGGAAGAATTAAAATTCATTCAAATGAGTACATACCTGATCCCCAAGATGCCATGAAACTCATCTTCCATACTGCGGACCATATATTTGTGGAAGTCATAAGAAATTGGCAGTTTGTGCTTCTGCAGAGTTGAAAACATGATAACAACATGCAACATGTCTTCAGCACAAAGTTAATGAAATGAAACCAACAAAAGGAGGATAAGTACATGACCAAAGAGCTATTCAACATAATGGTCTGATTCTTTTCATATCCTAAATGAATTAAGATCTACCAGTTAGCAATGAAGCATTTTTAAACAAGGCTTCACAAATAGAATAATATTGAACTGCTAGCACGGTAGAGTTTGCATGCACGAAACTAAACTTGATGATTTTCATCTACAAAAAATTATCCAGTTCAACTGTAATCTGCTGAAAATCTTCCATATTCTTCAGATGCGATTCTGGATCTCATACTACTTTTCCATGAAACAAGAATATATCTTATTTTCAAATATTAAATAGCTGGGTGCCAGTAGTCTGTCAAAATAGAATCACAATTAAGTCACTAGTTCCATTTAAAGTGCATGGAGTACACACGCTGAAGATTCCTTCATGAGGATCAGATGTTACAAAGGAGAATTTCAAAGGGAATTCACAAGATCAACTTGGAAATGATAAAAGTTAGAATATGTATGGTGACTATGATGGAAAAAGCCAAATAGAGACAACAGGTAATCAAGTAACACATCAAGAAAAATTAGACACGCACAGTGATGAAACCCAATCGTAGTGCCAAGTAATCTGATTTCTTTATAGAGCTCTTAAATTGTCGAAAGAAGCAAAGCTGCACAAGCACACCATTTTCACAAGTAAAACACAGTCAGAATCCCTCCCAGATGAGGCAATAAAGGAGCACAGGGAGAGAGAAAAATGAAGGAAAAAATAATATAGCAGGAAAGACAATAAGGAAATACTCAAAGTTCAACCCTGTTCTACAAAATTGATCGTCATCCAAAGTAGGATGGGTGGAAGATACACTAGTCTTCCTGTGCGCTGTTTCCTTGGAAATAGTATGGCCATTAGACATCATATCTTCAGTAAGTGTTATAATACCGATTCCTAAAAAAGTCTCAGAATCATTTGATTGCCAGACAACCAAAATCATCAGAAGAATATCTGGAGCATTGTTCTAGTTAGCTTACACAAAAATGTTGAACAGTATTAATTGTGGGTTTGGTGTAGGTAACATTTTCCCACCAGATATTGATTCGTAGGACTGCTGAATTGCATAATACAAGTCCTACATGTGGAGAATGCTTGATTTCATGGGGGGGGGGAAAGTCTTTTGTCAATAAAACTAGCAGTGTATAGAATAGCCAATTGTTTGAGATATGCTATATTCTGCTGATTATTTTGTGCATTCAGGATGTTAGTACTTGATTGACATTGAGTTGGCTAATTCATGAAACAACAGTTGCAAGGTTGGAGTCGAAAGTGTTTTGTGTAGATTTATTGTACTTTTATGTGCTAGTTCATTGAGATGAAATAGCATAACCATTGAACAAGAAGATAGAACACTCAACCAGTCATCCTTTATGGTTCTAATGCATCAATTTGGATAAAAAAATGAGCACCGCAAAACTCTAACACTTGTCATGAAGTCAAGAAATACCACAGCAAGATAGATTTCTCAGCCTCTTATATTGTCATGAAGTCAAGAAATACCACAGCAAGATTGCGGAAACTGAAGGTTTTTCAAACAAAATTTCAACCTACTCAGAGAACCTTAACTTCAAAATAATAGGTTGCCAAGAGCATTGAAAAGGAAAGGAAACCAATGTGTCAACCAAACAATATTGGTTAGTCCTCCATACATCCTTCAAACACCATTTCCTTGCCAGAAATATATATACAACAATATGTCCAAACTAGAGTGCAAGAATGGATCTCACAACAAATATTATGTTAAATTAGTTCACATAACATGTTTTAAAGTAAATGCTAGATGCCACCAATATATGCACCGGAAATAATTGCCAAAAACAAGGAAAAACATCACAACTTTACAAAGAGCCATACACATAGAAAGCAAGGAAATTACCATCCAAATGAGAACTCGACTCCTGCTCCATGGATGAGATGTGTGGTGGAAAACAAAGGTGGATTGCCGCCTCATCACCTTGTTTTTCTTTGCTATATAAAATAATAGTGAGAGAAAGATAACATGGTGAGATTTTGGATGCCACATAATAACAAATGGATAAATATATTATCAAAGTGAAATTTTTATTAGACAGTGGGGGGAAAGGAACAATAGCATAAAAACAGTATACAAAAAGTAAAGGTTCTGCAGTAAGAAGGCTACACACACTTCCTACTGCCATTAGCACATAACACAGACCATTTTGTATAATAGGCAGATTTCTTGTGTTGACTGACATGCGATTGATATCTTAAAATTGAAAGGAACTTTCATACATAAGACTAACAGGATGTAGCATTCCTACATTAATGTCTATGTTTGGTCCATGATATCTGCACAATCCAACTCTTGTTATTAAACTCAGTCCTTTTTTTTCAATTCACATAAGAACGTAAGACCATAATGTGCTACTAACTTAACTATAGATGTGCAATAAGCCATTTACAAGACAGCTTGCGAGGCTTTCTTCTTTGCCTCTAAATGCAATCACTGGTACCAGAATGTACACCTATTTGTCCATCTATTCTGAACTGGAGCTCTGAAGGTCGTCACCTCAAGTAAATTGGCAAAACTGATTACCATATGTTAATGTTCCTGTGATATAACTATAAGGAGATTAGTTGATGTGCTAAAATGTGGATCGATTTCCCTTCGAATGGAAGATTAGTTGTGCATACTGTTGTATCTCATGGTCTCAAACTAGAATCCATTTCCACAATCAATTAGCCTGATGCCAATATCCTTGTGACATAGGAATAGCCATAAAAAAGATTAGATTAGGCGGAGTAGAAAGCGGATGATCAATTAACTTTAAATTAGGAATGTGGATGCACATAATGTATCAGATGGCCTCATAACTGAAATCAACTAGTTTTGTATGGTGTCTACTAGAAGAAAACAGGGAAGCGTGTATCAAATGGCTATCCATCATTAAACAAATGAAAAAGACATGACAGGAGAGAAGTTTTCGTGGTGTAAGATGTCACTAGGAGCCTTCATTAAACTAGTAATCCAATTTGCTTACCTTGTAAATTCCCATCAGCCACTAAGTTCGTCTGATTTTCCCATTTCCTCCAACTGTAAATCTAGGAAGACATGCAATAAGAAGAATAATAAGCCCCGGCAGTGTTTAAGGAGGGCCTACAAACTGCATGAAAAGACAACATACAAGCTAAGTCTGCAATCCCTACTAGTTTGATTGTCTGCATGCATGGATTCACCTCCTCTATTCAGTTTTGTTACGGGTTGAATTTTCCCTTGACTGTTGTGATGGTAGGTCTATTATGTCCTCTCTAAATAGATGAAGACCATACAGAGGTCACTTGTTTTCCCATGTTCACTTAACCTCTTTGGAAGAAAGATTCCCCATAAGCCGCTAACATGATACAGTATGATATCTAGGGGAAAAACAAACAACAGATAATTTAAAGTCTAGGTAATTCCAATTCCTAACAATAATATTTGTTGGAAATGACTTCGTGATACTTCTTGGAGTTGGAGCAACTTGGATTTTTAATTTCTTAACTAAAGAATAAAACTTGGCAGGCATCAAGAACTGGTGATGTTGAGAATCAAAGTATTTACGATATATAGCATACATTAGAAGCTCCATTTTAAACCTAGAGATAAAATAATCAATAAGGTGATAATAGTACCTTGCTCATAGCCAGACCAACTGTCAAGCAACTGTACAGGACATGAGTGATGCCGAGAACAAATAAGAATCGGTGGAGCTGCTCAAGACCCTCTAGTGAGACGAATGGTTCGCGACCCTGCAATCGAGAAAACTATAACTTACCATGGCTTGTTCCCGATCACCACACCTAATAAAACTCAAAAGACAAGAAAAGCAAATTTACCTCACCACATTGATGAGATATTTGAGTAGTTATTCTTTTGGGTGGAATATGGCTCTCATTCAGGAAAGGGGATGGATTTTCAAACAAGACTTTCTGAGTGATGCCATAATCCTCCTCAGAACAAAGATAGAATTTACTGCTGAAAAGAGATGAATTCACGCAGATCTCAGATATCGACCGCGCACATTGTGCCAAGAGCAGAGATATAAGCCCAAGCAGCATCAGCTCTAACAGGAAGAAAGGGGACAAGTAGCAAAACAAAAGGCGTATCAAAACCAGAAACCGAAAACCAGCACCTCTTCAGTTCTAACCATGTTTAATCTTCGAACTCTCAAAACACAGCAATGAACAAGAAGGAGAGAAAGGCAAACACGAAACAAAACCAACTTGACAGGACACAACCCAACCACATGGATTCGAAAATGCCTCAACCCTCAAAAGCATATACACATAAAATCAATTAAGGATATTAACACATGAACCCTGTAATGTATAGCATTCTCTCAATCATTGATCAACAAGCATAATCATGCCTTAATTTCTCTTTTCCTTTTCTTTTTCTGAACAAACTGGCAGCTGCTATTAATGAAGTAAATAGTAAACACACACCTTCCTTAATCTTCTCCAAAGAAACAAACAGAGCCTTCCTCCTTGTTTTCTCCAACCACTGTGTACAAAAGCAAAACATAAAAATCAGACAAACCTTCACAAAATTGGAAAATCCAAAATGAAGATTTCCTCAAACCTTTAATTTCCTACATTTTCTCAGCAGCCAAACAGGACATTTAGCAAAACTGTAGTTCTCTTCAACCATAAGACTCAACTAATCCAAATACTAAGCACTACAGGCCCCAAAAGGACAAGATTACAAAGTTGCTGCTGTGCTGTGACTGCTATCTTTAAGCACACTAGCTATAGCCATCTTGTTTGAACAAACCAAAATCCCCCCCCCCCAAAAAAAAAAAAAGAAAAGAAAAAAAGAACCCTTTACATTACTATAAGAAACCATTTAAAAGGCATATAGAGATAGAAGGAGGACATGACTTACCTTTCCAAATCTGTAGATGGAGCGTTGAAAGAGAAAGCAAACAAAAACCAAGACTGTAATGACCGTAGCTACAGAATAAGTGGGAGTCTCAACCAGAGATCTCCCTTGCCTTATCAACACGTCCTCCCCCCCCATCACTTTATCTAAACAACCCAAGTTAACTTTACTTCCTTGGAAAAACTAAATGACAGCTTCATCAAGTCGAGGTAGCTAGCAAGAGGAAAGCGGTGATCCAGGAAATGAGGAGCAGTACAGTCTACAGAAATAATGTAGTTGAAAGTGAACTTTTTTGAAGTTTTGTCAAACAGAAAGAAGAGGAAAGGAAACCCATGATCGACGAACATGCAGATGGAATCATGGAAATCTATGTAATCCGGGAAAATCTATATATATAAAAAAAAGGTTTTATTTAGTACTTAGTTTAATATTGATATATTTTTTTGTCCTGTTAGGACATTTCTCACTTTCTTTGCATGGGAATCGCTGCATGCGACATAATGCAACCTTCCCACATGGAGGAAGTGAGCGCTCTCTCTCTCTCTCTCCCCCTCCCCTCTTGAAAGTTGAGAGTTTTGAAGATCTAACAGTCTCTGTTCCTATAGTGGAAGACACATGAGCTCCATTAAACCAAATGTTTGGCATGATGTGCTCCCTTACCCATGGTTGTGATCACCCTCAGGAGGTAACCCGCAAAAGGATTAGGTGAGTTTAATAATTATATGATTATCAAAACTTATTTTTACTTATTATCACTACTATATTTATATCTTTTTTCTTGTTAAAAGAAGAAGATTTCAGGCAGAAATTTTCAATTTTGGTATACGAAGATTATCCAATTGTTAACACTAAATTAAAATAAAATAAAAAAAGATAGATGGTATATAATTCATGTGAGAAGGCTGATAATGAATCAAACAATTTTTAATTTGAGGGAGGAGGCTTATAATTTCTCAAAAGTAAGAAACTATATAGGCTTTAAATAAAAAATTGACTACAACCAGGCGGCAGGCATGGTATAGTTTGGCGCACATGACCAACTAAAAGTTTTGTTGACTTTTTTGAGATCATAAGTTACTCATGATCATGATCAAGACTTATTTGAAAAGAGTGATAATTAATAATAATAATAATAATTAA
>Ga0307517_10010799_pt1 | contig 12734 bp, 11 predicted proteins | sample 23_EM_MG_FD_194515 | JGI IMG/M metagenome (GOLD analysis project Ga0307517, IMG submission 194515) | Populus trichocarpa ectomycorrhiza microbial communities from riparian zone in the Pacific Northwest, United States - 23_EM | ecosystem: Host-associated > Plants > Roots > Unclassified | place...
AATTCTGACAAGATCATCAAATTTGGTAAGCTCCCACCTTGTTGCTTCCCAATCCAAAGGCTAACCCCCTGTTAGATTTATATGAAGTTGCTCTCAACCATTCTTTCCTTCACCACATACCTGAAGGGGGCGCTTAGTTCATCTTCTTATGACTTCTCTGTCATATATGCGATTTCTCGTTGGCTTATCGACACCCTGGATCAATCCCCTTCCGAGTTTACGCATATTTTCGAACTCGCGAAAGCCCTTTACGACGAAGCATCGCTTTCAACAGGTCTGGGTCTGTTTGCTGTGTGGACAAGGTTCTACCTTGAAGCACCTCCTCAAACTCTCCGCGAAGCAACACAGATGACAGACCGACTGGCAGCCTCTCTTGTTAGTTCAACTGATTATTCAGGTATGTTCCAATAAGCCTACATTTAATCCGAGGTATATCTAAAGCCTGGATAGCTGTCCGCATGCAAGCCTTTAATGTTGTTAGCATAGAATCGCTACCTTCACTTCACAAGGCCCAAAAGGAAGTCCAGTTATTGAACATTCGAACTGCACTGGATGAAGTATGTTCCTTTAGTACTATAACTTCATTCTCAAGCTGACGATTCCCTAACAGTGTCTTGGAAGTAAAAGTTCTGAAACGATCACTGAGGGCTTCTCTCCAGTTGATCCAAACTCGATGCTCCTGGAACTTCATGCCCTTGCACTCCTCTGCGTAGACTACGATGAACAGGTCGGGGTTTTGAACTTGGTCCTACTCTCCAGGCTAATAAGGCTTCATTCTTAGGAACTGCGTCATCTAATTCATGAAATTGTCAGTCTTTCTTGCCGCCAGGAGAGGACTTCTCTCCTTCGTATAACCCCGTACCAACACCTTGCGTGGGCGCTTGAGGTCGGAAAGGGTAAGTTATATGACCATTGTCTTCAGAGCGATGTGCCGATTGATTTCCTCAAGATGAAACCTCCTTGTTGGTCAAAGCACAAATGTGTTGGTTGGAAGGTCTCTGGAATGGTCAAGTTGGAAATCAAGTATGTTTGCCCCTTTTTGACCAGGGCTTGACCTGACACCGCACTTTGCAGGGGATGGTCGGGCCGTCAATTCTGCTTCATCCAATTTTGTTGCACAAAACGCTCTCAACATGGTCAGCGACTTTCCATTTTTTAAAATTATCTCTGCCTAAATCCTTCAATAGTGATATGTCGCATATCAAACTTTCCTCCCTGAACTCGCACGAAAATGTTCTCCATCATCAAACTCAGATTGCAATAATTGAATCCAGGCATATCACAGGCCGCATGACACAGTTTACTCATATCCTCTACCAAGCATTATCTCTCGTATGCGCATCTCTTTTTCTCCTCACTGGACTGAGAATTGATGAGCTCCATTCAGATAGCGTCTTGTTTTGCCACCTCTTATGATGCTGCTATCTACCAATCAATCCAGTCGGCGGCACAGGACACCAACGGCGACTTCCTCGAATCCATTTCCAATTTACTCACTCTTCTGCTCTTATCCAAGGACATTGGCTTCTTATCATCCTTGAGGAAGGAACTCGTTCCGTTGATCGTCACCGCGTCCAACAAAGACCCCCTTCAAGTCCTGGGTTTCGCCTGGGTTGCCGTGAGCCGTTTGCTCTTGGATCTTGTTATACCAGACGCGCCAATGGACCCTGCCGCTGTTCAAAATTGCACATCACATCGCCTTCAATGCGAGGAGTCAAACCTTAGCTCACAAATCAGACTTCATCATCAACTCGAGCGCATTCTAACAGGAAACGCGACTAATGAAATGATCGACAAGCTTAGACCTCAGCTCAAAGATATTCAAGCTCGTCTCGCCGACTCGCCAATTCTACCGAGCCGTAGCAATGTTCCACGCCTACATCTCTTTTGGTCGGAAGTTCTTCAATTCCAAAAAGCTATTTTATCAACCTCCAAAATTGATGGTTTACTCAACGCCCTGGTCAGCGACGACTCAAATTCAACCCTTCGCGAACGCGTGATGCAAGGCTCCCTTGCTGGGTTCTATCAGCGACTGGATGCCGTCTATCCAGAATTCGCAGATATTACCACCCTCCTAAAGCTTGGCATTCTTTACATGCGGCTCGGACTAAGGGTCATTGCAGACTCGGTCTCTTCTCTTGCCCATACACCTGAGATGGGGTTGACTGCATCATTGTTGACGTTTCCCTCAGCGAGTAGCGCAGGGCAAATCATCAACAATTTCGAGAGACATGGTCCCTCAGGTACCACCCCCTTCGGCCATGTTTCCTTGGCACTGGCATCCTTTGCCCTCGAAAAATCTCTTGGACTTCAAAAGGAACAGAACGTAGCTGTAATTGACGGGGCTTATGATCAAGCCATTCGACTTTGGCTCATAGATCGCGCGAAAGAGAACCAACAAGCCGCAGAAGCCAGCACCCTCTATCGCCAATCAAAGGAGAACACTGCTGTTACCGAGGCAGAAATTGAAGAACAGGAGTTTCTGATAATGTTCCCCAATTTCGAGGAATCGTCTGACAGCGATTTCCCCTCCCGGTCTGGACTGCCCCAATCTTCGCTTCTGGTCCAACCGGAAGACATGGCTCTCCTGCTTGATATTCATTACGACTTGGTGGATTTAGCAGCTAACCAACCTGATGAAAGGTTTTACAGGATGAAGCGACATACCATTCAGACGCTTGTCGCCAATTCGTTCGAGACCTTGCCAGGGACGTTGGACCAATGTGGGATCCAGTTCCAATTTTCTATTCTTCAGGACAACATCTCGGCCATGCACGAGACACGAGGCTCAGCAAGCAAACCATATAATTTCTATTCCGACCCTAATTATCAAGAACTCAAGAACGGCGCGACCGTCATTGCAAGCCTCTATAAACGACTTGAAGTTATCTCTGAAGAATGGCCAGATCAAATGGTTGTAAAACATCTCATGGAAAAGTGCCAATCTATCCTGGAAGTCGATTCGCGCAGTCCTGTGGCGAAGATCTTGACATTGATAGAACAGCTATTGATTCAGAGCGAAGACTGGGAGATGTACTCAAATCGTGACAACTCCATCAAAATTCATCAAGAGCAATTAATTCGTTTGATTGTGGCCTGGCGACGTCTAGAATTATCTTGCTGGCAAACGCTTTTGGATTCTCAAGCAGCGAACTTTACAGCGGAAGTTTCACAGTGGTGGTTCCGACTCTACGACACTGTTATACGAGGAACAGCAAGCGCGGTCGATCAGGACCCTGAAGGAGAGACCCATTCAATCGACCAATACCTCAAATCACTTATTCCCCTTATCGATGATTTCATAACTGCAAGCCCCCTTGGCCAATTCGACGCTCGCGTGAAATTGGTCCACAGTTTCGAAAAGTATGTAGTTGCTATTGCCCCTTCAAAATCGCCTCTCCACCGGTTAGCGTTTCAACGTGTTGGTCGGATTCTATACTCCACTCGTCGCTATTACGACCTGTTTTCAGAAAAATTGCGCAAGAATCTGTCGGATGAAAAAGTCACCTTCGAAAAGGAAGTCAAAGCCTTTATCAAGCTTGCCAGTTGGAAGGATGTCAATGTTCAAGCCCTCAAGCAAAGCGCCCAGCGCACTCACCGACACCTTTATAAAATCATGAAAAAGTTCCGTGATGTTTTAAGACAACCTGTGGCACATTGGCTTCAACCCCATCACGCCGGCGATCCTGAAGGCGGACCACTTTCCTTTGACGAACCGCTCGCTTTGACTTCAACAATCCTTGTTGAAACACCTTTCATCCCTCCAATTGACGATCCTCTCACAAATCGGGATCATATTTCCAACCTGAAAAGGACATTCGACAGATATAATGCCCTGATTGGAAAGCGCATCCGCCCCTTCATTATTGACCGCTCAGCAGAGAACGTGGATGATGCAGCCGTAAAGATAATCACAACATCCAAAAGTCTTGCCTCTCTTTCTGTTCCTCCTTCTCTCTCCAGCGAGTTGCGAATCAAACATCAAAAAGCGCTGTTGGTGCGAAAAAGGAAGGCTTGGGCCGACATGTTGAAGGAATTAAAATGTGCTGGTTTAGCGAGCAACGCAAAAGCGGTGGTCCTCCAACAAAACACGGATCAGCAATGGATTCGAGAACAACCAAGTCTCCCTGAGCTCCTCAGAGTGGAAGTCGAGGTCAACAAAGGAGAATCGTACTTCGTTAAGCTTTGCGGTAGTCTGCCGTTGTTACGTACATCTGTTCCAAACCACCATTCCGATCTCACAACGCGAGAGCTCCAGCGAGGCACGATGTTCCTCGAGTCAGGATTTGCAATGGCTGTCGACCTCAGATCAAGGTTGGTCCTAATACTATCGCATATTTGCGCCAACTCACGCTTTTAACTAGGTTGTTTGTAGCATTGAACGCCTATCAGAAGATGCAGACCACGTTGGAAAGACTAAAGATGTTGTCTCCTGACAAAGGCGTGCGGGCATGGAAAAGTCATGTTGCCCATGTGCTGTCGCTCAAAGAGGGCTTATGCAAATTGGTCCATGGGCTCTCTGAAACTCGCAACAGCGCAATTACTTTCTGCAAGCTCCAATCAGACTCCCCTACACTAGAGACTTTCTTTCACGAGATTTCCACTGCTATCGCCACAACTGATCGTTTACTCGGTCAACTAAGACCCTTGATAGCGAACATCGGAAAGGTTGCTCTGCCCTTTTTAACTCAAGGTCGGACTCAGTTGTGAATATCTTCCTCACCATCTAACACTTTTATAATACTTAGAGGAAATTGATTTACTGCTTCAGGCGGAAAGTCATATCTCACACACATATGAAATGGTTTCCCAATGGTGCAAAACACAACTACGATTGCATTATCTCCTATCGCCCCTGCAAATTTGGCTCAAGGAGCAACACATAACGCCCCTCCTGCCTTTCGATGATCCTGTTGGAACAGTCACAGACACCACTCATCTGGAAGCACTCGTTACATCTCTCCTCGTTAGCGTGCAGTCATTGGTTTCACGTTGCCCCGACACTGTCCCACAGGATGGAGACGACACAGAAAAATATATCTTGAAGGGCTATCAGTTTGCCCGCGATTTCACCCACCTCCTGAACTTGGACAACATCAAGGACCAACTTGACCAACTCCTACTCTCAATATCTTCACAAAGTTCTTTGTTCCAGACCCTAGAAAGGGTCATGCCCTTCCTTATTCTCTACCTCTCCCTTGCGAAGGACCAGCTCGTTGTGCACAGCAATTGGACGAAGGCTTTATTCAAGCTCGACTTTGTCATCTGCTCGGTATTGCAAACGCTGTCTCAACAGGGTTTCTGTCAACCTCCAGAAGGCGAAGAAAAGGACGCCAATGGCGAAGGTATGGAATCGGCGGCTGGTGTAGGAATTGGCGAAGGGTCGGGAACTGAAAACATTAGCAAAGAGATCGAGGATGAAAGCCAGATAGAAGGCCTAAAGGGCGAAGATGGAGAGAACAAAGACAACGAAGCCGATCACGAAGGTGGTGACGCCATTGAGATGGACGACGATTTCGGGGGGAAATTGGAAGATGTGCCGGATAAGGGATCTGACGATGAAGCGGAATCCGACGATGGAAGCGAGCCCGAATTCGATGAAACCCTCGGAGAACTCGATGACTTGGACCCTACTGCACTCGACGAGAAGATGTGGGGTGATGAAAAGGGACCAGAGGACTCAGACAACACGGAGGAAAAGGCAGAGAAAGATCTTTCCAAGGAACAGGGCGGGCCCTCAGAGTTGACGGCAAAGGAAAATAGCGAGGGAAAGAAACCTCAAGACAAATCTGAAGACATGCAGCAAGGTGCTGACGAGGATGATGCGGAGGATGTGGAAGCGGAGGTCAAGAGTGAAGGTGGTGATGATGACTTGAATGACCCCAACGTCAGCGGTATGCCGATGGATGAGCACGTTCAGGAGGCAAATACACTCGATCTACCTGACGAGATGGATCTTGGCGGCGACGAGTTGGCTAAAGAAGGAACTAGCGATAGCGACGACGACGAAGCGATGGACAATGATGAAAACGGGCTTGTGACAGAAGCAGAGTTTGATGATGTTGAAGATTTTGCGATGAAGGAACCAAGCCGAGATATTTCTCCTGCAGAGGATGACACCGAAGAGCGTCCAGAGAGCGAGGACGACACCAATCCGGTCCATGCATCCGGTGAGAAAGCGGACGAAGAACAATTTAATGATAAGGTTCCCGTTGAAGCCGTTGCCCAGCCCGATGTCTCTAAAGAGGGCGGCCCGACCGACCCAAAGGAAACCGCCAATCCTGAACCTGGACAAAGTTCTTCAAGTGGAGAGGCAGGAACGAGTCGGGGTGGAGCTGGCGAATCTCCTTCCGCGGAAGAAAAGGCGGATAACGATGAAGGGTACGTCTACAACTTGGAAACTTTAAGGAACCATTCTGACGCTGCGTTTTTAGATCCATGGAGGACATTCGCCCCTCGAATGCAGAACCAACAGATGACGATGGGACAGGAACCGGCACCTCTGGACTCCGAGAAGGACAGGCAGGTTCCCAGAGCGAACTCCAGCGCGTCTCAAACCCCCTCCGCAGCCTTGGCGACGCTCTGAAAGAAATCCGTCAACGTTTCGATGAAATTCTTAACGCAGAGCAGAAGGATGCACCCCGCAAACAAACAGGGGAATCAAGTAAACCATCCCAACTTGAGTACCTTCTTCCTGAGGATGCCGACGACATGGAAGCTCTAGGGCCCGCGGGTGACGAACAAGCAGCTAGACTCGATCAACTGAGAATCATTGACGATGAAATGAATTCCTACGAAGCACCTGTGGCAATGGATCTCGACCCTCCTCTTCCTCTTGAAAAGCATGAAGAACCATCTTCTCACCAACCAGTTGCGCAGCCACAGGCATCAAATAGCATGGCACATGACGATGACGTTAAAGGTGCAATTCTTCAGACCGGGTTTTTAGAGCGCCATAAGGCCGAGTTTGATTTGTCGGATCGCCGGGGAGATGATATACAGATGGAGGAGCGTAGCAACAACATCGAGCTTCAACTTAGTCAATGGCGCTTGGCGGATTATCCTGAAGCAGGAGCGGACCAAGTCTGGCGTCTGTACGAGTCGCTGACGCATGACCTTGCTTACACTCTTTGCGAACAACTTCGTCTCATCCTGGAACCAACACAGGCCACTCGTCTGAAGGGGGACTACCGGACTGGAAAACGACTGAACATGAAAAAGGTCATATCTTACATTGCAAGCGACTATACCAAAGATAAGATCTGGTTACGTCGGACCAAGCCCAGTCAGCGAGAGTATCAAGTCCTCATCTCGATCGACGATTCTCGATCAATGGCAGAATCGCACTCTATCCATCTAGCTTATCAGACCTTGGCCTTAGTTTCCAAAGCCTTAAGTCGCCTTGAATCGGGTGACGTGGCAATAGCTAAATTCGGCGAACGTGTTGACCTCCTTCACGGTTTTGATCAAGGCCCATTCACCGATCAAGCTGGTGCCAAAGTTTTGAAGGCGTTTAAATTCTCCCAAAAGGCCACCAATGTTCTTTCCCTCCTAGAAACTAGCTTGGCAGTCTTAGAGAGCGCCAGAGAGCGGAAGTCCATGAGCTCAACATCTGCTGCTGACCTGTGGCAGCTGCAATTCATCATTTCGGATGGGATGTGCCAGGACCACGAAAAACTGCGAACCGTACTCCGAAAAGCAGAAGAAAAAAGGGTCATGATCGTTTTCATCATTCTCGATTCCCTTCAAACAATGTCCGCAGAAAATCCCGGAGGCACCAATCAAGGCTCCATTTTATCAATGGACAAAGCTGAGTTTAGAACCGTCGATGGCAAAATGGAGTTGCAACTGCAAAAATATCTGGACTCGTTCCCGTTCGATTACTACGTTGTGTTAAGGCATGTGGAGGCATTGCCAGAGGTGTTAGCCGGGACTTTGAAGCAGTTTTTCGAACGTATCTCGGAGGAGTAAATTAGCATCAGCTTATATAATCTGCTAATAGCACAAATAGATACTTCGCGTCTCTTCCTGTAAGTATTCAAGATGGCGTCTTCCTCCAAGAACTTACTTCCTCCGAAGGCTGGGGAGGCTGAGGAGAGAAAGGGCCTCCTATCTCGGGACGATGATCCTTATGACCACGACAGCTCTGAGGAAGACGATATTCAACAGCAACCTCGGAGCTGGTCACGTACGAGAATAGCCAGTGTGGCCATCGCCTTGATTGGACTCTTGGTTGCAGGCACCTTCGCTCGTACAGTCTTGTTTGCAAAGTCTAGTCGACCACCTGCACATCAAAACGCATATTCTGAAACTGCTCTACGTTCGAATGGTACACACGAGTTCAAAAGGACGGTACTCATTGTTTCTATTGACGGCCTGAGGTACTTGTCGGCCTTCCTCTGCGTTCACTAGACCTCTTACCCAGTCATGCAGAGCAGATTATCTTGACCGTAATCTGACGCCTCACCTGCTAAATCTCAGCAAGAAGGGTCTCAGAGCTAAATCCATGAAACCAGTGTTCCCTGTGCGTTGTTCATCGATTTGCTGCGAACCTACATTTACCCATTTATATCCTCTAAGACTTTAACATTTCCGTCAGTGAATCCTTATTCAATAGTATCATATTTTGTTCATCGTGTTCATGCAGAAACCACTGGGCTTTGATGTATGCGAAATTCGTTTTTCCCAAACTCAGTCGCACCTAACGGCCATGCTTGAATAGGACTGGCCTTCATTCTGAATCCCATGGAATTGTGGCAAATGTAATGACCCTTCTTCAATTGCGTCTCTTTTTTTGCTTATGTTGTTCAGAACTTCTGGGACCCAGTGTCAAGGGAAGAGTTCCATTACAATCGCATATCATCTGCTTGGAATTCTAGGTGGTGGTTAGGAGAACCTGTATGTCTGATCCTTTCTCTGACCGTGACCCAGGCTGAAGCAGTTATAGATGTGGGAAACAGCAGAAAGAGCAGGGGTTGTTACAGCAAATCTAATGTGGTATGTAACATGGAAGCTCCTCATGGCTGTTGCTTACGGTGTATTTCAGGCCAGGTCCCCCCAAAACGACCTCAGGAGCATCCTCGACATATTTTGTCCCTTGGAAGGTATTAATTTAAATACTGGGTAGGGAAGATAGTTAATTCTTGTCGCAGGACAAAGTTCCGCTAGGGAACAAGCTCAAGCAAATTCTGCATTGGGTTGACCTGCCATTCGAGAAGCGACCCCAATTGATCATGGGTAAGGATTATCAATCATTATCAGGAGTAGTAACTCTCAAATCCTGGTAGCATATGAGCCTTCTCTTGACCAAGCAGGGCACGCAACCGGACCTAATTCCAAACGAGTTAATGTAATCGCGATTTCTGCTACCTTGGATTTGAAGTCTTACAAACTCACTCCTTAGGAAACATTAATTCAAGTGGACACATTCGCCAAAGACCTCCACGATTCCCTTGCCGCTCGAAACCTCACAGACATTGTGGATATCGTGTTCGTCAGTGATCATGGAATGACCGACACTAGCCACCCGGAGTTGGTTTACATGGACGATATTTTGGGTGCCGCAGCCCTCAAGGAAATTGCTCACCAAGATGGCTGGCCATCCATGGGCTTAAGATTCCACACTGGTGTCAACGTCTCACGACACCTCGAAGTGCTCCTTAAGGCATCGGATGAGAACCCAGAGAAGTTCGACGTGTACACTCCCAGTACAATGCCGGAGCGGTACCACTTCGCGGGCAACGAACGCATTGCGCCGGTTTATGTTATTCCTAAAATAGGTTATGTGTTAACAACACATGAGGAGGGTGACACTGGTATGAGTAAAGGCGTAAGTTTTTCAATCTGATCATGCTGAAGCTTAGGTTGCTAATTTCCAGGTTGAATAGAACCACGGCTACGATAATGAGGCAAAATCAATGCAAGCTATGTTCGTTGCTCATGGGCCGTTCTCCATCGAAGTAAAAGCCCAATACCAGCGAAGGTCACAGTTCAGTCACCTTTCGGCTCGAGCCAAAGTAGGTTGGCATTCGACTTCCGAAGACACCTATATCATGAACACATTTCCCAACGTCGAAGTTTACAACCTCGTGATAAAGCTGCTGGGGATTAGTGATCATGCTGCGAGCAATAACGGGACCGCTGGATTTTGGGATCAATACTTTTAGGTTAGAGTGTTGTAGAATGCCTCATAACTAACATATCTTGCCTTGCATAATCTTGCTTGAATCAGACTAATTTATTGCATTTCCGTTGTAAGGTGAATAAGGTTCTTGCTCATAATGAAGCATCAAGTAACGGTGGGAGAATTTATGGCAATCCAAAGAAAGTGAAAAAGTAAATACATGTAGAAAATTAGGGACTTCAGTGATGAGCATTGTCCGCATCAAAAACAGTATCGTTGACGCCAATGTGATCATCTGTGGGAGTGGGGACATGTGGTAAGTCATTCTCGTCAAGGCCCTCCGCGGCCTCGATGATTTCGTATAGTCTTGAGGCAACCTCTGGGGGTGGTACGCGCCCGCCGAGAATGTCCCTTGCAGGAACAGGCGACCCATAGAAGTCGCGATTGGCATCCTTCCTCTCAATCAGAACCGTACCCTCGAGTGATAGGCCAGCGAATAAACCTAGTGAGCGGTATTGCGTTTATCAAGGTCAGATCACAATGATATTACCATGCCAAATAACGCACCCTTCGATTTTGAATAGGAGAACATGGGCGCAGGATGTGCGAGTGAAGCTTGTACACTACCTCCTGTACCAATGGGGCCCGCAGTAGCACTGATATTGCCGCCAATCGTAACATTGCCACCCAATGAGAATGCCCGCACGGCATCTTCACTGTTGAGAACAATTACAAAATCGGTGATGTCTGCGCCTATTTGTAAACCCCATCCCACACCTCCAGTGGCAATACACGATGGCGCTGACCACGAGCCATCAGCGAGACGAGAGATGACGAGGCCCGACCCGGCTTTGCCGGAGAAAACAAAACCCGCCTTTGCGACTTGAAAGATTGCCAGGCCTAGAATAGACTACTTGAGATTTATCGCAAAATGATAACAGAGGGCGTACCACGAGCTCGTTGTAGAACAGCTTTGGGTATAGAATTAAGTGCTGACTCAGGACGTTCAGGAACCGCTGGGCGAATAGGTTAAATGGTAGGCTAGAGATGAGAATACAAAGTGAATGATTACCCAAAAAGCTGTCCAAAATATTTGCTGCTTTCTCTGCCTCTCCTGGCAAAGAAAACGTTTGCACGAAATCTCGTGATCCCGAGGCAACTTTCGTGGAGCCCGCTTGCACGAACGCTGTAGCTTGAATGCCAGCCTTCTGCGCCCCTTTTCGAAACTTGTCGAGCATAGACATGGCGGAAGTCGTGGTCGCCGTCAAAGGGACGTTGTAGTTTAAAGCGGTTTAAAGAAACAAGTGTATATCTTACGTCATCGTGACTAATTAGTGTCACTCTGCTAACATAACAATAACATAACGGAACTAATAAGTTACATAGAGGCTACCAACTATGAGCATAGAATTTATCGCCATGTATCGTTAATTGTAAAAGATCCAGTTGCCGGAGTCGATTGAGAGTTGTTAGGATCGGATTCCCAAGTAACGACCCCGCTGGACTTGCGAATATACTTGTATTCGAAGTTAGTGGTCGCTGGAAGGGTAACGGTAACTGGAGGACGTAAGAAATTGCAGAAAAGGAAAGGAACGAGGGGCTCACTGCTCCAAGTTGGATAGTTCACCGCAGACAGTGCGAGGGCGTTATCAGGGGACCAATTTTGCAGGGCATCGAGTGAACCAGTGAGGAAGATATTTTCTATGAGGGTTTAGTGTCAAACTATACTAGTTCAACAACAAAGACAAACCTCCTAGCTGTGTAGTCGCGACCACATTGAATGTGACCTGAACGGTTGGTCCAGGGTTCTTGTTGCAAACCGGGGGTACCACCAAGCCTTGTGCACCCCAACTCGCGGGGACGACGCCCTTACGTGCTGCAAAGGCCGTCAACGCAGAAGCGTAGCTCCACGTCAAGTCAACAGCACTTAGCGGGGAGCCATTGTTCCTATCAAATTGTTCTGCGAGTCCGCCATTCGCTGGGGTACGTTTGGCGTTAATGGCCAGGAATCCATCAGCGAATGTTCGAACGGCGGAGGTGAGGGTGGTAAACGTCGGGGTCGACGAGGCATAGGTTCCAGCGGTAACCGAAGACAAGAATTGGTTGAAGAAGGCGAGAGAGGTGCCGGTGACAGTCAATGAACCCTGCTGTGTCCAGACAGTGAGGGCATCATAAAGCTGCTCTGCAACGGCCGCCGTTGTCAAATACCAAGGCTATAAAATTTGACGTAATTACTAAGAAGTGGGGCTTGGTTTGAAGTTGATGAGTTGCTCACGTTTCCGTTGAAGTAGATATCCTCCGGATAGCGGCCAGTGGCGACAGCTGCGTTAGAAGCGACTCCGTTGTTAATACCATAAACCGACCTAAATGAGTCGACATAAACTTTTAAGCTCGCCAAGGCCTTGTCGGAGCATGGTTGGAAGGTGGCCGCATCACACCCCGCAGCTGGGTCAAAAGTATGAATCGATGCCAAGGCAGAGTTTGCATCTTTGCCTGATCGTCCTCCGCCAGTGTTGGAGGTAATGAAAGAACCTGATGGGTTCCAATAGCTCTAGGAGGTCATCAGGTTAACGGTAGAAAAAAGGAGAAAGGGCGATCGATAGCATACCTG
>Ga0307517_10010800_pt1 | contig 12733 bp, 14 predicted proteins | sample 23_EM_MG_FD_194515 | JGI IMG/M metagenome (GOLD analysis project Ga0307517, IMG submission 194515) | Populus trichocarpa ectomycorrhiza microbial communities from riparian zone in the Pacific Northwest, United States - 23_EM | ecosystem: Host-associated > Plants > Roots > Unclassified | place...
TGAGCGCGGACCCACTCACCACCACTCCGCTGTGCTCCCTTCAGCACAACCTCCTGGAATGAAGACCGACTCCCACAGAAGATCTCCGTTCAACCCCCATTCCGAGATGGCTAGGTTGGCCCCAATGACGCTGGCGCGCGTGGACCAAATCACCATGGTCATCCCTACCTACATGGCTTCCCCGGATCCGTGGCCCCCTGGCCCGCAATTGTCTCTTTGTCCCAGTCCCAGTTTGGGTGGACCGCCGTGCGCCACCACGACGCCATATAATGCCTGCTTGAAGGAATGGCCAGTAACACTCCCTCGCTATGAGCTCTAACGCTCGCGAGGCCCCCACCGATTCTATGCTCCTCAACACATCCCGGAAACCCCTTTCAATGGTTCAACCACCCAGCCGCCGTGCTTCTAGAGATACGCTGGGAATTAGCTTAACCTCAGGTATGGCTCCCCCATCTCGCCCCCCACCCTCGCCTAAGTGCGGTCATCTAGGGACGACGAAATCAGCACAATCGGAAGCCAAGTCCAGGGTAAAGGCAGCTACAAGAAGTGCAGGCTCACAGGAGGTATGGGAGATGTTCGGGTTTCGAGCGAGCATCTTAGCCCTCGACACATACGCCGAGTTCTTCGTGGATAGGCACCGTCTTAAGGTTATTCATTCAAAGTGCGGGGGGAAGATCATGCAAAAAGCCGCAAACGACACGTCCAACTTCCGAGAGCACGTTAGTGTTTGCCAAGGGCCACATTCCTCCACCAACGACGACAGTTTTCTCAAGGGTTCTCTTCGGTGCGGGCCGGGCCCGTCTACCCACCCGAGTATGGTTGCTAGACCCGGCCGGCTGCTCTGTCCTGGTTTTAGTTTTGACAAACTGTTCGGGAGGGATTACGGATCACTTCTGAACCACGAACGCGAGCAGGTGACCCGCGCGGCGAAAGTAGCCGGCCTCGTCTGGCTCGATTCGAGAGAGAAGAGTTCCATTATTTCCACGTCGTGTTTGAGGAATAGCCCTTCGCACCAGGGGCCCGCACAGGCTTGTCGTAACTGCACCAAGGTTTTGGAACTATCGAACTTCAAACACACTCTTTGCCGTAAAACCTCAAAGTCCAACCACGACAGGTTCACCCCGTTTCGGGCCATAGACTCGAAAGCGATTGCTGCCTATGAGGACCGTAAACCAACGAATGTGAGTCAATCTCCCAGTAAACCTTATCCCACTTTTGTTGATAAAGCATTTTTAGGGGAAGATCTAGTGCCAACTGCCCACACACTACCGTCAACCGGCTTGGGGGTTGTAATAATCAACACTACTCTTGCGTTGTGACACTTATGTACACCCGAGGAAGTACAACAGATAATAATACATAAACTGTATTTCTTGTCACCGTCTCCTTGCAGCCCTTCACCGTGACGTAACTAGCCCCAGTATCCCAACCGGGCGTACCGCCACGCCTAATACTCAAGACACTGTCCTGAACGTTTAGGTGATGAGTTCTCCGGATCTCACTCTGCCACGTTGGCAAAGGCAGACCTAGTGAGTTCCTGTATCGGTATTCGTGTGCACGAAGGGATCGACGGCCGTAGGTTCGTGAAGAGTCAGAGGGGCGGTGGGTGCAGTTGTAACGTTCGCTGACACAACAGAGGAGCTGGGTTCAACAACGTTCATGTCACCTGAAGGGGGCAGAATCAATTGTCACCTCGGGTAAACAGCAACCGTGAAACACCGTACATTGTTCGTCCACTGGGAATTGGTTTTCCCTCACAACTTGCATGATGGATTCCGTGATCAGGGGATCAAGCTGATGGGTGACGCAGATCGACTCAATAGACTCGGTGAGCGTTTTGTTTCGTAGAAGCGTGAGAATGACATCATGAACCATGGCCAATGGGACATCAGGACTGAGGGGCGTAGGTGGCCTTGCACGTTCCGAATCACGTTGGGGTTCAGCGAGTACCGGTGGATCCGGGGGAGAAGCCGTGACTTCCTCAGGAGGTGATCTGTGTGGACTGTGAGCGGGTGACCCTATCAACGGCGGTGAAACGTGACGAACACTTCCCGTGACGCCGTACCGTCAGCACAAGGCCTAGCGGCCTCACCCCCATCCACCCCCATTGCAGAACGCGACTCAGGCAGAGGTTGATGAGTAAATGGGAGGTAATTGTCCTTTGCAGGAGGGTCTAGCTCGATGCCGGTTGCAAGGTACTTCACCTCAGCCCGACACAGCGCCGGGAAACGACGGAGAAAATGAAGCAGGTCCCAACGATGGGAATAAATGAATTTTACCGTCGACATAAAAGGAGGGAGTGCAGCAAATACAGACAGAAGCTAGGCCCGCGGATATTCAATGGGTATACAAGAGCCAACAGCGTAATGACAGTCGTACCTGACCATAAGACAACACATATCCCCACCTGGCCGCCTGGAGGGTGTATCCGATAACCCGCATTGCCCAACACAAGTCGAGATATCCGAACAGGAAGTACGTATACCACTTGTGGTTGCCGTCGACGGTGCGCCTGGATGGCGTTAGATTTAGTTGACCAGGATAACGGCGTGAACGCACCATGCGCGCTTTACGAATACCCACGGTATTTGCAGCCTCCCCCATGGTTTGGATGTTCCTTTCCAATAGGTCCGGACATCTGTTATCACTTGGGACCGTCTTCTAAACAGGCAAAGCCCGAAAAGTGACCCGAAAAGCGGATAGAACGCCCAGCTTGGGAATATGCCTCCGGGAAACGCGATGAAGTCCACAAAAGACTGGTAAAGGTCCGTAAGCCAGTCCTTGAAAGTAGAACCGCGACACAGTTCACTGTCCGCGAACGCCGCGTTCGATAATCTGAGGGTCGCGCTCAGCCCAATCCAAAGGAACGGAACGAGAAGTAGGAGAGTACGGATGACGTGACGATGTTTTATCCGTTCGCCGAGACCAATTTTGAGTCCGAAAAGGTCGCCAATAGAAGCGAACACCAGGTATATCGTAAGAGGAGATGAGGCAGCAACAAGTGCATAGTTAGCGTCGAAGAGAGACAGTTGCTGGCGATCGATGGACAATAGCGTCGAAATAAGGATGGGATAGATCTGAAAGAGGGACCCCTGGACTCCTATATCGATGTCGGGAGACCAAGTTATCAGGATTCCTAGAAGCGAAGCGAATATTAACCTTTTATCAACGGCAAGTTACAACTGAGCCCTTAGACCCACGTAAGCAGACACCAACAACAACATCTAGAACAAGTTAGTTGGGAGTCCGTGTGCAGTAAACATCTCCGACGAGTCTAAGACTCACTTGCCACGCCGACTGCAATGCCGTCCACGTCCACATTCGTCATCGAGTCGGGAGGATTGTAACGTGCATAATAACAATCCCTTGATTTGTGCGGACCATACGGGTCGAAAGACATAGGGAGTGCTTTCCGGTGAGTGTGCGAGCTGAGCGGTTGGCGAGAATGTATCGTGCTTTGTTCGGCACGGTCGGGGGGGTATACGACGGGGTGGGCACGCGGCTAGGTCGGAACCCAGCCTTAAATTCACAGGGGGATGGTACTGTTTCTGAAGAAGTTCTGGGGGAGGGGCACCGCCCGCGGCTACTTGGACTATGGGCGCTCATATGGGCGGGCGCTGTGCGTCGTGATGCAGATAAAGTTGGCGCCGTTCAGTGGGGCAGTGTGGCGGGTCTGACCGGGACCATCGGTATCATCAGTCGTTTTCAAAACAGCACTGCGAGGAGCACGGCACGGCACATAAACACCCTTGGAAAAATAACTCTCCTCAGATGTGATAGTTGGGGGCTGAGTTAAGCCTAGTTTTTATCCGCGAGGGCTTTGGCCACAAGGACTAGGTATCTCCATCTCCTTAGACGGGGAACCGGAGGAGGAGATCGGAACAAAGGCTGTTCCATGATGCCACTGGTCGAAAGTGTGAGACGCCAGCATTGGGCATCCTCATTCAGCTCGGATACATCCGGCAGGCTATTCGAATTCACTCCGGATTGCAGAGCGGGATCTCAATCGCGACGCGCGGGGACTTGGTCCCAGCGTCGTAGGCTGGAATCCAGCCTCAGATTCAGAGGAAGGGAGGGTGTCGCCTCTGAGGAAGTGCCCGGAAATCGAGCATCACACATCGTGTCAGGCTGCCGAGCTCCCTCCTCAGAATCCGAAATTCGTGTAATAGATATTTACAGTAACAGAAATGCGCATATGGCTCCGTCACATCTGCTCCACGACCCTAATCTGTATTTTCTGCCGCCTTCTCCTTGCGCCTCTTCATCGTGGCGAAACTAGCCGCAGTGACCCAATTGGGTCTACCGTCCTTCCGAATATTCAAGACCCTACCATAAACGTTTGGATGATACACTTTCCCCCGAACATCGATACGCTCCCACACTCCGCCATGTTTGTAAAGCCACACCTGGCGGGTTTCCGTAGCAATGTTCGTGTGCACGTAGAGGTCTCCAACCGTAGGTTCGTGAACGGTTGGAGGAGCGTCGATGTCTTTCATGGAGCGCGTACTATACCAGGTGGTGGAACCATCCTGAAAGGGGCGTGATTGTTTTATAGGAGTGAAAGAAAAAAAGGGAGTGGTGCTTGTGGAGGCAACGTTTGGTAGGATGGCAGAAGAGCTAGGCTCATTTGCGTTCGTATCGCTGAGAAGGAGTTGGAAATATCGTCACCTTGGATCCACAGCAATTACGACGCGACGTACCTTTGTTGTTCGTCCACCAAATGCAGGTTCTCCCTCACGACTTGCATGACGGACTCCGTGATCAGGGGATTGAGTTCATGGGCAACGCAAATTGACTCAATAGTCGGCTCGATTGTCGCCTTGTTTCGTAGAAGCGCGAGAATAACGTCGTGAACCATGGCCAAAGGGACATCCGTGATGAGGGGCGTGGGTGACCGCGCACGTTCCGAGGTGACGTGGTCGCGTTGGGGCTCAGGATGTACCGGCAGTGAGCCCGAGGGACCAGCCGTAATTCCTTCAGGTTCTTCAGGGTCCTCAAGATCCTCGGGAGACAATTCATAGGGACTGGAACCGGGTGGATCTGTCAGTAATAATGCAACTTCTGGAAGTGCAACAGACACTGACGCCTCGTTTATGGATTCTCTGGTCTTTGAAGTCACATTTCCGTTGGAATCGTAACTCCAGCGATGAATCGAAATCCTTCTGTGGCTGTAAGGCTAGAACCACCGTCAGATCTGTCCGTTGGTAGAACGACGATGGGAGACCAGCTACTCACCTGTGTTCCAGGTCTTGCTGTAGTGCGAGCGGTAATCGGAGGACTTCTAGGCATGGTGGGCTAGAGTGCGACTTGGGTGTCGTGGCTCATCGTGAGTGTCCTTTTAACCCAGCCTCTTTGGTGACAACGATTCCTTTGAGCATCACGACGAAGTCGTGAAAACGTCACGAAACGTCTTCCAGACAGGGTGTTGGGGGCACGCTGATCAGGCATGTCGACCAGTCATCAGCAGATCACAACAAAGGTCAAAGGAGGCTGATCTCGCCAATCGGCTCAAACGGATTCGCTCCAGCAGTTACGCGGGAACAAACCAAATTTCCTTCCCTGCTCTCACCACCATGGATACGCAAGCCCATCCTGGCGAGGGCCTCTCACTCCTGCAACTCGTTTTCGCCCTGAATGCCGAGTTGCAGAGTATGGCATATTCCTCATTGTAGGTTGATCCGCCTTGAGATAAACGACCCACGACTGACAACCACAGCTTAACCTTGGACCAGGTTAGAGACTCGCGATTAAATGTCGCAAATTCTTTAGGTCTTCTAAAAATGTTCTTTTCAAGTTTTCTCGGCTCGCCGAAGATATCTTGACCGCGTCGACAGCCATCCACGAGCGGAGGAACTTACTCGCCCCCATCAACCGCCTCCCGTCGGATGTTCTTTGCCTCATTCCTACGCATCTCGATTCTCTAAATGATTTCCTCCGGGTCACTTTCGTGTGTCGTCGTTGGCGCAGAACCTTTCTTCAGCATGCCGCGCTCTGGTCCCAGTTGTACCTAAGCGGAAAGACAGACAAGCTCCTTGTTGCAACTCTTCTCGAACGCGTAAAAGGGTCTCCCCTAGACATCACCACCAGTTATTACGGGACACCCGTTCGCGACGTGACGCTGCTTTCTCCCTTTGCCCGACAAATCAGGAGTCTCCGCATCAAATCCGCGTGCTCAGACGAAGTTCAAAATCTATCAGTGGCCATTTCAGAACCGCTCACACTCCTTCATACTCTTGAAGTTGATGCTAGAGGGTACCTGAACGGCCCTCGATCCTTGGCCGCATCTACAACTCCCCTCTTCAATACTGCCGTGAACCTGAAGAAGTTCGATTTGGATATAGACCAGCTCCCGTCCTTGCGTTGCTCCACTTTCCCTAACCTCACCACCTTCTTCTTCTCCACGTGGATGGCAAGCAAGGCCTTTTCTGTCTCGCAGCTGCTCGATTTCCTCGAAGCTTCGCCTACACTGCAATGGATCAACATGACGATTCACGCGGATCTATTACAAGAAGACGTTCCTCCGGAAAGGGTTATCGTCCTTCCCGACGTTAGGACATTCTCCCTGGACATCATAAGTTTTAGACCCGGCTGCGAAATCGCCACTCACATATCATGTCCCTCTGCAAGGCATGCGGCGTTTTGGCATTCGCTGGAGTGCGCAGGCTATGATATTCCCAGGGATGCCTACCCTCCATCGATTCCGTGGAACGCAATCACCCGTCAGTATACTAAGGGCACGGTCGAGCGAGCCATACTTAAAATGACTATGGGCAAGTACCTCACCGTCGATTGTTCGATCGTCTTCCGGTCGTCTGACAGGGCCACTCTTGAATTTTGTTACACCCACCAATTCATCGAGGAAGAGGACGATATGGAGACAATCTTGAACAAAAGGCTCCCTTGCGTTTTCTCTCAAGCTTCAAGGACAATCAGGAATCATCCGCTACTGGCCGACGTCAGGCGCCTTTGGATCCGAGGTGGGGGCCTCGTTGCGGGTGATCTCGAGCTTGCTACGAGCGATGTTGGGCTACTACTGGGATCTATGGGACCACTGGAGGAGGTGATTCTCGATGGCTGCGATCTGCGACCGTATCTCGACACTTTCCTCGGCACCCCACATTCCCCCAATCCGATCCAGCCAGCTTCATTCCCTCCTGTCAAGAAACTCGTGATTACCGATCCAGTCCAGTCGTTCCACGACGATGAAGTATCCGCGGCTGCAATTGTTGAACTCGCAAGGTCACAGCACTCGAGGGGGACACCCTTTGAACGCATGACGTTCAACACGGGAGTCCCTTCCTTGGTGATGGAGGAATTGGCGTCTTTTGTTGGTACGGTGGAATGATTTGATTAGATGCTCCTTGTCGGGACCACTGCCTGGGAGGGCGAGGCTCTTCGTACTGTGCCACTGTCGGTCAGCGTTGAGCGGTATACTCCGATTTGTCTTGTTCTCTGTCTGGGTTATGCATAGAAATCCACCAGTCGTTCTGCGTTCCCTGGACGAACTTGTTCCACGAATCCCTCATGAGTCTTACACGCTTCGTCACTAAATTTGCGCTTGCGAGCAGCAGCCGATGTGTTCGTGGCCAACTCCCCAGCTAACATGGATACAATACAAATACAGCTTCACGGAAATTGAGACAGTATTGAACATATTGGTGACCACGCGGGGACGGTCGGCGGGATCGGTGCTGACCGGTGCCGGTGATACAGCGTCAAAGCCACGAGGCCAATCATCCACTATCACACCACCATCTACGCTCTTCCACACTGATCCAGCGCCGATATGGACGACATACGAGGTTCACTCTCCAAAATGAAGAAGAAATTTAAGTACCGACTCACAGGAAGAAATCGCAACCCAGACGGAACGGGGACTCACCCTGATGGGGAAGGGGTTGACTCAACGAGTTCGTTTCCGCAATCAGAGCCTCGCGTTGTAGCGGAGGAAGGTCACGGCCGAGAAGGGGATAGCGCCAACGCGGCTGGAGAGCGTGTCTTTTCGTCGAATCAACCTCAGTCAAATGAACCAGAGTCTGCGCCGGCGCGTGGAGGCGATAACGTTCAAGAAGGGGGAGAGGCAGACGTTGATGGAGAGGAAGCTAGCCAGAGACATTCGCACCAACATCCAGATGTCGAGGTTGTGGTGGGAAGTGGACGAAGCGGAGAACTTGAGGGAGTCTATCCCTCTCCACCCACTCCTTCAATCTCCCGTGGTGGGAAACCCGACAGTACGTGAACGTTGTTGTTTTGGGTCCTGTCTCTGATCATTCCTCCTGACAATGTAGGCACCCCCGTCCTTCCTGACCACGGACCAGACGTTCATCCTGAAGAGGCCCCCGAACCGAGCGCCGCCGCGGATGAGAAGAAATCGAACTACAAGTCTACTACGCCTGCCACAGCAGAATTGCTCCGTGGAGTGAGAGACTCCGCAGGTGCCTTCGGTCCGCTCAGGTCCATCGCGAGATCTCTTTGCTATGTTCTTGACAATTATGAGGTATGGTCTCCTTCCCGCACACCCGGTCCGCAATGCTTACGGTCGTTCTAGCGGACGGAGGTAAATAAACATGCCATAGAATCATTGGCGTCCAGGGTCAAACCACTTTCTGAGTCGCTCTCCGAACCCATCCCTCCCGGGGACATCAACGAGAAGAAGAGGGCGAAAAGGCTGGAACGGTGAGCTCACATTCTCCGAGTTCGAGAGTCGGTTCTGACGCACGAGGGTTACCAGGAAATTGGAAGAGATTGACCGGGCTATGGAGTCGATAACCTCCCATGAGAATCTCGCGCTTTTCCTCAAAAGCCCCGAGAATGCGCAGGGGCTTAACGGTTTGGTGGAAGATGTTCGCGATGCCTTGATCGAATATCAGGTTTGCTCTCCCAAAAGTCTTGCTCTCGTCGTAGCTAACATATGCTCAGACTTCGTTGCGACGAGACATCTACAAGGAGGGTTGTCAGCAGATCGTGAGTCTCACTCTTTACAGCCCCACCATTTGTAGTAACCTTGCAATTAGGGAGATGCGGGTCAACATCTTCTGGAAAAGATGCGTCACACCGATGAGGCCGGGTATACTTCCGGGGACAGGCAGGGGTGTCTGAGGGGAACAAGGGCAGATGTCCTCCTGCAACTCGAACATTGGCTGAAGGATGAACGAGACCACCATGTGTTCTGGCTAAATGGTCTTGCAGGGACCGGGAAGTCGACCATCGCCCAGACGTTTGCCGAACTTAGCTTCGCGGATGGAAAGCTCGGCGCGAGCTTCTTTTGCTCGCGGGATTTCGAGGATAGAAGCAATCTACAAGCAATCTTCCCAACTCTCGCCTTTCAGCTTGCCTATCGATACCTCCCGTTTCGAGAGGAGCTGGTCCAAGTCCTGAGGGCCAACCCTGGTGTCGGACGGGAGTCTCTTTGTTCCCAAATGGAGAAGATTATCGTTGGACCATTAGAGGCCTCCCGCATTCGGACGCTTATCATCATTGACGCCCTCGACGAATGCAAGGACGAAGAACCCGCCTCTGCGATTCTTTCCGTGCTCTCCCGCTACGTGGACGAGATCCCCAATGTCAAATTTTTTATCACCGGTCGACCAGAACCTCGAATCCGCTCCGGGTTTCGCCTCAAGTCACTCCGGCCCGTCACAGAAGTGCTCAGGCTACACGATGTCAAACGCTCCACAGTAGACAGTGATATCAAGTTGTTCTTTAAGACTCGGTTGGCTGACGTTGCCAAAACCCGAAGTGACTGCGACTTCACACGAGATTGGCCAAGCCCATCCGACATCAGCACCCTCTGCGAAAAGGCAGCGGGATTCTTCATCTATGCCTCAACGGTTGTCAAACTTGTTGCATCCAGGAATCGCACACCCACTGAACAGCTGGACCGGATCATCTCTCTCCCACAAAGTACTGCCCATGAAGGAAGGTCTGGGATTGACCTCCTCTACACTCAGGTTTTGGAGCAAGTAGTTGATGACATAGATCTTGATGCTGAGGAAGTCCATTCCCAGTTCAAGTCTGTGATTGGGGCAGTGTTACTTGTGCTTAACCCTCTTTCAGCAAGGGCACTCTCAGACCTCCTCAGAGTGCCTAGCATCCCCACTACCATTTATTCCCTCCATTCTCTTCTCCTTGTTCCTGAGAGTATAGAAGACCCAATTCGAACCTTCCACAAGTCATTTCCTGACTTCCTCATGGATCCAGCCAGGTGCAAAGATGAACACTTTTTTGTGGAGCCTGCAATTCATCATGCAGAAATTCTACTTTCATGCCTCAACCTGATGGGGGAAAGACTGAAGAGGAATATCTGCAACCTGGATGACTATGCTACTCTCAGTGAGGTCAAGGATCTTCCTACTCTCCAGAAGGACCACATTGGGGATGCCTTGGAATATGCATGTCGATTCTGGGCAAAACACCTCCTGAGGATCTCTATTAGTGGTTCCCATGCTGAAGAGGTACAGAAAGCAGTTGACAAGTTCTTTACAACACATTTGCTGTATTGGATTGAAGTCCTTGCACTTATGGGGAATCTTGATGTTGGGGTTTATGCCATGGATGATGTTGAGCAATGGTATGCCTTGGTGAGTGTTGTGCAGGCTATTTGCTGATACTTATGTTCATATTCCTTGTTCAGGCAGGTGTCCCATGTATATGGACAAATGACAGCCAGCGAATCCTCTTGGATAATTTTGATGCAATCCATGATTCCCCTTCCCACCTATATCATTCTGCCCTTCCACTTTCCCCTTCCTCATCTTGGCTCTGTGAGTGTTACAGTTCAGAGCTCTCATGTGAGGTTAAGGTGGTCAGGGGTCTCCCAGCAATGTGGGGGATGTGTTCCCACACAGTTCTGTTGGATGATAGTCTATGGACCCTCTCATACTGGAACAACACCATTGCAGTTGGGTCTGAACATAAGGACATCCTTATCCTTGATGCAGTCACAGGCAGTCAGACAACTGTACTCCCTGGGCACACAGATGAAGTGAGATCTCTCACCTTCTCATCAGATGGGACATTACTTGTATCTGGAAGCTATGACAAGACTGTCAAGCTCTGGGATGTGCAGACTGGTGGTACCATCAAAACATTCCATGGTCACACTGGCAGGGTTCGCTCTGTTTCAATCTCAGCAGACCACACTACAATTGCTTCAGGGTCAGAAGACAAGACACTTCGTTTATGGAACATTGAGATGGGGGAGTGTCATCACATCATAGAGCAGGAGGCAACTGTATTCTGTACCAGCTTTTCTCCCACAGATTCTCAATGCCTCATATCTGTGTCTGGTAAAACTGCTCAGCATTGGGACATTGATGGTCACAAAGTTGGACCCACATTCGTTGGTTGTCAAATTGCTTTTTCACCAGATGGTGTCCAGTTTATTTCATGTAGAGCAACTACTGCTACAGTCAGAAACATTAATTCTGGAATAGCTGTAGCTGGATTTAAGGCATCCAATGGTTATTTCAGCCCCTGTTGCTTCTCACCTGATGGCAGGCTTGTGGCTACTGCTACTGGTTACAATGTCTGTGTTTGGGACATTACTGGCTCAGACCCCCACCTTGTTGAGACCTTTGTTGGCCATACCTACCATATTACCTCCCTTACATTTTCTTCCCCCTCTATCCTCATCTCAACATCTCGAGACAAATCATTGAAGTTCTGGCAGATTGGTGCCTCATCAACAGACCCAGTTGGGACTGATCCAAAGTCCACACCTCCCATCTCAGCTCCAACCAAGCCTGTTGCTCTAGAGGTGGAAAATGGTACCATTATCCCAAGTGGTTTGGAAGGGGTAACAAAGACCTGGGGCATCTTGACTGGCTTCCACAAGAGATCCCTCCAAATCCCAGCTAAAGACTCCCACCAAAACAACACTCAGCTAATTGACAGTAAATTAATCTTTGCTTGGTGTGCAGGCCAGAAGATCAACATCTGGGATGCTGAGAAAGGGGAACTCCTACAGACAATGGATGTACTTGGTGATATTAAGGGCCTGAGGGTGTCAGGGGATGGGTCCAAAGTTTTCTGCCTATATTGGCAATCCATTCAAGCATGGGATATCTGGACAAGAGAGGCTGTGGGTGAGGTGGGAATTCAGTATGGTCAAACAGAAACCCTTGCATCAGATGGCTCAAAAGTCTGGATTGAGGCTAGGACTACATATGATGCTTACATCTATGGGTGGGACTTTGGGATCCTGGGTTCATCCCCTGCCGAGTTGTCCAACAAGCTCCCAGATAGGCTCCACCTTAGTGATACCAAGGTGTGGGAAACCAATATGTCCAGGATGAAGGATGTAGTCACTGGGAAGGTGGTTTTTCAGCTACCTGAGAACTTTGGAAAGGCAGTCCATGTGCAATGGGGTGGCCAGTATTTGGTTGTTGCTTTTAGGTCAAAAGAAGTATTGATTCTTGACTTTAGCCATATGCCTCTCCAATAGAGATCCATAGGACATGTATTTTCTTTGCTTGCACCTCAAGTTTTATGTACCCAATATTTCATTGCCCAACAAGTGCAGTACTCAAACTCATGCTATGTGTCAGGGCCACTCTTCACCCTAAGCTCTACTGCGCCAAAGGTGGAGTCGACCGGAGATCACTTTCAATCCGGAGACAAACCACAACCACAACAGCTTTTAGTGGTCGCTTCTTCCGGTAGGTGTTCCTGCTGCACAACTGGGTTAACCAGATAGGACAATCACGAGCCTTTTTATTAGGATGTGAGCCTC
>Ga0307517_10010801_pt1 | contig 12732 bp, 13 predicted proteins | sample 23_EM_MG_FD_194515 | JGI IMG/M metagenome (GOLD analysis project Ga0307517, IMG submission 194515) | Populus trichocarpa ectomycorrhiza microbial communities from riparian zone in the Pacific Northwest, United States - 23_EM | ecosystem: Host-associated > Plants > Roots > Unclassified | place...
CGACGGGCGGGGCGAAGAAACTGGCTGAAGATGTCGGCATTGAATTGCTGGGCGCCGTTCCGCTCGACCCGCGGATCGGCAAGAGCGCGGACTACGGGGTAAGCTTTTTGGATGAATATCCAGATAGCCCAGCCTCTCAAGTGTACCTGGACATCATCGACCGTGAGTGATCTCCGACATTCTTCCGGCAGAAGAAATGGTGAATCTATGTGTGTGTCTATAGGATTGAGGGATATTCTAGGAGACAAATAGGGAGAGATAGCGAGAAATGAAAGCATAGCGACAACGTTCTACCAATGTCCGGCCTTTGCGGCCTGAGGATCTATATCCGCTGCTCAGCATGCGCAGCCCCCGACCAACATCCCCGACCAAGGTGTACCCCGCTTCTGTATACACTTATGCATCATGTATCGTAACCATAGTAGCCACGGAATAGAAAGCACGGTGATCATCACCTATTACAGTTTGAACGAACCCGCACTTTTCCTCTTCCTGCCCTTGCCTAGACCCCCATCCTTATCACCATTTTTATATCCACCTTCCTTCAATTCCTCCGGGACCTCGCTCGCCAGCAACTCATCATCCGTTCCTCGTTCGGTTATGAATTTCCCAATCGGCGCAATATCCGCAAGTCCGCCCTTCAGCCCCTGCCCGCTCTCGTGGATGGACACTGTCGAGAGCGTTCTCAACAGCCTACTCACTGTACCCGGTCCGACGGTGTGGTTGTGGTTTCCGGTCCCGGGTAACCCGGAAACACCATCACCCGTATGCGTCGAACCCGGGAAGGGGACACCGGAATGATAGGGGCCAAAGGTCGAACCGGACCTCGATCGTCCAGGGACGACGTAGCTATCTCCACTAGGAAATGCGATAGTATTTCGATGCAGGTGCTTCCCGTGCCCATACTGTTCCTTCAGGTTCGCACCTTCATCGAAGGACTCTCCCTCCCCAAAGCTGGGAATAGGTTTTCGCGAGGCATGGTTGTTTGTATAGTGAGGATTAATCGGCGAACTGGACCCCGAGTTCGGTGCGGGCGGTTGCTGTGGTTGGAGGAACGAAGAGCGGCGCGCATATGTCAGAACAGGGTCGGTGGGGGTAGTGATCGACGCGGTGGAAGATGCACGCTCGATTTTATCGTAGCTGGGGCGTCGTTCACCCCTCCCACTGTTGGTCCTTGATATCGGACGTGACCCTTGGTTGTCCTGTACAGGGAGAGGGGGAGGAGGTTCGGACGGTGGTAGCATTGGCTTGGGCTCTGGTCCAACTTGGGAGGGCTCGGTTTCAGGGGGTGGAGGCGAAGTCTCCGTTGTCGTCGGCCCCTCCTTCTGATGCGGAGATGTAGACCCCGAAGATCTCGTGGTTCCAGTCTTCAGATCCGCCGCGGTCTCTTCGTCTATTTGACCCAGTCCGGTGGTCGTAGTAGAGGGTTGGGTCTGCGAGTCCACCACAGGATGGGAAGATATGGATGACGTCCTCTTCAACATTACAGGGGATCCAGAGACAGAGTTCATCCCTCGGACTTCCCTGCGATAGTCTTGGATCTCGTCCCAAAGAGCTCTCTTGAAATCATCGTGGGTTTCGAGCTCCTCAATCTCTTTCCATCGCTGGAAGCTCTCCGTACAGTCTGGCTCATCGTCAAGGTTGTGATACGTCGAAAGCCAAGGGTGTTTCAGGGCCTCTGCAACCGAGATCCGTTCGGTAGGGTCGAAAGCGATCATCCGTTGCAGGAGCTCAATCGCTAAGATAAACAACGGGGTTCATACATGGTTCTCTGTTGCAATGTCTTTCATACCTTGTGCATCAGCATCCGGGAACAACTTCTTAAACGATGCGGGCTCGCGTTTTGGTAATGATCGGACATAAGCTTGAGCCTGAAGGGTGGTCAACACCGTCGCAGCGGCTGGAATGGTCCGCATTTTCTCCAAACCTTTGGGCTCCCTACTCTTGTAATCGTCTCCTCGCTTGGGGTACCTACCACAATTGATAATCAGCACTACGAGGGGCACCGATAAGGACAGAAATTTACCCAGGATGTCGATTATCTTGTTCAGCTGGTCCACTGGCCAAACAACGCGTTCGCGAGAACAAAAACAATTCAAGTCTCAGAGAGCTTGATCCGACGGAAGAAATGAGGGAATCGCTCAGCTAACCATAACTTGAGAACAGCAGGCGAGGTTTGAGCACGGTTGATGCAGATCAAGAAGGATGGGGACGGCACTTACTCTTTACCCTTGAACAGAGGCTTTCCAAGGAGGAGCTCGGCAAATATACAGCCTATCGACCAGACGTCAACTGAAAACACCATCTGTTTAGCCTGTGGAGCGGAGGAATCATGCCCATGACGTACTGGCCGTTCCGTACCGCCTACGCACATCACATGTTAACAAATAATCAGCGACCACCCAAATTATATCTTTCCTCAATGCTCACCTGAACGCAAGCATGATCTCCGGTGCCCGGTACCATCGCGTCGCCACATACTCCGTCAAATTAACCTCGCTCTCCGGCGAAGCATCGAATCCCCTGCTGAGACCGAAATCGCATATCTTCAGCTCGCAGTCCGCATTCACCAACAGGTTTCCCGGCTTGAGATCCCTGTGGACGACCGAAGCTGTTGAAAAAACAAACAAACAGGAACTGCTGAGGACTCGATTTGAGGTAGCGGTAAGCATGTATTCTGACCTGAGTGGATGTACTTCATGCCTGATAGTTTGCCGTCAACTCGAAAGTTGTCAAAGATGAAGCTATTCGAGAGAGAAATACCTCGCAAGATTTGATACACGAAGTATTGGACATGTTCGCTCGACAATGCTTGTCCGGACTTGACAATCTGGTGTAGATCGGCTTCGAAATTTGTTCAGCGACGACCTTCTCAACATTCGCGCGTAATCACATACCTTCCATAGGCTAATAGGAACGTCAATCAGTTTCCAGCTGATCTTCGCGATCGCCATAGGCTCACCTCCATAAAGATATAACTAAAAAATCGGATCAATGGATCGTCAACACAAGACACGAATCATTTAAAAAAGAACTCACATTTCCTCTAGGTTCGGAGACGAAGCATCCACGTCAATAAGACCAGTAATGTTCTCGTGGTGAGCAAAATGTCGAAGGAGCGTGATCTCTCTCAACGCTCGTTTCGACAATTGCACTCGTTCCGTTACCCGCGTAACGAGCTTGATAGCGACGACCTCCCCGGAAATCTCATCGGCGGCTGACCTAGATAAACACATAAATACAGATACTCAAAGTCTGACCCTGCCGGACGTGGGCATGAAAGAAGAGGGATTGACGAACACCACGAAACCGTAAGCTCCAGAACCCATTTCCCGAATGATCTTCCACCGCTTCTCGACATTGAATACCTTCCCAAACGAAGAAGGTAAAGCGTGATATCCTCTTGGACCAATCTGTGAGCCAAGAGCGCAGAATATAATGTAGAGGGAGAGGCGGAACACACACCTTCTAAGACCATTATGCTCATCTCTGTTACTCCCAGCACCCCTCGTCCTGGATCGCCCTCTATGTATCTGGGCGTTATTCCACGACGAAGGGGACGCCTTGGGCGAAGAAGATTTAGCACCGTTCTTCCCGCCACTGCTGCTACTGGCACTCGTATTCCCCTCCGTCGTTCCACACCTACTCCGAGACTGATCTTCGCTTGCCGCCATCGCAAAGGGCCCCGGTGGCACCTTCTTAGAGGAATAGGGGTATCACGTTGCCGGGTAAATCGCGAATGGTATTGTTTGCGAAGTCGAGGTTCCCGTCGATCAAATTGCCACCTGTGCTAGGGGGATGCGCAGGGGCCGTTTCTTCTCCGTCCGGTGTCCTAAACAACCGGAGGGTATGATTGCGATGGAAAGCACTGGGAAATAAGGAACTAGGGGGCGAAATCAGCAGACGGTTGCCTCCTTGGCGGCGATCAACAAGGTAAAAGAAGTAAAAAAAGGGTTTAACGTTGCGAGCCGGATAGGAGAAGAAAGGATGCGATGGTAGCCCCGTAAGTCCAAGATCAAGGGGTTATGTTCTGTGGAATCAGGGACTTGGAGGAAAGCCCGAGGTTGTATGACCGTATGCGGGTCACGATGGTGAGATCGCAGAATAGAAACGTGTGTCTAAGCTCAGGCTGACGTGGGCGAGGGGGAACAGCTGACCCGCACGTTGATTCCACGAGGCAGATGTAATTTGCGGTATCTTTTGCCGGCTACTTCTGCCCCGCCAGCCCAAGTCACCGGGGTTGAACTCAACGTAGCAACAAGTGAAATGACTCAGGTATCCACTTACAAGTGCAACTACGTCAACTGGAAAGGAAACCACGTTTTGGCTGTTTTACATACATTATCCCACAAAGAGAGGGGAAAGGAAAGAAACGATAAAGCGGGGTGGAAAAGTAATGGGAGAAAGCCAGGAAACGAATGTGACCGGATCACCCTAGCAAGAACCTGGGGAAGAGACGTTGGTGTTGATGTACATATTAATGTTCATTCCCGAGCAAGTGGTGGAGGGGGAGTAGAGGGGCGGGGCGGAAGGAGATATGGGCGCGATACGTGGGATCGATGGGAGAAATTTTGCACGGGGAGGAACAGAGAGTCCGATTGTGGTCGTGAAAATGAGCAAACCCGGGGACGAAGCCCTCGAGAGTCGGAGACTTGGTCCCAGAGAAAGAGAAGAAAGGGTTGAATTGACTTCGATCCACCGCTGTGTCACATCTGTGGCTGGTATCCATTGTGATGAGGTTGCCCATCAGGCGTCGTCAACTGGTGCACGAAGTTCATCCAGACTTCTTCGTGACTCCCAGGCCCATGCATCGGCAAGGCGGCGGCTTGGGGGTGTCCATAATCCTGTTGGTGGTGGTATCCGTGATGAGGGTCCTATAAACCAACAACCCATTAACGTCAGAAGGCACAGCAGTCTTGGTAAGGAATACGCACCATCGTGTACTGTTGCTGTGAGTGGGGGTCCTTGTACATCTGGTCCATGCCCAAGTAAGGTGGAGGGGGTGGAAGCATCCCTCCGTTTCCATGGTTCATACCGCCGTTCATACCATTCATTCCAACCACACCTAGGCCGTTCATACCTCCCACACCATTCGCTCCACCAGCCCCATTCACACCGTTCATGCCATTCATATACTGCGAATGCTGGTGCGGGTGTGACGGGGTGTGATTGGGGTTGTAATACTCCAGACCCAGATCTTGCATCACGTCACCCATACTCATGTTTACGTTCCCGTGCATGTATGTCCTTGCGTCAGAGATCACTGGTGACGTGTTCGGAGAAGTCGTTCCTGTAACCCCAGAAATACCCATGGACATTGACTGGGGCGATTCTGACAGTCTCGAAGTCGAGTTGGGCGATTGAGAGGACCCAGACCTGTTGATGACACTGGCCCGTCCACTGATGATGGCGACGTCGTCTGGGAATTCAGACTCGTCGACCGTGGGCTGTGGACCAAGACCGCTCTGAAATTGGGCGAAAGTGGTCTTTGCGCGGTCTCGGAGTCTTTCCAGCATTGTCTAAGTGATGATGAACAAAAGATCCCGAAATCAATGAAACAAGTTGCACTGGGAAACGGCAAGGCACGCTTACCGTGGTGGAGGGGATCCTGGTTGTGCTGCCCTCCTCGTAAAACGTAATAGCGCGCTCTAACTCCGACAGAGCCGCAGAGGCTAATGGACATCCCGGGCTCTCGACGACGATACCTCCGAGAATGTAACACGCTGAGAAGACGGCGGACCAGAAGAACCTGAAGATCGTCAATGTCACAGAAGGTACGTCAGCGAGTCGCAATTAGTCAACAAACCAGATGGTGGCAGTGAGCTGTGGATGCTTGGCATACACGCCCCTCAAACTCGAAATCAACCTCCTGGCACTCCTATACGCGGCTAATACTGAGGGGGAGTACTTGTGGCCAAGTGGGTTCTTTGTGGGATGTCGAATCGCTTTCACGAAGTAAGCCCGGTGAAGGTACAACAGATCTGGAAACTCCGATCAGCCGAACCACCAAATTGTCGAACAGCCCCAACTACTCACTCGATTCTCGTTCACAAACGACTCCGTATTGTTGCATCGCCAACGACGGATCATCTGCCCACCCTTCTGGGGACTCATCCAACGGTGACTGAAGGTGGTTTGGTAGTGGGAAGGTGCGGATCCTCCGATCCAGTTCAAGGAACTGGGAATAGCCGGGGGTCTTGAGCGAACTGCAAAATTTGACGGTTGGGGCAAGGCACGCGGCAGAGTATCTGAACTTCCATCCGTGATCTGTGTCACAAGGGAGGTAAACGCCACAAGCGTAAGCAGGATCGGTTAGTACCACATGTGCCAAATTACATATTAGAAGGAGAAAAAAAACCAGGCCCGAATTGGGAAGGGTCGTGGCGGCCAGAAGCTAAAAAGCGGAAGGAAAACACTCACAGCTATATTCAACCTCCCCGTCTGGACGAACAAATCCATCGTCGTCTGGGAATTTGCAATCCGTGTCTTCCAGCCGAAAGGCGCCGGGACGAGCATTGACGAAACTCTGTGATCAAGGCACGCCAGCGTCACAGACGAATAACGAGGCGGGTCAACCCAAGCCATAGCAAATAAAACCAGACCAAAAAAGAAGCACAGTCAGCTGATTTTGAACCTCAAACAAGGAACGGTTGGACGCCCGAGGGTTTGCCCAAAAAAACACTTGCGAAAACAACGAATGATGACCAAGCCGGAATAAAACTTACCGCCCAACTATCCCAGGTATATATCTCCCAGAACAGTGTCCTCCTCCGCTGGACCTCTTGAGGGTCCAGATTCCAGGGTGCGCTATCCCGCTCTGTTCGAATTAAGATGGAGGTCCGGAGTAGGAACATAAGAGGATAAACGAGATCAGATGTACAGTTCCGAAGGTGCCCACGGTGGAATGAATACGTACGAAGACCGATCTAAAGAAAGGGGGAATGCAGTAGTCAGCGCATGAGTCCGATTGAATTATAGAAGAGGAAGGCCAGGAGGTATGCGCTTACGATTTGAGCGGCTCTACAGAGGGCACCGAAAAGCAGCCATCTGGTTTCGTCCGTTCCGGGATCGGTGAAGTAGTGGTACTGGATTATCAAGAATAAGGCCTGTAGCGCTGAACAGGTGACTTCGTGGATGATCGATGAAAGCGAGAGTGCAGCGAGCGCGAGCAAGTTGTATGTTTCTGAGTCGGATTCTCCCACCGCACTCTCCTGCTCGTAGTGGGCACCAAGAGCGAGGGCGATGAAGAAAGTAGAGATTCTGTGAGGATGCAACATGTCCACGCAGGGACTCCCTTCGTGATCGTAAAGCAGATTGAGGGTGGTACTCTCAAACTCTTGACGGGATATTGGGCGGTACCTAATGTGAAAAGAGCAAGGATGGTCAGGCAAGGCAGGCGACGATCGGAAACGGCTCCATACATCCAAGCCGCTTTCTCATAATACAGCTGCACAAGGCGTAGGGAGCGTTGATATGGTGGAATATAAGGCGCGAAAATGGACCTCTCGTATCCGCAGCCCTTGACACCGTATGGGGCCGCTATTGCCAGTTCCGCGATTTCAGGTGACAAGCCAAGTAGGTGAGATCGAAGTGATTTGGGTAGTCGATTATCGTGCTTGTCTTCATCGGACTGGAGTGGAGTGTAATTCAGTGTGGAGCAAACTCGATTACGGACCAACCCCTTACCCAGACTAGACGTGATAGATACTAGAGGTGAGTAACAGTGGGGGATCAGTCGGTGGGGCGTAAGTAATACATGAGGTGACGGACCTCTGATCCAGCGAATCTTCCATGATACTTTCCGGCTCCATCAGAGCCGATGGAGAAGGAGCCTATGGATTCGGCCACTTCTTCCACGTCTTCGAATGCACCTGGCATGGGGGGTGAGGAAGGACTGAATATATCAGTCTCATCTCGACCGCCGCTCGCTCGCGCACTAGCAAGTGCATCCTCTAGTTGTTTGACTTTAGATCTCATCATCTTGACTTCGACTTCGAGTCGCTGAGCGTGCGCCATCAAGACTCTAAAAAGGTAAAGACAAGACATTAACAAATGCGATGCGGCGAGTGGCGCCACAAGAGACTTACTTGTTGCCCTTAGTTGCCGTGAGTGTCCCTAGTGTGCAGGTTAATCACCTCTGCAATGGCAATTAAACCAAATTTGAGGAGAACTCACTGTCTGGGCACAATTCCGCACACCCCCGACGGACACATGAGCTACATGGGACTGCCCTGTTGACTAGTGGTGAGAGAGGTGGGTTTGGAGGAGACGGGGGGTTTAGGATTCACCTGTCGCACTTCAACTTTGACCTGAAAATTTGGGAATCAGTGACCCCCTGTTGAGTGGGCGAGGGAGATAAGCATACCTGCGACATTCTGCGCATGACAAGGCGCCTCGGCGGTCACCCATTGTTGCTCTGACAGGGCTGGTAGGGGCGGGGATAGTGGTGGGGGACATTGGTTCTGACTTGGGATTCATGACCAGGACAGCGACGACGTTGTGTGATCAGTCAACGGGCTGGTTGGCGGACGCCGCTGGGGGTGGGGGTTGAGGGGGGTGTTGGATGCGATGGCGGGATGTGGGGAAAGGTAGCAAAGACCAAGAGGGTAGGGAGGAGATGGGAGTTGCGGACAGTGCGGGGGAGCGGAGGGAAGGGATGGTGGATGCTGATGGGGAACATATACAGCAGCCGACTTGGCGTATGGGATGATCGAAGTGAAGATTACCGATGTACCATGAAAACGGGTCGTTTCGCATATCAAAAGGCAAGTGTAATATTCCCTGTCTACCGGTGTACGTATCCTCTAAAACAAGAGGGAAGCATACCAAATTTCGGCGCTGAAACCCTTCCGAAGGCCGTGCCCGTCCACCAACCAAACTCACCCAACCCTCAAAAGCGCACACAACGGCATCCCAACAGTGGAAGGCTCAACAACCCAGAAACATTAGCGATCACCGATGTCTAATCGACGCCTCTACATGAAGCGGCTATCTCCCCCGGATGGATCCACGTTTCATTTGAAACGGAAATAAATCTGGTGCGTATCGTAGCAGCCATCCCATCCCAAGCCCTAGCTGGTGAACATCGTGGGTCAGCATCTCGAAATGGCAACATGACCGCATGCTCTAAATGGGGTCGGAAGACGCGAAGTGTGAAGATTCAGTCAAAACGGACGAAACCGCCAAAGCAGCTCGCCCGAAGGTAGCTGAGATAGTGTTCAGCATCCAGGAGAAACCGACTCTCCCGCTCATGCCAAATGCCTCAAACATCATATACGGAACGTGAAAGAACGAGCAAAAACGTTGAAAATAGGACGCGAACTCACCGTCTGAAGCGGAGAAAAAATTTCGAGATGATTGTGGTTTGCAGAAGAGGTGCTCGGCAGATCCCGAACAGGCAACCACACGTGCGTTGCCTCCGCTCCGCTCACTGTCACCTGAAATATGTCTACGCCACCCAGTAACCCTCAGACTCAGCAGGCGTCCAACGCCGAGCCTTCGACGTCGTCTGGCACGGCTCAGCCACGACCAGGTCAGACCGCAGAGGAGGCCAAGAAGGACCGCACTCTTGCAGAGTTTCTGCTGATGCTCGATGATTACGAGCCACTGGTAACCACTCTGGCCGTCCGCGTTTGACCGCTGATCTCCAACTCTCTTTATCCGTCCTAAGATTCCCAACGAAGTTACCGATTACTACCTGCAACGCGTCGGCTTCGAATGCGAAGATGTCCGCCTGTATGTTTTCCCCCTCTCACCTGCCTCGCAGCGTGTTCACACGGTTCGTTGAATAAAGAAAGCGTCTGCTGTCATTGGCAGCTCAAAAGTTTGTCTCTGATATCGCTGCGGATGCTTACCAACACGCCCGCATCCGCACCAACGCCGCGGGTGGCCGTGCCAGGTCCAACCAGGCATTGGGGCCTGGAACGTCTCGTGTACGTCCTTGCTTATCACCGTCTATTTCGCGACACTATGGCAGCTCACCGAATACTCCACCCGCCACAGGATAAGACCCGGACGACTTTAACGATGGAAGACCTCAGCGCAGCGCTGTCGGACTACGGAATCAATGCGCGCAAGCCAGAATTCTACCTCTAGGGGCCTCTGTTACACACCCTTCCAACCGCCTGAACTTTCCTTCGTGTATCCCTTGTGTGTAGCCCATACATCTAGCCACAAGTTCAGCGCGTCGTGTTGTGAGTCTTGTATCCGGTAATTCACTCTATTTTGATGCAATCACCCCCGGGTGTCGGAGCAGGAGGTGCTTTTCGACCCATCGAAGGCACGAATACAGATCATCTCATCCTGATTAGATCTCCACGCGGTAACAGACTCTTGGATACTGTTGAAGATAGATAAACATGCGAATTTGAACCCCGGCCTCCCTGTTTCAAGCTCCCCGTTTGAAACACAGGCTCCTGGGTGGTTGCCCAAGGTCGTCCACTACCATACACACCACGAGGCCACACGCACTGTGGCCGTTCTCGTGCCTAAATTTGGTCTCCATGCCACCGCGTACTCGTTTACGATATTTGCCTTTGTCAAAACATCATACGCAACACTGTGACCAACCTGGCTTGATCTGCGAAGTTACACAGTCCCTCATTGGTGCTAATTCGATTAACAGTGTTTCACGCTCTGGTTCACAATACGACGCTTCATTCATGTTCGCACTGACACCGGAAACTGTCGGGTTTGCGATACGCTTTGACGCTTATTCATCCATTCTCGTCGAGTGAGACTCTCGACCCACAGTGGGGTCCGATTAACTTTCTGTATTATTACGCGCTCCGAGATGGAGGCTCAACGTTCATCCATGAGGGGAAAAGGTCAAACTCAACGTGCCCTTGACCACGGCTTCGCACTAGCCTATCTGAGGAAGGTTCATCCGCTGTAGTCGAGGTGTGGGTGAGTGAGGCTATACCAACTACCCTCCCACGCGAATCCTCCGTTGCCCAATCCCAGCCAATCTCCCGGTGCCTCCATTCCGGAACCGATGACCTTTCGAACTTCAAGTTGAGCTTCACCCCCGATACCGGCAGGGTTAACTGGTTGAATGTCTCCGACGAAACACAACGGAGCGCACATAACTCTACCCCCTCACAGCTCACTTCAGGTGTGATGTTATGCCTGAGGTACTTCGGAGGAAATTTTCCTCTCGATCCGATTTGGAGGTCCGTCGTTTACCGGCCCCGGCGATCATAAACTCGTCATCCGGGAAGGCTGCTTCTGGACGTCCATTCCATCATTTTTGCGAAGCGTGTCTTCGCGGTCGGCGCGTGCGTGTCCCAAGTGGGTGGTTCCGCAGGGGCGTGCGACGGGTTTGCCCGCGCGTCACCCGGATATCCGGATCCGACCGCACAGGGCTAGGTGGTGATCACACCACGCACCGCGAGTACGTACGCTGCGCCCAAAATATTTGCTGACATAACTGAGCAGAGTGGTGCCATAGCACGGGAACTGGGCGAACACCGACGCCGAAGCTAATAACACGACGTTCAGGGTCATCGACATCCACGCCCGCCGATGGTGCCACCCGTGGTCACCGGTCGCTGATCGGTGTTCCCGCCATATTTTGAATGGTTTCTAGTGGGAGAAATCGGGTGTGTGGGAGGCTTTGAGCCTGCCAGGACCCTGATAACGCGGCGGCGACAACCAAAAGAGGAGAATGTAACGGACACACAGACGCCGTGATTCCACGAACTTTATTTATCAAATACGAGTCGTTTTGTTGGCGAACGTTTGAACCGTCAAGTTTTTGTAGCTATTGGTCCATTACACGCTTATTCGATTTTTCAGCATTCCGTGGGGATCGCTCATATGGGCGCAGTAGTATATTTAGTGATTCAAGGTTTCCATGGACGATCACGAGCGGGGGTGGGCGCATGCTTCGGAAATTTGCAGAAGCTTCTGACAGTTGCTTCTTTGCGTTCGCACCATTAAAACAATTGCCCGGCGCTGGAAGACACAGAGATCGCGGTGTGCCGCAAACTTTCGTAGTACGACCGGCAGCCCATTGCCCAGTGTTCAGTGGCCAAAGCAAAGAAACACTCGCCAGGCTGCCAGAAAATACGCATGGCTACCGTCTTGAAAGTGTCTCTGTAGACGCCGAGGGTATCTCCAGGGCCAATGATTCTCCATAGAAGTTGACCTCGTCCTTGTGGGCGTTGATAGCACAAGACCAGCCACCACAACTGAACGAGCCTAGCGTGCAATGCCATCACGAGACACGGCCGGTATACGTATAATTGAGAGGTAAGATCCTGTGATGAACGAGTGTTGTTGCTACACACTTAATTGCCGAACTCGAGATTTCTCGGAAAAGCCCTGAACCTTGTTGCAGGTAGAATCACCGGTGAGATCACAGGTTCGGAAGGGTCCTTCCGTGTTGATACTGAACTCGGGGTATAGTATAGGAGCATGCGCTGGTCGCTTCGCATCATGCGGTGGTGGTTCATCTGGATACTTGTTGGCAGGTCAAAAGCTGAGCGCTGAGCGCTGAGGCTCCGAACCTACAGCATCCGGGCTTCCAGGACACAAGCAAACATATGGGTGAGTCCACTCGGCCTTTTTTTCAGGGGACATGGCAGCTGTCCAAGTGGATACCTTTTGACCTGGAAAACGAACGAGCGGGGGTGACACTTCAACGTACCGTCCAAGTGCATAACGCCACAGGCTCTTCTGGGCCGTATTTCTCAGGCAGTGAGTGCAGTCCGTCGTCACTTTCCCAGCCGG
>Ga0307517_10010802_pt1 | contig 12732 bp, 12 predicted proteins | sample 23_EM_MG_FD_194515 | JGI IMG/M metagenome (GOLD analysis project Ga0307517, IMG submission 194515) | Populus trichocarpa ectomycorrhiza microbial communities from riparian zone in the Pacific Northwest, United States - 23_EM | ecosystem: Host-associated > Plants > Roots > Unclassified | place...
AAATTTAATATATATATATATATATATATATATATTAAATTTTAAAATATATATAAATATTACATACACACACACACACAGTATATGATACTATGTAAATATTTTGAATTAAATCTAAATTGAGTTTAGGTTAAACTTAACAAATATTTATACTTTATTTATTATCTATTAATAAAATAATTATTAAAAAAACTCATTTATATATATATCATATTCAAAGTTAAATTGCCATCCTATTACTAAAGTAGTATAAACCACCAAAATAATTGAGTTTTGAGTTAAATTTAACAGATATTTATATCTTATTCATTTTATATTAATAAAAAAATTATTAAAAAATTACGTATGCAAATAAATATATATCAGATTGAAACTACACCTGGAGTTTAAAACCTTATTCATTATTTATTAATTAATAAAACAAATTTAAAAAAATATTTATTTAGATAAATATTTATCATATTGAAGTGAAATTATCATCAGGAAGCCCATGACTAAGATTGAATTTGAATTAAGTTTAACAAATATTTATACCTTATTTATTAATTCATTAATAATTTTAAAAACTTATTCATTATCCATTAATAAAATAATTATTAAAAAAAACTTATTTATTCATATAAATATGTATCAGATTCAAGTTAAATTACCATTCAGTATAAAACAAAGCACCTGACTATCACAGAGATAACATACATATGTACACGAGCCAAAAACCCATGTGGCTTCAGTGCTCTATAACTAGACTATATACTAAACATGTATACAAGGATTCTGTTTTTTCTCTCTCTAGCCTCCTTTGACCCAGAAGAACATCGTGGTTCAATTTACATGCACCACGGAGTCTGCATTGTGTCCCCACCAGATTCTTCCATGAGATTGCTAGCAAAAATTCCGGGATCATCCATCACTGGAAAATTTATCGACAATGCCGCCTCTGCCCAAATTGAGTCATTGAAAGTCATGTTCACGTTGAGATTCGCCGAGAATTCTTTGATTACGTCTCCACTTCGCCCAAAATTTGCGTCATTTTCTACCTCCATTCCATTCGAATCAACGCTTTCATTAGAGAAAGACATGATTGGATTATGGTTGTATAATATTGGTTTCGCCTCATTTGACTCCATATTTGGGATATTTGATGAATATGTAGATGTAGGACTAGAATTTTGAATGAGATGAGAGGGTTGGTTTGTCATTTGGATCACCTGAGAATTGGCAGGAGAGGCTGGAAACTGGCTACTATTAACTTGTAACTCAGGTAAGTTGAGCTTTGCCTCAGGGCCATATAGTTTACGAGCAGCAGCATCGTAAGCCATGGCAGCTTCATGGGAGGTGTCATAGGTGCCAAGCCAGAGACGAGCACCACGGTTGGGCTCCCGAATTTCGGCCACCCATTTGCCCCAAGTTCTCTGGCGTACACCCTTGTAAGTGCAGAGAGCGTTCTCTGGTCCTCCTTTGCCTCTCATGCACCCTTTCCTAGAACTAGCCTGCTCAGGCTTCTTGAACTGTTTTTTCTCTCCAAAACCACTCATGATTGATTTTGACATTCCTCCCATAAAAAACACAAGAAAATAAGCGAAACAGTAACGCTGTTGATAAGCACATTGTGCAGCAAAGGGACTATTTATATGGCAGTATGCGAGGATAAGCGCTTGAATGCAGTCAAGAGGCAATTAAGGATATCGAAACGTGTCTCCGAATGGGGTGGGACTGCTACTTGGCCAGAACAATCGTGTCCAGTACTGCTAAGCTCAAGGTTTTCTTACATGGAAAACACTTGGCAAATAATATTTGTCCGCACACAAGCTCAGGTGGCAAACATAGGAGAATTTTAGGGTCGCCTTTTATTGTTAATTTATTTACTACTGGGTGGCTGCGGTGTGCATGCTGCAAAGGGCTGGGGATAAGAACACATTGGAGTTCCCAAAACACCCACATCACAAACTTTTGCAACGGCTGTTTGATACTTGGGACTTTCAACTCTTGCGAGGTGGCGGGGGCTTGGAATTCAGTTCTGTGGGAACGCAGCTGCCATATTCATGCACCAACATCACACATTTTGTTTTTGGAATGCAAAAATATTTTTGAAAAAAATTGATTTTTTTAAAAACTAATTTTTTATATATTTTTATATTGTTTTAATATACTCATTTTAAAAATAAATAAATAATTTATTTTAAAACATTAAAAAAAATATTTTAAAAAATAATAAGTATAACAATATCAAATGACTTCAATAAAAGGCCCACATGCAGATTTTTTACATTGATGCCGTACACTGAATCTCGCCCTTCGGGTCGATCCATAGGATCAGATTCCAAGTAGGTTCGTGCACTGAAAAATAGTGCATTAATGCGTACAGCTACTGACTGCTGATACATGGCATTCATATTCCAGCTTGGGTCATGCACTTTCAAATTTTTAGTGCATGAATCTCTTAGCCTTCTTGGCTGTTGATAAGATGGTGCGTGGGAGTGAAAAAAAAACCGCAAGCTTTCTGGCAGGAATAAAAACCACTCCAGCATTATGCAATCTACAGATATAACGAAGACCTAGTTAAGTATTTGTTTTTGTAAAATAATTTTTAAATTGTTTTTTTGCCTAAGAAAATTAAATTAATATTTTTTTAAAAAAATTTGAATGGTTTTAATATATTGATATTAAAAATAAAAAAAATCAATTTAATGTATTTTCAATTAAAATATAAATACCAAAAGAAGTGAGACAATAACTATTGGGCAGCCCCCATTATAAACTCTAATTCAGCATCCTAGGCCCAAACCAAGTTGACTTGGGCTCCTCGCTTTGTCCTCTCTAAATGTTTTGAAGGTGTTCTGCAAATTTTCTAGCATTGAGCAATGGACTCTAGAGACAGAAATGTTTGTCTCCAGCTGTCAATTAAATAGAATTTTTTAGTGGGCATGAGATGGAGGTCAGACAGATACACACTGACAAGTACGCCGATCTGTAACAAACAAAAATGCTGTTTCGATACAAAGTATCTACATAAACGTTGCATAGAGGCTAGTGAGAACGGTCTCATTTGGGCCCAAAATGAAGCGATGGTTGTTATGAAAGGGCAACAAAAATTGGGTCATAGTAAGCACCTGAGCATGAATTGCATATCCAGCTTGGTGAGAATTTCAGCATATATATTGCAATTCTGCAAGTTGGCAGATCTCGAGCGACAAGAAGCTAACATGATTATACGGTTTATCCATCAATCCATGTTAAGCTTTAGTTGACAAACCGATGGCCGTTGGACATTTGCAACTACATTGCTCTCACAGTCTTCATACTTGGTTCCAATGCCTAATGAGAATCTCTGCACTTCCTTAAGGCGGCCCGTATCTCCTTCAACATCTCATTTACTCTGATTCCTTTCCTGACAAAACCAAGAAAAGAAAAGAAAAATGCATGAAACAATTTCCTATCTGACTTGTTCAAACAAAGCCAAGAGCCAGATCCGGGTCAAATTCTAGGGGAAATGAACGATTGTTTATGTATAGACAAATAGAATAAGTGAAGTGCAGATTCAACGATATCAATCTTCCTGCATGAGATGATTAGGTCATTTTACTAGACTTTTATTTGACTTGAAATCGCAGATAGAATAATTGTCACTGGCAATAGTGTAGATCCAGGTTAGGAAAGAAAAATATACGACAGATTTGAAGAGAAGAAAGAGGACAATGATTTCTGCAGAGTTAGAAAGGCAAAATTCACAATGAACCAACATATTTTGATTTTCCTAGAAGAGATCATCCCACACATCACTATGATACTTATTTGTCATGAAAATCTAGAGATGAATGAGTTGTCAAAGGCAACATTGTGTGCATCATTGCCAACAATAAGGTCCGATCAAAGTTTAGCATATTCTATCTAGTATACCTAGCATTATATGAATGACTAATACTCTAATGACAAGATGAAACAGTAAACGACTTCTTTTCTCCCAAATAACATAAGTCAAGAATGATACAATCACAAAGATCCAGATTAACAAAGAAAAGCATGGAGCAAAGTAGACAAAGTGAAAGCAAGATGCCACAAATTCTAGAGAGGGAATGATGAGCTAAAATATGTTTGTGAAGTCCAACAAAAAATGATTAACTTACAGAACACTGACACCCACAACAGCGAGCGGACGAGGATAGTCCTCTAACTCTTTATCCTTTTTATCTTCATTTGCCATCTGTGAAGGCAACTTATCTGCATTGCCAGCTTCAGTTGAAAATGAATGAACTGCATCTTTTGACGTCATTTTTGGCTCAGAAGGCACCTCATCGCAACCAATTCTCAGTATTTCTTCAGTCAAAGATTGAAGCCTATCCCTTCCCTGAAAGAATAATATATATATTGAAGCAAGAATGTGGGCATTCTATATGAATACATGTAAATACTCAGAAAGGAAGAATGTATGAAAACAAAGGATTGAAGCTGCATATGGACATACTTCAGGCAGGTCAATCTTATTTAGCACCACTACATATGGTCTCTCAAGGTACTCAGGGTTGTACATCCTCAATTCCTGCAGAACCAAAGAATGGTTTGTTTACGATCGGCTAAATAACTCCAAATAGAAAAAAGAAATGTCCAGGTGACAAACAATGGGGACAAACAACTTCTTTAGTTTTTCCATTCCTGAAAGGAAATAATGAATCGTGCATAAAATTACAAAGGGCAAGCCAACCCTTCAAGCACTACTCAAGATCATGTCTAAGCTAAGAAGCTTGCCTTTCGGCCTTACATCAGCCTCATCATCTAATGAGTTGTTTTGTGATCAAAAGCTCTCTAACAGCTGTGACATTCCACATCAGCCCTTCCTTTTTCTTCCCTGTTTTCTTCTAGGATTTTCATCAATTAGGTCCAATCCACATCCTAGCAGGATTTGGGAGTGAACTTCATTGCTAGACTTGAGTCCATCACTCCCTAGAGCTATTTATAGATATCTTAAAATTGAGATCTTGATTTAAATAGGCAAGCAAAACCCATAGAGGGTTTGCTATTCAAATCATATCAACTCACAGAAAAGACACCAGTACTTTCTAGATCTGTCAACACTAGTGAGGCTGAAATCCAATTTTCAAAGCAAATATATAAAACCAGAAATAATATAACATTAAGGGAAGATATACTTCTTTGACAGTTCTATAATCATTCACGGGGTCCCCAGCAGCAGCATCAACAACATGGACCAACACACGAGTCCTTCTAAGGTGCCTCAAGAAATTGCGGCCAAGACCCTGAAGGATAAGAAAATTTCAGTTTTACTTCTGAAGCTTTTGATAAACCGTTGGATTAGATATGAAAATACAGTACCTTCCCCAGATGAGCACCTTCTATAAGGCCTGGCAAATCTGCCAAAGTTGCTTCAGATGAATACATCCCTGCACCTAAAGCTGGGTCACCATTGAGGCGTCCAAGGTTTGGCATCAATGTTGTGAAAGGATAATCAGCAATATCTGGCTTTGCAAGCGTAATAGCTGCTAAAAGGGTTGATTTTCCGGCATTTGGAAGTCCCTACACAAGCAAGTTAACAGCTATGGCAATCAGAAGATTATAAAAGCTTCTATTAATATATTAATTAAGAGAGTGCAGTTGGTCACAGCCACAGCAACCCAACAAAACATATAAAGCAAATTTCTAGTTTACCATCTACCGGTTGCATATTCTACTATACGGAGATTTCTGAAGTTCAAATATCTTTGATTCAGATATAAATTAGTAGCCTTAAAAGAAAATTGTTAGTATTTATGAAATGAAAACCACAAATATCCAATTACTGAAATTTTAAAGAACCTAGACACGTGCATACATTACAAAAAATAAAAATTAAATGAGAAACGACGTGTACCACTAGACCAACATCAGCAACAACTCGGAGAATTAGCTCTAAACTGACTTCCTCCCCAGATTGACCGAGAATTAAAACCTGCAGTAAATCATAAATGTTTAAAACTCATGTTAGGATAAGAAGGGAAAATCAAACATGAGAAGCGATAAACCATAGATACAGTTGTTGTTGATTATTTTATAACTCTATAGCAAAGTCTAGAATTTCTTATTGAGCAACTTCTTTAATAATCATCTTTTCATATATATTTAACTCTTAAACAAGACCATAACACCAAAAAATGGAACTACAATCATGACATGCAAGAAAAGAAAAATTAAATGAGATTCCCTCAACAACTTAAGCCAAGCACAAGTCTAAGCGCAGATGCATTAAATAGTTGGGCATCGCTAGAAGTATCAAAATCTAGCAGCAAGCACGGAGCAGGTATAATTGCCATAATGACCTTGTGTACATAATACAATATTAAATAAATAAATCAAAGAGCATGTTCTTCACCTTATCACTATCATCTCTCATCACATTCGTTGTTAATGTCATTAATCTTTTCTTTCTATGCTCTGGCGCTTCAATCAAACTAACCTGCAGCAAAATCAACAAAATGAATCCCAAACCGCACACCCAAGTTACAATCTTCCACATTCCACTATCTTAAAAGCAAATTCCTCACCCCTCCTTGTCCACCCCTCGCAACAAGTATTTCATCCCCTGGTTGCGCTAAATCAGCCAATAACATCCCTCTTTTACGCTTCACAACCGTACCTATCCCATTAATAAAATAAAAACATAAACCATGAACACAATTTTAAAAATTGTAGCCAAAAAAAGAAAAGATGTAATTCTTAACGTACAAACCTACAGGCACAGGAATACGCAAAGTCGGGGCGGCAAATCCATTATGCAATTGAGAAGTTAAAACGCCCATAGCATCAACATTCCCTCCGCGTTTCGCATTGAATCTACTTTTACTATGAAGCTCCAGCAACGAATCTTTTCCTTCATCCGCATAAATCACTACATCACCTCCATGTCCACCCAGAGGAAGAATCAACGATCCATGAAAATCTCTTTTATACGAGCTCTTATATCTACTCTTTTTCTCCTGTTTTCCCTTGCTACCATTATTATTATTCCTCTGGTTAGGCATATTAAGGACTGATCCATGGCCTCCATCTCCTGATCGGACGGTGATTATTACTTGATCAAAGTACTTGTGAGGCTCTTTAATTAAAGAATCAGGATTTGTAGTAGAAATAGTCTCTTTGGCTTTAGCAAGTCTGCAAGTAATTTTGCAGAATCTTGAGTTCGGAGTGTTTGGCTCGAAGTTTTTTGAAACCCTAGAAAACGAGTGCCTGTTGGAGAGAAAACCCGGGAGGGACAACGTGTCGTTGCCCGAGTGGAGGCTTAGAAGCAAAGAAGATGGAGTTGCAGGTATTGACAGCATTATCCGAACTTGAAAGGGAGCTGAGATGGATATTTTCGGGGGTTACCACTGGGTATTTATAGATGTGGACCGGTTCGTGGTTCAGCCCATTCATGATTTGGGTCAGTTTCGATATTTCGAAGCCCAAAACGCTTTAAAGCCCAAAACGCTTTAAAGCCCAAATAGCCCATGACTATATCAATACCTGTCATTTTATATGGACTGGTGGTTATGATGCCTGTGTCAAATTTAAGGCTGGACAATTTTTTTTGTGAGAAATGAATACTTTTTCTTTTAATAATTTAAGGAGAAATATACCAATAAATTTATAATTAAATATTTCTCAAATTGTTTTATCAAGAAATTTTTGTTATGCCTTGGCTATCATTTGTAGTTGGTTCCTCCTATTTGGACTGGAGATGATTACCAGGTGAAGAGACCAGACCGAATCCGGTCAACCTAATCCAAAACTCTGATCGCAAGTCAATTAACTCAGTTCAACCAAAGTTGTTTTTTTTAATTTATGAAACTACATTTTGAACAAGCCTGCTAAATTGACTCACAAGCCGAGCAGGTCGTACATTTATTTTTCCTTATTGTGGTTACAAAAGAAAATAGGAACAGAAACTAACTAGGACACGAGCGAAGCAACGACGCCCCATTAGTTTCACTGAAAGAAAACCGATACACCTAAGGACCATCAAGTAAGGACCATCCACAATGGAGTTAGCCGACCCATCCACAATGGAGTTAGCCTCACGATGATACGATACATTGTAATAACTCAGTCTCTTGATAGCAAATGTCTAGTACTGCTAATGAGAAGATAACATCTGCAACCACATCAACCCGACCCGTCCAAGAATTGCACGTAAAAGTATGTTAGAATCAACTTCAAACAAGACCTTACAACTGGCCTTATTCCAAGCAACTTGTAAACCAACTAGAATAATAGACCGTAGTTTTGCACGAATAGATTGCGGAACCCTCTATCATGGGCCTCGGGCTAGCGGCTAGTGTAATCAAATGGTCGAAACCTACCTTCATAATCACTAAAATTATCGAGTACCAGCAAGAACAATACCATCAACATTCCAGAATTACAATTCGTTTTAAGGTGCACCATGTACACCGTGTTATAGAAACAGGGAGGCAAGCACGCCAACCAATGGCAGTTTCTGCCCCGTGAATAATTTTACAAGCAATATTGTTAAGTACTTCAACCTTGCTCCACTAGACATGACTTCCAGTAACGTCAAATCATAATTAATTTGACGTTTGGGCACAAGATAATCTAGAGTCCTGGTCTCTAATTAATATGCAAGCAAAAATTTACAAGACATTGGATTGTCAAAATCGTGGATGATGACGTCCAATTTAGGGCAGAGCTCACACCCAAATGCACTAGTGTTGTGGTCAATCATGAAAAGAGGCATACCTCACCAAATGCAGGAAGAACCAGACACATGAGACAGCTGACAGCCTTCTCAACAACTTTCACAGATGTGAAGGCATTGATAACTGTTATCTTCCCATGAACAAACCTTACACCAAAACCATGCGGTGGCAACAAGATACGAAGTGCCTTCATTACTCTCACCGAAATCTTTTAATCACTTCCAGAATCTAGCCTTTGAGAAAGTCTTTCAGAGAAAATAGTGGAATCCCATCCTATGAAATCATGTATTAACATAGTAAAGCATTGATATAGAAAGAACAAATTAGCCCAGAAGAAAATCAAGAACAGTTAAGATATCAGCAGAATTAACTAACATCCTCAGCCTCTAATGGTTTCAATATGCCCTACCTTACCGTGATCTTGATTTAAGCTTTGCCTGACTACTGTGGTCTGTTGTATCAGCCTCTCGATTGCTGTGTAGCTTGGCAAGTTTGTATGAGCTGATATCATTCATGACCAATAAATATATAAAGTGTGTCAATGATAGTTATTAAAAGAAGCATCAAATCAACAACAAGCACATTTATTAGTAGAGAATCTTCTGGAAAAAACATGGAACAAGGAAACAAATGACGAAACCAACCAAGAATAGCCCGATTCAATTTATCTGCTACATGCTGACGGTACTCCAAGCCAAGCAGATGAAACACTGGTGATTTTTCAGGTTCCTCGTAAGCAAGCAGAGCCATAAAGTCCTGCAGCAATAAGAAATGGCTTTTCATTCCCAACAATATTAGACTAAAAACAGCCATGTTAGGTATGCTTAAAACGGTTTCCTCAATAAGGGACATACTTCAAGTTTTTCAACGTACTTCTTCTCCTTCCCAAATGGTGTCAACTTCTTTTGAGCAAATTCCAAAGCTTCCGTGCTGTCCATAAACATGCAAACAATTTAACATATGAAGTCAGCCGCATCACGGTTTCAGAAGTATAGCTCTTATACTACTTACCACTTCTTAGCACAAACAAGATCGGCAAAATGAAGGCTCAAAAGATCAAAATGCAAGTCCTTGTTATTCTCCAGTAAGTCACCTGCCACCTGTTCTGTCAGCTCAACTGCCTTGAGTGCATTCCCCTCTAAAGCACAACGGACAATTCCTGAGCACATAGCATACAATTAGCACCACTATAATAAAGAACAGAGATCAGCAGAGGAAAGAAAATGAAAATCATTGTCAGATCATTTATATCCAGGAAAACGTAGACACAAACTACTTAATACACTACATATCATTGCATATCAGTTGCCAAGAAATATCTACCCAATTCTTCCAACAATCTTCATGAAAACAACTAACATCGCCAGAAACACCGATATATAAAGAAACTGGTTAAGTGCAGCAATTCACATACTTTAAAGTTGTGCATCCTGCTTCTCAGCCAAAAACTGGAAGCATTCGCATACCTTTTCTTTTCTCCATATCCTCGATAAAATCTGCAGGCTCAGGCATCCCGGAACAAGCCACGAACGATTCCAGAGTTTCTCCATAGCAATTGTGCACCAGATAGGATAGCACAATATTGTGGATATCACTATCTTTGATGGCCTGTAAAAACACATAAAAGCAAAACATCTGTACATTATAAAGATTAAGCATAACCCTCAAACCCTGATTACTATTACCAACAATTGCTTCAAACAATTTGGTCAGTCAACATCGTTGATAATACCCGTCATCATCTATTAACAATATTGCAAAGCAAATGATCTAAAACAGAAATTAGGGTTTCGATCAGTAGTAGTAATGATTATTGAGTGTGATGTAGCAGTGTTAAATGACAGAAACAACTGGTATTCTAGGATTATAATGATAGCAATTACTTACAATTTGTTCGTAGTGACGAGGATCAACATCCATGGTTGACTGGATTAGGAAGCTGATTACAAGTAGGGAGAGAAGATTAAGGTTTTGATGATATGGTGGCGTTTGTCTTGTCAGTTGGTGTTCTGAATTTTAGGGCTCTCTTGGCTTGAAGAAGAATAAAAACGTGATCGGTAGTTAAGGGTTTGAGTTGTTATTTTGGAAAGTGTTTTTTTTTAATAATGTAGTAAAATAATTTTATTTTATTTTTTAAAATTTATTTTTATCAAAACTATTCAAGTATAAAAAATTAAAAAATTAAAAAAAATCAAATGTTAAAGTAGACTCCAATGTCAAATAACACCTAAAGTGATATGATATTTAATTTTCTTGTTTATCTTTTACATATGCAAGTTAAAATTATTAAATTTTATATAATTTATGACACAAGTTATGTACTAAATAAGTTAATTAAGATCTACTCGGATAATTTATTTTTATATTTAAAAAAAAAATTATTTTTTGAATAAAAAAATTTCAAACTTCAATCTTCCTATTTGATCTCATTTCAATTTAGGTTTGAGTTCTTAAATCAAATTCAATCAAGTTTTAATTAACAACTATATAAATTTATAAAAAATTATATAATGTGCAAAATATGTGTAATTTTATAATGTACAAAAAAATCCTGGACATGAAAAGGAACGATATTTGGTGAATGATTATGATTGTTATAATTTATGTTTGTTTTATGTTTTAAAAGTATTTTTATTTTAAAATATATTAAATTGATATTTTTAATTATTTTAATATATTAATATTAAAAATTAAAAATCATTTTAATATATTTTCCTGATAAAAAATATTGTTAAATGTAACATCAAACACAAAATAACCTGCTGCGCCCGGCAAAGTATTAAGCAATAGGCCGGTATCCCACTTCCACGACCCAGTATTGGTCAACAGTGAAAAAAAAAGAAAAAAACAAAACGAGAAGAAGAAAAACCATAATTATCCACTACCTTTTTATGTTTCTATTTTTTTAGCACATGCCTTGCATATATATTATTCAACTAGTATTTTTTTAATTTCTAATACATTTCTTAAATTTATTTATCAGGGAATAAATTCTATTATTTATTTAATAAATATGTTTTATTTATAAATAATTTTATACAACTTTTAACAATCATAATTAAATTTATTTATTTAGTTTTTAAATCATATAAAATAATTTTATCTTGAATTAAGTAAATATCAGATACATAAATTGAACTATGCTTAAAAACTCAAATATATGTAGCTCTTAAAAATGATAGTTACATAAAGAATTTTACTTAATATTATATTATCAAATACCCTTTTCACTTAAACAGTACTTTCAATTACAAGTAACATAAATCTAATTAATAATAGCTAAATGAATTGCGACATGCTATATCTCATTAAATCATTATTGTTATTATAAAATTCATATTATATAAATCATATATATGAACTTTATTGTTTATCTTAATACATCTACATCTTTTTATTATTTTAATCAAGTACTATTCTCAATTTTTATTTTCTAATATATGAGTTTTATTGGTAAAATTACCCTCTGAAATAAAATTATATTTAATAAAAAATAAATTAAATGATTATAAAAATTTTCAAAATATATTTATCTGTATGGTTAAATCAGATATAAAAATTAAAAATATTTTTATAATTAATTAAAAATAATAAATAAATTATTGATATAATTGAGATATTTATTATTTTAATCAAATAAAAGAATACTTTGGAGTTTGGAAGCTTCTTACCGTTTCACTTTTTTCTGTTTGTTTTTGTATTTTAAAAGTGTTTTTGATAAAATTTAAAATTTTTTATTTTTTTATTAATTTTAAATTAATATGTTTTTAGTGTTTTCAAATCATTTTGATGTGCTGATGTCAAAAATAATTTTTAAAAAATAAAAAAATATCATTGGCATATATTTTGATACGAAAAATTATTTAAAAATCAACCATAATTATACTACCAAACAAATCCCAGTCAGCACGTGTACAAATTTTAGACATGACCTTGTGCTTTGAATGAAAAGGAAAGTTCCTGTATAAAATAGCCATGCTTCACAACTTGCATGGCTCTCCATGTCTCTAGGAAATCCAATCCAACAAAACCTCGAAAGTGAAAAGTC
>Ga0307517_10010803_pt1 | contig 12731 bp, 10 predicted proteins | sample 23_EM_MG_FD_194515 | JGI IMG/M metagenome (GOLD analysis project Ga0307517, IMG submission 194515) | Populus trichocarpa ectomycorrhiza microbial communities from riparian zone in the Pacific Northwest, United States - 23_EM | ecosystem: Host-associated > Plants > Roots > Unclassified | place...
TGGTTGGATTGAAAATTATATATTGGGTTAAAATTTTAGATCAATTGGAGTTCAGAAATGTCTTGTGATACAGGTTAGTAGAAGCAATACATACATATATATATATATATATATATATATATATATTCAACTTTTTATTTGAAAAAAATTCTTTTTCTCGTACTACAAGGATATTCAATAACTTATTTTTAGGAGTTTCCTAGTTCTAAAAGATCTTTAATAGGCAATAACATAGTTTCCAAGTGTGACAATGATTCCTTTAATGTTCTAAAATCCTTTTCTTATAAGGATTCCTTATCTATCCTAACTACACAAGAAAAAAAAAGGGGTTGGTGGTATTTAAAAAAAAATTTTTATAAGGATTTCTTATTCATCCCAGTTACATAAGAAAAGAAGGGTTGATGATATTTAATGACAAAATATTTTAGGAGTTTCCATATTCTATAAGGAATCTAAAGGGTAACAATTATTACAAAAATTTCCATAGGGTTTGTATCCTTTCTTTGTGTAGTTAGGATAAATAAAGAATCCTTTTAATAAGAAAGGGATTTTGGAACATTAAATGAATCCTTGCCACTCTTAAAAATTATATTGTTGCCCATTAAAGATCCTTGCAGAACTATGAAACTCCAAAAAAATAAGTTGTTTAATATCCTTGCATTATAAGAAAAAAAATCCTCTCCAAATAGAAAGTTTACAAGTCAAAAGAAAACAAATAACAAAATCCATATTGCATCTATTGTCTTATATTACAAGACATTTTGAACTTCAATTGAATTACAATTTTAACCTAATATATATAAATATATCTAGAAACTCCTAGTAAAATTTCAGCTTATCTGAATTCAATGTTTGACAAATATCTTCTTGTTATTGCATTCTTTGACAATCATCATCCAAGATGGAAAAATATTGATAAATTCTCACTCGAAGACATTTCACCATCAATATCGTATCTTGGGATGCGGTTGATTCTTGTTCTCAAGTGAGACTTAGAATAATATAAGATATATGTTGAAATCTCTTCAATAATATAAGCTTCACATATCGAAGCCTCAACATGCATCTTATTTTTTACCCTATTTTTTAAGTTGAATAAGTATCTGCATAGAAGTAAATAGAGATTGAATAACCAAATGTTTTTTTTAAATATAGATGATTATTTAGGATGCATATAATCTCTAACCTCTTGAATGGATACATTCATTTATATTGCATAGGACCTCTAACTTTTTTCTCATATGCTAAATATATGGGCTAATGCTCTATTGAGTCGACAAAAAGAAAGGAAAGATCATCGAGATTATCTCACTAATGTTGATTTCAAGTTGCTCTATGTGTTTGATATGCAACTTATTTGAGCAAATATCTCTAAAAAATGACTAGTATCCTTGAATGCATCTTATATCTTTTTTAACAATAAATCCCTATAAGCAATGAAATGAGCTTTTGCATAAACATATAACAATCATGACTTTTCATTCATTCAATATTCATTCCTCCAAATTCACCAATCTAATTATTTTCAAGGCATATCTATTAGAAAATCATGGACTCTTAACTCATTTGTAAATAAGAAATTATGTATTCTTGTATAAGATAAATATGGTTTTGGGCTTTATGACATAATTTTTGCCAATTCCACATAACATAGGTCTAACATGCTTGTCAGACCTAAGATGCTAGACTTAGGCAGCTTGGGTCAGCATCTTGGGTTAGTGTGGTTGCCAGACCCATGGTGCTTGGGTGTGGTATGGGCGCTTGAGCTTAACGTGGTTGCCAGACCCAAGGCTATTGGGTTTGGAATGGTTGCCAGACCCAAGTACCTTAGGTCTGACGCTTAGAATTTGCATAATTTTTGTGAGCCAAGCAAAGGTAATGGTTTTGTCAAAGATCAAAATACTCGTGCAAATATGTTGAATGGTCTCTGGACATCTAACTAATAATTTCTTGTGAACTTCTGATGAATTGTTAAGAAAAAAACAATAAATACCTATGTCAAACACTGCTAAATTTCAATAAATAGATGCAAAATTTAAGCTAAACTATGTTATGTCGATACCAATTGTTCTTTGCAAATTCAACATTAATCTTGCAAAATATCACAAAAATAAGGTAATGATTTAACCATAATAAGCTAATGAACGCCAAGAAAAGAGTTTCTAGATCATGGTAAAAATAAAGCAGTGTTGAGGCAAATAACAAACTAAAAATTCCTTTCCAAAAGTGAGGGTCAAAATCCATTTCGAGCTAGTTGCCTTGCGTGAATCAGGTAAGCCGGGCTAGTACGTCGAACCTGTGAATTGGATTATAGACTCCACTATGATTATAATTTTTTTTTTTAATCTACTTTTTCTTTAACTACATGATAACAAAAATAGATGATTGCAAAATCAAACATCAACTCAATACCGATTTATTTTTTTAGATCACGATAATCTCATAAAAGGCAAAATGAAACCAATTATAAAACTGAATTTCCAATTAATCTAGTATCTAAGGATGAATATAACATCAAATGATGAATTATCATCATTATTACTATAACAATTACTATTCTTATCGTTATTATTATCATTACTAATATTATCACTATTTTTATAGCTACCACCATTACTACTATCATCAATAAATAATATCATAATTGTTATTAGTATTATTATTGTGATCACTATCATTATCATTATTATCATTGTTATTATTATTGTTGTTTATATTATTGTTATAATTATTATCACCGTCACTATAACTAATATTATCATTATTTCTATTCTTATTACTATCATAATAATTATTATTATTACTGTTACAACCACAATTATTGTTGTTGTTGTTGTTATTGCCTTCGCTCCGCCGTGATATTTTGTTTTATGTCATTGCGCTGAACTTAGTTCATGTTTGTGCTAAATATGTAAGATAACATAAACTTCAACAGCTAATAATGTAAAGAGAAATTAACACAAACCATAAGTAGTAACATAGATAGAAAGGTTTTAAGATGTAGAGGAGTTAATACACAACCAAGACAACAAGAGTGAAATCCAAATAAAAATCAAAGCTTGTCCATTGCAATTTTTGCCAAGTCCACATAACATGAGTTCAAAATGTTTGCCAGACCCAAGATGTTGGACTCATGTAGCTTGGGTCTGGCTTGGTTGCTAGACCCATGACGCTTGGGTCTAGCATGGGCATTTGAGCCTGGAATGGTTGCTAGACCCAAGACGTTTGGGTCTGAAATGGTTGTCAGACCTAAATAGCTTGGGTCTGACGTCCAGGATTTGCATAATTTTCATGAGCCAGACAAAGGTAATGGTTTTGTTGAGGACTAAAATACTCATGCAAATGTGTTGAATGGTCTCAAAATATCTAACTAATAATTCCTTGTAAACTTCTAATGTATTATTAAGAAAAAAATAACAAATACCTATGCTAAACACTACTGTATTTCAATAAATAGATGCAAAATTTAAGTTAAACTCTGCTATGTTGATACCAATTATTAGATACATGCTCGCACTTTTGTAACTTTAAAAAACTCTAATTAAGAATAAAGAAAAATTACTCTTGCAAGTTCTCTTATTAACAACGCAAGGATATACTTATTGTCCTCCAATAAAAATGTTAATTCAACATACTCAAAGTTCTCTTGTTCTGCCCATTAATTTGTTGTCCGAACTTTCAGTTACCCATCTCTAATCCTCCTAATATTATTAAAAAAACAATAAAAACATGTTAGATCTTTGAAAAAGATACCACCTTTGATGTTAGAACTCATAAAATCCACTACTTTTCATTAAAAATTTATGGGTTTGATGGTGAGATCAAAAATGTTCTCATTAGATACATCTATTTTGTTAATGGAAGAATAATTAATTACATCAAAGTCTCAGACAAAAACAAACCACATAATTTTCTCACCATTAATCATACCATAAAATTCCACACTCTTTTTGTTGTTTTCTTCTCTCCGTCATGACTATGTCCTCTTCTCTGTTAATTTGGTGCCCTGTTCTCTTCTATTTCTTCTGTCGATTTGGTTGAGAAGAAAGAGAATGACTGAACATAGGAAGCTCTATTTTCATCCTTTCTTTGCAGTTTCCTATCGTTCGATTCACTTTCAGTTTCTTCATGATCTGAGTTGTAACAAATTAAAAGAAAAAGAAAAAGAAGAAACAATGAATAAGAAGAAAAGAAAAGTCAAATAAACGTTTTTCCGCTTACTATAAGATGAGAAATTAATATTATAATCCACAGTAAAAGATCTATTGATCCACATAATTTTCCCACACTACTTAGTTTTTGTTATAATTTTATATTAGAATGTTTTAAAACACTTCAAATACAATTTAGATAATAAAATCCAAATAAATTATAAAATTTATAATCATATCAACATACGGAATTAAAAAAATTAATGTTTTTGCTCCCTCTGTGGTCTCAGGTTCAAGCCCTGTGGTTACTCATATGATGGCCACTGGAGACTTTCATGGTCGTTAACTTCAGGGCCCGTGGGATTAGTCGAGGTGCGCGCAAGCTGACCCGGATACCCACGTTAAACTAAAAAAAAAAAAAATTAATGTTCATTTTTTTAATAAATTTTAAAGAATAAAGAAACAAAACAATAGCAATATAGCAATTAACAGTGAAATTGTTTCCCAATCCAACAATGTCTTCCAAGTTCAATGCCCGTTTCTTTATAATATTATATAATACTAATATCTCACTCTGATGGAATCTTAACTACCGGTGCTCCATTTTAAATCCTAGGTCTCAACAACAGCACGCGCGCACAACTCCCAAGCCAAACCCACCGCCATGTCAACGACCACCACCACCGAATCACCATCAACACCACCGCAAATCCTAATACCCTCCCTCCCAAACGACATCGCCTTAAACATCTTAGCCCGCATCCCAAGGTCCTATCACCCACGACTTACCCTCGTCTCCAAACCTTTCCGTTCCATCCTTTCCTCCCCTCTACTCTACACAACTCGCTCCCTCCTCAATACCTCTCAACACTTTCTCTACCTTTCCCTCCGCATCCCCACCACAACTTCCCTGCAGTGGTTCACGCTCTATCCAGACCAGACAAAGAATTCCTTAATTCCACTCACTCCCGCACCTTCCCCTCTCGTGGGCTCCGCTTTCGCCGCTGTGGGACCCAAGATTTATGTCATCGGTGGCTCGATCAATGACATCCCGTCCCCCCACGTGTGGGCACTGGACTGCCGGTCCCACACGTGGGAGGCTGTCCCTAGCATGAGAATTTCGCGTGAGTTTGCTGCTGCTGGGGTTGTGGATGGGAGAATTTATGTGATTGGCGGTTGCGTGGTGGACACGTGGGCGAAGTCGAGGAATTGGGCGGAGGTTTTTGATCCGAAAACGGAGAGGTGGGATTCTGTTGATAGTGGAAAGGATGATTTGTTACGCGAAAAATGGATGCACGGAAGTGCTGTAGTGAACGAGAGAATTTATGTGATGGCGGATAGGAATGGGGTTGTTTATGAGCCGAAAACGAAGAGATGGGAGAGTGTGGAGAGTGAATTGGATTTAGGGTGGAGAGGGAGAGCATGTGTGGTTAATGGGATCTTGTATTGTTATGATTATGTGGGAAATATTAGGGGTTTTGATGTGAGGAATGGGGCTTGGAAGGAGCTGAGGGGGGTTGAAAAGGAGTTGCCGAGGTTTTTGTGTGGTGCCACAATGGCGAATGTAGGTGGGAAGTTGGTGGTGGTTTGGGAAAGAAAAGGGAATGTGAAGGAAATGGAGGTATGGTGTGCGGAAATTGAGGTGGAGGAGAATGGAGAGGGGGAGTTGCGGGGGAGGGTTGAGTGGTGTGATGTTGTTCATAAGGTTCCCATTCGGTCGTCTATTGTTCATTGTTTGGCTGTTTCGATGTGAGGATCTATCGCAGCGCACCAAGTATGTTTATTGTTATTGCTGTTGTTTTTAGCTGTTCATTTGGTCTTTTGTGTGTGCTCTTTGCAATTCAAATGTTCTCATGAACACATATGTTAATTTGTTAACTTGATGTGATGCTTGATTTGTCGGGTCTGTAAAGTAAGCTTCCATGCACATGAAATAAATACATGTACATTTCAGCTAAATTTTACAGTTATTTTTGCTTCTGCAAATTATGAAATTAGTTTTGAGAGGGAGAGGTGTTGGGAAATGGTTAGTTAATTTACAACCTATACAAACAATCAGGGAAAACATACTTTAACTATGTCCTCAATTGTTATGTTTCTCTATGTATGCCAGTCATTTCACCCAAAGTGTTGGCAGGGCACAAATTATTTTGGCTTCTGCAAATTATCAAATTTGTGTTGAGAAGGAGATAAATGGAGAAATGGTTAGTTAATTTACGATCTATACAGACAATCAGTGCAAACATACTTAAATTACGTCCTCAATTGTAAATATTTCTTGTTTCTCGAGGAATGGCAATCAATTCACCTAATATGATGGTAGAGCGCAAATTATAATGCAGCTTTCATGTCATAATGATATGTATGACAATTTATTGAAACATCTTATCAAAACACTTGCTCTAGTGGCTCTCTTGCCTTATTCCACTTGTTCAACTTGAGTAACAACTTTTTGGTCACTGGCAATGGGAAAGCATAAGAAGAACAGGGGATCACGACATGAAAAATTGCTTAGGAGATTCACTATTCTAAAATCAGCTAGGAGATGTTTCTTTCGTGGATAGGAGGAAGCACTTCAGGAGAGGATCAAGGATGTATGCATTAGGCCATATCCATTCTTACCATTTTTTTATATTTACATGGACAAGGAATTGATATTTGGCTCTTTTGTCACTTGAGTTTTGTGGCAAAGAAGACTAGAGGAAAGACACCATTTGAAAATTAGTCGTATATGTTCCTAAATTTTGACGGGATTGTGGATCCGACCAGGTATGACACATTGTGGTGAGAAGTACCTCTATCTTCATTTTTCATGTAGATCATCAAGTGAAGGTATAGTTACTATATCGTACCATTGTGCTTCATACTTGTCAGATCCACAATCCCATCAAGACTTTGGAGCACATATGACAGGTTCTCAGAATGGCCAATATTCATGGGGTGAGCGCGATATCTCAATGGCTCTTCTGGACAGTGTTTTAAGAACAGCGAATAATGATCTGTAATATTCTTCTGTCCTTTTCAATTGTTCCCGTGATTTTCTTGTTTCTGTTCCAAGCGTTCATTTTTTGAGATATTTTCTTCTTTCATATTGAAGTGCAGCGCATCGAGCACACAAATTATGATTGTTTATTAATCATACTCAGAGTACTGATCCCTGAGGTTAGAAGCCTGGAGAAAATTACAGAATTTAGACCTGTTAGTTTATTAAGCCTTGTATAAAATCATCTCAAAGAGTATTTGCTATCAGGCTTAAAACTTTTTACCAGAGATTTGGACAGCTAGCCATATGGAAAGATTGAATGGATGTCAGGGTTAACTTCGAGGATTTGTTATGGACAGTAATGGGTATGGAGGTTGTAGATCTGATGGGGTTCCTGTCTCGCTTCTTTGATGGAATAGAAATAGTGTAGCTTTTGGCAAACGAGTTCTGTCAGCACAAGAAATTGATTCAAAAGCTTTAGCATATCTGAAGGGTTTCCTTGAAGCTTGTGCTTTTCGAGAACCTACCATCCGCTCCTATTCTTGGGTTTATGAAGATGAATGATGGTGGGACGTGGGATGGAGACAGCGGAACTGCCGGATATGGTATTTTCTTTCATGGAAAAGGCGAGTTTCTGGCTGGTTTTTGAAAGAAAGATCTTCCTTAAAACATCGACTAAGAAGATATTACTGTTTTCGTCAATATCGACTACCAGATCAAACTGGGGGCAGCAATTTGGAAATGGAGGCCAAGCTTGTCGCTAGCTTATTCTGCATGCAAGTTTCTTTGGAAGTGCTCTCTTCTTGCAAGTGCTAAGACCCTAATCCGTACTGATCGAGTAAGCTATTTCTTACATGAAATACATTTAACATGCACTTTTAAAGAGCAGTGATAAGATAGTTATTCCCTGGTGTGTTGAAACAATATCTGTACAACATCAGTAAGGTTCTCATTTTTTGTTTTGGAACACAAGTGCTGCTGAAGTGCTGTATCTCTTGCAGAATTATGCGTATCCTGCTACTCATTACATTCACCAAGTGTTGTTCACTCTTTGCTGAGAACTACATGAGCTTGATCAGCATCATCCTTACAGAAAGGTTTGTGTTTATACATGCACAATAACTGGTAATGTTCTTTTTTGCAGAAAAATCCAATCGAATGAAACAAACAAGTCCACCATCGCTAATAAATTACATCTTCAAAGCTAACTCCCATCACGGCTCCTTTCAAGTCAGCTGCAATGTACCGACCAGTTGGCCATACCAAAGCTTACAGTGACGAGTATATTATAACATCTGCTGGGGTTGCATGCAAAGATCATAGCTGCATTATCAATTACTTTCTGACTCACTTGTATCTACCACTCCATGTCTCCATAGTACGCAGAAACAGTAACAATACGAACTAAACCCTTCAGCAGTGTAAAAATGAGAAGATTAGCCTAAATCTAGGGCATCCATATGAAATGTCCAACAAAGAAGCATATTCATAGAAAATCCTTGCATACATTGGCTGAGCAGGAATCCACGAAAGAATCAACAGCATGACATTAATCTCTAACCTTTATTTTGATCACATGGCATCCGGCGAAGTGGCACCTCGCCATATGCACAAGTCAACATTACAACATAGATCTAACACATCTTTCGCATCCCAAATCCTGCTGGTAATAAATGGAAACCTTCCACATCATGCATCACACAAGCCATGTTCTGCTACTAGAAAATAGAAACATGGCATGGGATGCCATCCAACCAAGCGCCATAATCAGAGCTTGTTAAAATAGAATCCCATTGCAGCCATGCCACTGATGTCCTATAGGACATTTCCAATTTGTTCAAGTGCCTACAAAATTTCAGTTCCAAGTTCCAACTAGTCAATCCACTAGACAGCATGATAATTATGTGGCATGTAACAAAAAAGAAAAAAAAAATCACAGCTCACCAACGCAGAACTGTTGTCAGTGAAATTATAAAAATGACAGAATGTCCTAGTTTTGCAGAAATAAAGAATGCATGAAAAAACATGAATGAGACAGTAAAAGACCTCAATCGCAATCATAGCAGGTGTGATACTGGATACATCTTTATATCCTAGTTTGGCTGCAATATCTGCAGTGTAAACACTTATCTTCAGTATATTCACTTAACTAACATGTGAAATCTTAGCAATTACAAAGACTAGCAGATCCCAAGAACTACAAAGCAATATGAAAACACATGATAGCTGCAAGTTGTGGTTTCAAGCACACGTACTTTCCAGAGAAACCCTCGCCTTGGCATTTTCATAAGCTTTATGTCTCTTCTCAAACAGAGTAGAAAGGCGTCTGAATGCCTGTAGTGAGAATAAGTTTCAAGACAAAGCATAAGATATGACACGTTAACAAGAAAAATGTTTAGATGACAAATAACCTACAGTGTTGTATGCATCTCCTGATTCATTATCCAAAAGGGGGCGAGACTTGGTTCCTACAGCCGCGATCCTCTGTGCCAATTCTTCCAAAGGCACATCTAACCAGACACTAATCCCCTTCCTCATGTATATCCTGATAAACAAAATAGAAAGTAGAACACTTTCAAAACCAACATACATAAAAAACTAACCAAATAATCAGAAGGTAAAGAATTTAAGTTTCAATTGTTATGTCCATATCATACCAGTTTTCATCCCGTATCACAGCACCGCCACCAGTGGAAACAACAAACCGGTGTTCTATTGATAGCTTTTCTAATGCCTCAGTCTGAAAGGTACGATTACAATCTTTAAAGTTTGAAGCCACAACCAAAAAAGATAAATATAAGAGCATATGAATGTGGTCAAGTGTTTTTAGTGTGGCTACATATTTAGATTAGCAAATAGATAAAACCCAATGGATAAACCAACGAGCACAACAACTGAATTAGCAGTCACTGCTTCAACTTATCATCAGTTCTCTTTTCAAAATGACATATTTTGCAATGCTGGTAACTAAATATAATCTGATTAAATGTGCATGAGTAAGTTTTGCAATGGAGAGATTCAAAATGCAATCTACTTAAAACACCTCTTTATCTCTGAAGAAATCCTCTCCATATATTTCAAATATTTCAGCTACAGAAGGCACACCAACATCCTGCTCCACCAGTTTGTCACTGGAAAATCCATGAAAATGTAGAAAAATACAATTATTATTTAACATAAAAAAAGATTTTTGGTTATGTGGATAACCTGCATTTAACAGACAGATGTAGACAACGTAATAGCACATCCAGTGCTCAACATTTCAACAAGAACTTCTATACCATTGCAAAATCAGATCCCACAAGATAGGGGTAACATTGCCACGAGCCATATTTAATAATTTGGATCATCATCTATGAGTGCCCCCACTCGACGACCATGTTGTATTGCTGTCAGTTGAGGATGTACTTCAAATGGTATAGAAGTTTTTGTTGCATTATGAAGCATACCTTTTCTTTCCTCTCCCTCATTCTTTTTAAGATTGGAGAGGTATACTAAAATCTTTCCTAGAACCCCAAATGAAAGACAATCACATGTACTAACCAGTCACAGAATGAATAACGAATTGATCGTGAGAGAATCTTTCCCACTGTAGTTTTTCCAGAGCCCATCATCCCTACATGTTTCACATTCATTTAGTTTACTATCAGAGTAATCAAATCAATTTCTAACAGAATACATAAGACTAGACAAAGAAACTGACCAACAAGATATATACAGCGTCCATTTAAATATGGCTCAATCTCTTGTGACTTATTCTGCAAATTTTGTTCACGTCTAGTAAGATACAGGCCCAAAGAAATTTGATGAGCAGAAAACAGTGTGAAGTTTTAGATAGTTAAAGGGAGAGGAAAGGAAAAATTAAGGCAAAGTTCACAGTTTTTAAAGCAAAGTAGATGCAAAGATTGCAGAGCAAATAAAATGCAACATGTTATTAGATATCTCATTCAAACTGGTGAGAACAGAAGCATTTCATACCTTCAAAATCAAAGCTTCCTCGCCAAACAAATCCTGGAGACTTTCAGATTCCAACGTTGAAACTACAAAAGTTAAAAGAATCTTTCAAAATCCAAAAGGAAAATGGAAAGGAAGTCAAAACTCATGCTGAAACAATAACCTCGTGATTCTTTTACATTATGTAAGCAAGATGTATTCTCAAATTAAGCACGGTTACACCATCAATATATTATAAATTGGAAGTACAGACTTAAAAAAAATTCAATAGATTACCCATGCAAAGTCTAAAGATTTTCAAAACCATTTTCACTTACCAGCTAAAAAAATAACATATATTACAAATCACCCAATAACACTACAGCAAAGACGCAAAAAAAAAAAAAAAGCAGCTCCAACTGCACCTTCAAATAGGCTATTAACAAACTAAACTAAAACCAAAACCCAGATGTTATAAATCCAAAAAAAATAAAAAATAAATTATCTAACAATAGCTCATCATCTAAAAATCTCCAACCAAGACTAATTTCACAAATTCAAAAGATGCAATGACAAGGACTTAGATATTGTACCTTGAGAATTGTTACAAGAACAAGAAACCTCAAAAGAAGCCTGTCTATGTCGATTTTCATCTCTTACAGGCCGAAACTGAGCAGAAACAAACACTTGGAGTCTCTTCTGTTCCTTAAATCTCCCCGAAAACCGCAGGGAACTAGTTGGTTTTCTTGGAAACTTGTATGAATCAATCCATGTTGTCGAAATTTGCATTCTTTGTGCAAGATTTGCCTCCATTTTTTACTGGTTTGCCAATCAAAAACTTCGCCGAATCTATCTACTCTGTATTTGATTACCAAAAAAAAAAAAGTGAAAAACTAAAACATTGCAAATGCAAAAGGAAAAATTAAGTGGCAAAATTAGAGAATTTAACTTACCAGTTACGAGAAAGAGACCAAAGCAGAGAGGAACAGCAGTTTGAAGTTTCGTTTAGTTGATGTGGTTGGATTGGCCTTATCTTTTTGTGATTTATATTGTGCTTCAACGGTGGTTGGGTAGAAATCTCATAAACAAAAAAACAAATGGTTGTACAGCCCAACATAATAAACAGAATGTGAAACACACACATAGTCACACACACACACACACACACACATATATATATATATACACACGTGTAATTGTATTTTTATTTTTATTTTTATTTTTTTTATGGAAAAAGAAATTCCTTGGGAGCACTTTCTAATAAAGTTTTAAAGATTTTGTCTTAGATTGTGAAAATTGTTTTAAGAATTCCCAATTTTTAATATCAAGAAAATAATTATGAAACCAAAACCATTTTTCTTTGGATATGAAAAGAAAATCAGAATCAGAACAGGAATGAGTTTTGGGATGATAGAGGTGGTTTCGTGCAAGGTCAAAAGAAAAGTTAGGATGCCACGTTTGCTGTATATTTTGATATTGTTTTTGTATTTTAAAAATATTTTTAAAAATTTAAATTTTTTTAAATTAATTTTTTAATGTTTTTAATTCGTTTCAATACGACAATGTCAAAAATAAATTTTAAAAAATAAATAAATAAATTTTTTTATGTTTTCAGTTCATTTTGATACGATAATGTTAAAAATAAATTTTAAAAAATATAAAAT
>Ga0307517_10010804_pt1 | contig 12731 bp, 12 predicted proteins | sample 23_EM_MG_FD_194515 | JGI IMG/M metagenome (GOLD analysis project Ga0307517, IMG submission 194515) | Populus trichocarpa ectomycorrhiza microbial communities from riparian zone in the Pacific Northwest, United States - 23_EM | ecosystem: Host-associated > Plants > Roots > Unclassified | place...
ATTGAACACCACCAACCAACCCCCGACGTCACCCACTCCCCTGATATGAGTCATATGACCCCCAACCTCCCCCCTACGATCGCTCGAGAGCTCAATCATTCGGCCACTGTTTTATTGCTATCAACTCTTGCCAATGGTTCGGATCCTGAAGCCACTTCGGAGATTTTTTTCAATTTTTATTGGAGAAGCCCCCAAACGGCCCTCTTAGCACTCATGACCATGACTAGGGGCAACCACGACGAGCAGGCCGTCGTTATTCGGCTCCTGAGACAGTTGGCGAATGTTGACCCGATCCGCGGTGCCGACATTCTCGCTGATTTTGTTGACGGGATGAGGGGCCAGTGATTGCAGAGGATCTGGTGTGTATTTTCCAGACATTGACCTGATTCAAACGTTGACCCAAATTTCGAGTAGTACAGTGTTCCGACACTCCTTCGGACACTATCACTCCTTCGGACAGTTGGCTCTAACTCATGCAGATGTCCATCATTTATTGTCAAATGTCGCACATATATTTAAATAGGTGTAGAGACTATATATTAAAAAGTTTGGAGCGATTGGTTAAGTTATCAAGGTGCTACGAAATGAATGACACTGAAAAAGATCAAATTGATGAAGTATTGCTATGTTAATCTCAGGTTTTGCCCGGATTGGAGGAATTTTACATCTAAAAAAAAGGAAGACAGATATATGACCCTACTGAACAGAGAATTATACAACAATGGGGACATTTAGAGGGGAAATGCCAGTAGCAAAAATGTTGCACCCAGGACATCAACAATGTGACATTGGTGCACAGCTCTGAGCTGATTTCCCACACGCTTTTTGCGCGCTGTCACACGGTGTCCGAAGGAGTGAATTTCGTGACAATTGTCTCGTTTTCTTGAACAACGTATTTAACCACGTTCACAGCTTCGTTTATTCCAAAACTTTGGAATTACATAGAAAATGTATCCATAAATAAGAATATCGATTCAGAATAATAATTTTTCATGTGTGGCCATTATAAAATGGGAATATGCATAGCCTGTCCAAAGGAGTGTCGGAACACTGTAGTGGGTAGATTTTTTATTTGTGCCCTCAAAATCCTTAACATTCAAAAATACGCATTTGTCACGAAAAATCACGTGGGCTAGTCGAACGTGCATGAGCCATATCTTAGTAAAATTTGTCGTGTTGTCGCTCGTGGGAAACCTGACATGACGGCGGTGGTTTGAGGAAGGTAGGGGCCATGTCGTTTGACCGCCTTTCATTGCCCTAATTCCACTTTCTCCTGTTCCCATTTGTCTGTTGAACCTTCTTCGCTTCGTTCAAGTTGGAGCGCAACCCAGATTTTGAAGTTCTTCAGAATGTTAGTTCCCTTGAATTCAACTGTCATCTTGTATATACATATATTAGATCTCCGTGAAGACTGGGTGCTTGATACACGGCCCCAGCATTGGTTAGACTCATCGTGGAATCTCTCACAAATATGGAATCATGATTAGCATGTTATGTGATGCCCCATGTTGGGGTATTCATGTCTTCAAAGTTCTATCTAAATATTTGGCTTCTAACTCTTCTAGCTCGATTTTAGCTGTAGCACACGCACTACAATTGGACATAATTAGATAGCCATGGCACGTGTGCTAGAGAGTACATAACCAGGGAAGCTAGTCTCAGCGATTCCAGAAACGTGCAATTTTTCTGGTGAGTACCCTTGGGACATCAGATCCTTTCACGGTTCACAATCCAAAGACACACTGACATAGTCAATAATTATAAAAATCCCGTTCTTCGTGACTCAAAACATGACAAAATTCACAAGTCCAAGCCCTCGACTAATGCTCATCACCTCATACATTGTTTGGAACCACACCAGCAAGTCCTGGTTGGCAACCCCCTTTCCTGAAACGCTCTGGAGTGCTCTGATCATGTGAAGACGCTCTCGAGCACTCCGGAGTGCTTCAGACAGGGGTCCCAATCAGGATTTACTCATGCCAGCCCGCTAAAATCTGTCAAAGTTTTGATCGTTTTGTCATATTTGTCCCGTTCCTCTGGTGTCCCTGCCGAAGAGTATACTTGTGACTGGACAGAATGTAGACCAGTAACCGTTCGGAATGAGGTCAAGAGAGGGACGGGACCCCATTCCCAAATTCCCATTTTGGATTTTACTAAATACCGTATGACAGGTTCTTTCTGACGTTCCACTCCATCATTTACGATCATGGGGATGACAACATCCAAACCCAGAATTACATTCCAGGCGCCAAAACGAGGGTCCGTCCCCCACTCATCCTCTTCTGCCACATGGTCACCAAGCCAGAAAGAACATAGTAGCGCCCCCAAGTAGTTCGGAATCTTCGGATCGTCACCGCAGTCGTTGGGTTTCAATTGGGAAAAAACCACCCAAGAGCCACATTGCTGGTGCACGGAAACAATGTACAATGTCCAAATTTCAAATTTCAAATTGAAGAGTTGATGCCATCACATATTACAAAGTACATGGAAGTATGTAGCTTGAAAAGAGCATCGGAGTGGATCCGTCCCACTGTGAACCAGCCAAAGAAGGGTATTCAGCGTTGAGCCGTTAGGACGAGATCAAGACGAGATGGAAGGGGCAAGCGCGTCAGTCCTATTCATGGTGGCCAACGAGATGATCCCTATCCACCTTTCTCAAACAAGTACCGTCGCTCGTGGTCAATGGGTTCATCAAAACTCAGCTATCGGACATACTCCAGCACTTCTCCGAACGCCGAAAAGTGTTCCTCGGCGAGGTGGGCCTGATTCCATCACAACATGTTGGACTTACTTTGGAAGATGCAAGGCAGCTGTGCCAGCACTACAGATTTTGTGGTCCCCGCGGAGAAGATAAAGAAGAACGAAAGCGAGTGACTCAAGATCGTCCCTTGGATTTAATTCTAATAACGAATCAGAATTGTCGATTCCATCGTCCCCCATAAAAGTTATAAAATGAACCCACAAATTTCATTATAGACGTTCAAACTCGCCCACGACAAGGTTCCGATCACATTGATGCGTTCCTTTGCAAGGTAAACCTGACGAGGGGTCCCGGAGAGTCGACGCCTTGCGAGTCCGAAATAGATGAGGTAGAGGTGAGCGAAATCGGCACCATCACATGAAAGTACGTTTTAAGGCGCGATGTCGCGACGAGCGATGCCGTGGTTGTGGATGTGCTCCAACGCAGACAGCTTTATGACGGAACTCAATGAAAATCAACGACAGATATCATTCACAGACCAACATACCGCCTGAACCCCGATGTTTGCAACCTCCTGGATCAAAAATTCCCGCACAAATTCATCGTCGTCGTCTGCGAGACTCTTTCCAAGAAGATCAATCGCGAAGAACTCAAAATTTTCATCCCGACCGTATCCGTACAACTTTGGAATAGCCAGGTCTTCCAATCGCTTCAAAATTCTTGCTTCTTGTTTCAACAGTGTGCGTTTCAACCTCAATAATGCCATCGGCTTCTTTATTGCGGAAATAGTGCCAGTGGTATTGTTTTCGCCCTTAAAAACGAGGCTCTAAAGGACGAAGGGGTGAGTATAATGCGAGGGCCATTAAACTGAAGGTTAGCCTACAAAGCCTCCAGACTCGATTTTCTTCCCCAACCGAATTATCCCCGCTACAGCCAGCTTCGTCAATATGAAAAATTGATGGTAAACGATGCAGCAGGACTACTTCACCTAAGTAATTTGGTCCTATGGGGATTCGTTCATTGATGGTGGACCAGTTTCACATGGCTGATGCTAGAGGAGCCGGCGGCGATTCGCCAGGAGGTCAAAAGGTCATCATTCCCGTCAAACCCCTGCAGGTACACGCTTCTTGAGGTGTGGCGGCAACAACAAGTAACGACATTCGGAAGAGCACAATGCTTGAATATAGGCGAACCATGATATCGGTAATGAGAAACGGGGAAACTTATGGAGAACGCAATGAAGGAGGAGAGAGGGGTGGGGGAAGGGGTCGGTGTAACCGGTGGGGGCGAGGCGAGTCCTGGAGGGGAGAAAGGGAAGCGAAAAAACGCTGGATGGAGAAAATTAGATTGGAATGGAACGAGGACATAAACGAAGAAGAGAGGAAATCCCGTGTCCGGCCGCATGCCGAGTCTCGAGGGAATCGTTCTTGAAGAGTTAACATTTCAAAGAATCTGGGATTTGAGACCGCCGCCGTCTCAGTGCGCCTTCTGAGTTTGAGGCTTAGGCTTTCAATTATTCAATACTAAAGCAGTACAGGTAATCTTGTACACCTTCCTGTCGAAACCTGTGTGGGTTCGAGATTCCTAAGGTGTAGTAGGTTCTGGCATTTATAAGAGCGCAGGGTGTGGCCTATAAGGAGATCGTAATGTTAATGAGGGGGAGATAGAGGAAGTGAAAAATTAACGAGAGAGAGGGGTAAAGGGAGGCGAGGCGATAGGACGAGGAGACGAGTCAGGGAAAGACGAGAACAAGCGAGAACAAATTAAAGAAGGCAAGAAACCCACCATAGCTGTAGCATTACTCTTAACGGTTTCCCCAATTGCGTTCAGGATAGGATATATAAAAAGGGCCCAGGATCAACGACGCGGACCTAGACGTTGGTTAAGTATGCTGGAAGGGATCACTATGGCGCTTTCCTGGGGGTACGGCCATATTCGTACCACCCTTAGGCTTGGCAGAGCACCACGATTTGAACACAATATAACGGGTGTTACACAACGGATCCTCCTTGTCCATCGGCTCATTCTCGCCACCACTCGCGTCGTACAAAGACGAGATTAACACTCGTAATAATGCCCCTGGTTTACGAAAGACTCACGAAAGGAGGATGCGAGGCTTGGAAAAGGAGGCAGAGTGAGAGGTTGGGATAAGCCGGCGCGAGAAGGGATTGTTGAGGTGTACAGGAGAAGTCATGGATGGGGATGACGCTGTGGCCCCGTACCAGGCCGTCGCCGTTGGGTGAAAGCGAGCCATTGTGGACCCTGGCACAGCAAAGCCTGCAAGTTCTGTATCGGCTGGAACCATGAGTGGGCTGAGGGTGGTCTCTCTGTCGATTTTCCTCGTCGTTCGTCACCCCAATTCTTGACCGAGGTGAACGCTAGTGTCGTTGTCGTCCGCAAGGATCATTTCCCTGCCTTATATAACCATCCAATCAAGCTGCCATGTCGAGAGACACGTGATCTCGTCGCGTGTGGAAAAGGACGCGTCTTTCAAGTTGCTCCAACGGGCTCCAACACATCAGAAATAGGGATAGAGTGCCACGCCTGAACGTTAATCTTTGAGTGTGACTATTTGCGTCCTGTGGCCCCGGGCCAGGAAGTAAGGTAACTAGACCAAACAGCGGAAAATGGAAAATGGGAGGTGAGTGGGTTGAAAAAATGCGAACAGGGGAATCGGCGCGAGGAGGATGCAGGAAAATGGAAGGAAGTAAGATGGTTTCTCCCCTCTTTTTGCTATTTGAATGAAAGCGTTCGAACAGGATCTTCTGCATCTAGCTTACCAACAAAGCCCCTGCTCAACGCTATCTAAACGAACCTCTAAATACCCTCTCTGAAATTGGATCATTACATGATAGGTACCTTTATATGCTCCTCACTCGAGGCCAAGCATCCCAAAACCTCTACTTATGCCCAGTCAGTCGCCCTTCTTGCCCCACATTTCAGATTGGTTTCAATTCCCACGATTAGGGAAATACCCATTCTATACCGTAGACGACATCCGAAAGAGCAATCCCCAAGATTCGGCATTCCAAAACCAGGAGACCAGCTTGAAAGACCAGCCTTGGAGTGAAACGTTCCCAGTTTGTTAATTACATCTACTTTAATTATAACTAGATCCTGAGAAGACAGATGTTATTCGCCTTTTCCCAACATCCCAGTTCCGACTTAGGATCTACTACAAAGAGCCCCCGCGTTGTTTTTGAGCATCAATGGCGATGAAAAACACATTTGTGGCGCTGTTGCAGGTATGTCCGGGCACGAACGATATCTTTCTATGCCCGAGTCTTCTTCTTTTTCCTTCGGTGGATATACTGTGTGGGGGTAAACCCTGGCCGATGTGTACACCCGGGAGTAGGGAGGCAGGGAAAATAATGGGGGCCCAAATGCACCTTAAGCAGACCGTTCACTCGTCGATGATCGGAGACAAGCGCAAACGATAGTCATTCATATCAAATTGTACACAAGTAGTAATTAAGCAAACGGAAACAATCAGTAACAGGCTGATGTGGGCGGTTGGAAGTTGGCAGAACATCTGGAGTTGGTCAGTTCGAGTTTAGACCATATCAATTCTGAGTCTCTGAGATAGTAAAGTTTTAAGCTTACCAGTGGCTTTCACCCTAGTCTTCATTCCACTTCACTTGAAGGCTGAATTTCTTCACCTTGTAGAATGCACAGTACCCCAGTGATTCCTGTAAAGCGATTACAAGTAAGTTTAGAGCAAGGGTGAAGTAACAAGCTACTCACATCGTCGGGCTTCTTGCAATAACAGGCAGGACCACAGACTTCGTCTTCATAACAATCTTTTGGAGGGCAAGGCACAGTCTCAGAACAGCCGACTGGTGATGCGGAGGCCGTGAGGGCCAGTGCTGCAATGGACAAGATGGCGGCTCGGAAGAAGTGCATGATCAAGCGAAGAGCAGGATTACAGTGGAAGAGTTGTTTTCCGTGCTGAAGAGTTCTGTTCCATACGCTTCTTATACCAAAGAGTGCACTCCCAAAGAATACTAGTGCTAAGCCTGCCGGCTCAACGGGCCAACATTGACGTCAAGAATGGTGCAGCATCAAGAATAAGTGCTTCCATTCTTCCTTAAATCACCGTGTACTTACCGGTGGCCCTCACAACGTCAGCTGAGTGACAATTAGAGACAAAACAATAGGCCACTTCGGCATTTCCGTCAAGTGGCGCTTATTCGGTACGAACCACCACTCATTGGTGAAGGGCGGCATGATCACCGCAACGTTATTCCACCAGGCCGCTTTACCAAGATCTAACAGTCGTTTGTTCCATATATACCAATTTGGTCGCCTCTAGCCTCCACAAACATGGATAGCGAGATAGAGTTCAGTCGGTTGCTCTCTGTAATAGTCCCCATCGGTTGTGGTGATATATAAGGCAATCCGCCGTGAGAATCACCCGATCAAAAAAATTGCAATCAAAGTACTTTCACACGGTGAAATGCCGAAAACGGATGGGGACGAGACTACTCTGTAATTAGTTTCCCTTGAGTTGAGGTGACTTGCAAGGTGTGCGAAACTAACAAGGCCACCGAACGTGGGGTGCCGAATGTGTATTTCAAGTTGCGTTCTTAGAAGTCACCTCAGTCTTGAGTTTTCCTAAGGGTAATATTTGGATGAGTTAGATTGAACTCCTGGATTTTATGTATGGAATTCGTCGTGCTGCTGCCCATGGGGAACCCTGATACGACGGCGGTGGTTTGAGGAGGGTAGGGGTTATTTCGCTTGAACTCCTTCCATTGCCCTGACTCCCCTCTCCCGTCTCCCCATTTGGCTCAACCATCTCAGCTCTTGTTTGCTTCAATGGAAGGCAATCCTGATTTTGAAGCTCTTCAGAAAATTAATTCCCATGAATTCATCTGTAATCTGGTAGATATATAGGATCTCCGTGAAGTCTGGGTGCCGGATACACGGCGCCAGGGTTGGTTGCGCTAATTTGCTCTCCCCCCACTGGATCATCAGGAAGAATCAAGCTCTCGGGCTGGGAAAGATATGGAGTAGGACTTCTTGGTGTTGCGTTTTTCGTTGCCCGTGGTCCGCCGTGCATATGCGCTGTCAAGGACATGGTTAGAAGACGGGATTGAAATTCAGTCTTGGATGATGATGGTAGTGTTGGTCATACATCCGGCATAGTTCCCTTGAATTCATTTTTCATCTTATACGTATATCGGATCTCGGTGGGGACACGGCGCCAGCGTTGGTTGGGAATAAATGTGGAATAGAAATTGATATGGTTAGCATGTTATATAAATTAGAAATGTAATGACGGCCCGTATTTCGAACTAGCCCTTCTAGCTCAGGCCCTTTCTTCCTTCTCCGCAGTCGTGCGGCTCTACCTTCGCTCTGGCCAACCCGACACCTCGCTCTCACTCTCTCGCTGTCTTTCCAATGGAACTCAGCCATGCTGCCGCTTCGGTTGTCATGCTATCGAAGACTCTCATCACATTTTTATCCAACGTCCTCGCTTTGATGCCTCACGCGAAAACGCCACATCATCCGTTATACCATCCTCCACTACACTACTCGACGCCTCTACATTGGACCCCGCCCATCTTCAGACTATCCTAGAACAAGCCCGAGGCCTTTTCTATGATTCTGAAACATGGCCCGCCCGACGATCCCTATACTACATTGGCGTCTTACCAGCATTGCCAACAGCAGAATCATCAACTAACAGGACACTGCACACCCGTCTAGCGAACGACTGGCAGACAGTCTCCATAGGGCTTGCCACGAGAATATGGAGCGAATCCCGGAAACACTCCCGAGAGCAACACTCAACACCTAGAGCCCCACGAAAATCGATCTCTTTACCCCACCTCTTCGAAACTATGCTTCCTACTACTTATCCCTCTCTAAATATCTCCTTCCGCTAGTTTCGAGCGCCTCCTCTTACTTACACTTCATACGTTTACTTAGTTTCCTTATTACAAGTTGGTGAGATAACTTGTTTTAACGTAGTCAGCCTGAAATTATTACCAATTACCGATTCTAGCTCTATGTACAACACGCGCTACAATTGGATATAATTAGATAGCCACAGCGCGTGTGCTAGAGAGCTAGAGTAACGACATCAGCAACTTCCGAACAATTTACTGGTTGGCATTTGGAACTTTTCAAAAGGCAAAAAAGCTAAATGTAGGGCAAAATCTTCTCGAAATTGAATACACTGGGCAGCAGTGGGAACGCGGCTTGTCAGCTTGCTCGCTTTTTATTCGCTTTTTTCGGCTGCACAAGCGAAAACAAGCAAATTGAAGGAAACTAGCCCTAGCAATTCTAGCAATGTGCGATTTTCCTGATGCGTACCCAAGGGACATCATCAGAGCTTTTGCCAGTAATATTATGCCCAGAGGAAACGTCGGCCAATCCCGATGATAACTATTACATCGGAACACAATGATTCGGTAACCTCCAACAAACACCAATGTCTGTCACCAGCACCTCCAGGGCGCGTAGATACGTAGGTGTTCGCATGTCCGCACGTCGAGGATAAGACGATGACCGCGAGATCCTCCACTCGAGGACATGAGACTTGGGATCAAGATGATAGCCACGTCGTTCCACCGAGTTGCGTGCGACAACAGCTTCGAAATAATAAATTTACATGTACGAGTAAAATGTCCTGGGAGGGGAAACACTGAAGACCCGCATGCAAAGAGAAAAGGATGAGATGATGCTGAAATAATGTAAGGACACCGGAGCGAGGGTAGGTGCAGCTTCGGTCCAGGACCCGTATACCGAAAGAGAAAAGAGAAAAAAGGGGAAAATAAAATGCAAGGGCCATTGGGGAAGAATTTCGAGGAAAGAAGGGGAGGGACACCGACAGAACCCAGAACCATTTAAGACAGTGCGAAACTAAATCGCACTCGCACTCGCACTCGAACTCCTCCCCCAAACTGAAAAAGAGGATTGGAGAATAAGGGAGGAAAAAAACGAAAAGGGATAGATCATTCATTGAATGCAGAAGCGATATACAGAAGCGATAAGCAACAAAGAAAGCCAAAAGACGATGGGAAGAGGGAGACAATCTCCCCAGATGGAAAGCGGGTAATCCCAGGGTCGAGCGACAAGACCGTTAGGATCTTGGATGCGGAGACGGGGAAGTAGATCGGAGAGCCGTTAGCCTGAAGAATGCAAGAAAACAATAAAAATGAGGAATATACCGGGGATAGCGGCGCATTGCGCACGCTCACAGCCTCCAGATATTCCAACACCTACCCGGGGTAGGCGGCGGTCTGCTACGTTCCCTACTTGGGGAAGAGTGAAGAATTTATTTGGATGACCGGCGCGCCCGCACATGCTGGTGCCATTTCTTCCGTGTTCTCGCTGTGCGTATGACATTGCTGTAAAAACCATCCAAGTTTCTGTTAAATATGGGATGAGTGCCGTCAAGGACACCACGCAACGCAGAGACGGGTCGCTTATTTCAGTTGAAGAAATTATACCTAGTCAGTGCTTGAATATCTTCTTCTCTCGGCCAGTGAGACGGGATCTTAACATCGTGAAGTTCTCGGGGTTCCTCGAGCGATACTTCAATGAATTGTTTGATCTCCTCGTTCGTTGTTTTCAGCCCTGCGTGTCTCAAGGGCGCCAAAGCACTAAAGTCTGGCTGGTCCCGACTGGTAATGAAGAACTTCACCGGTACATCCTAGCAAACAGCACTAGCACAACCGCTGGAGGAGAAATTTAGCTCTTATTGTTGAACCTCTTCGTGACCTCTGCAGAAAAACAAAAATTCCGAAACAATTTTCGTCGTTACCTGGTGTTAATAGGTGGTTTCAACGATGACGCACTACTACGGTGTGTGATAAAATTGTCGAAAGTAGACCTGCTGAGATTTTCTTACGAAACAAAGGCAACTCGCGTCCGATTTAATAGGCAAGGGGCTACGAAATGTTGGTTAATTTGACGAAAAGTCGAAACCGGGAAAATACGCGTATGCAGTGTCCAGAACACCAGCGCTTATCTTGGGTTCTCCGAGTCGGCACTAGTTGGAACTCTGAAAGGAAAGGCAACGGACAGGGGCTGACACTGATGCCAATCCTGTCAGTCTGGCGTTCAATATATATTGTTGTGTACGATGATAAACGACGCAGCAGAGGAAAGAAGGTCCGGATACGGGATACCAAGTAATGTAATAGCAACAAAGAGGTAATTAGAAGAGAGAAACGATGATAGAAAAACACCAGGTTGCATGAGAGAACGACGAGTTGGCATCGGCATTGGGACGGCCGCCACCATGAGAAAAGAATTGACGTAAGGCGTGTGGTCGCTGGAAAGAGGTGGATAAATCGCACTGGCAGCTGCGCTGGTGTTAACGTTGATGTTCACATTTTGGCATGTGCGAGGTGGATGCCTGAGGAGAAACCACTCACCAAAGCTGGGTCCAGATCTGGAACCGGGGCCGCTAAGTGATAGGCTTGATAAATGAGTGGATCTATGAGCAGAAGTCGCGGGGTATGCGGATATCGAGCAAGATGGAACCGTCTCGGTCGAGGTGGCTGGAACCATTTGAGTGGCTGCTGATGGGCGTGTGGCTGTGTTTGTGGCTGTGCAGATTTCGTGTCGAACAAGCTGGCGAGGAGGCTAACGATGTCGATCTGGATGTTAAGGCGTACGCGCGTGGTGGAGGAGGTTGAGGAGAAAGTCTAGAAAGTCGTTTCTCCTCGACAGGAGGGACGGTGAGCTCGGTCAGTTGTTTTTTCGTTTCACATGATTCTACACCTGATGCAACTACTAAAGTCGGAATCGGCGGCATTGAGGCTGAAGTCGGGTGAGGCGAGCTCGTGGGGTGCGACGTTGGGATGTTTGAGGCGACACTAGCTTGGGCAACGACGGAGGAACGACCATTTTGTCCAGCACCAAGAATGGAAGAAAACGGTGGAAGCCATTGATGATGGCAGTAGGATCCTCGCCGGAAGTTTTTGCATTAAACATAAGCGTTGACATAACCAGGAGAGCGGGAGTCGACGCCGATGCTGTAGACATTGACGAGGTGGTACTGGTGCTGGCGGTGCCATATCAACGTCCTTATCATGAATTTCGAAATCAATGCAGGCGAAACCAACAAAATGAGTCCAACGGCAACATGGCTATCGCTGACCATGGCAATACAAAGGTGTTTAGGATCGCGAGGGGAGGTGGGTATGCGGAGAAAGTTGCGGGTTGGCAGTGATTGGGATAGACGGTGTTGGGTGTAACATGAACGCTGTTGACGACGACTTTAGTGGCCCTGAAGGTGTTACTGACGCTGGTAAGGCATGGCTATCTCGTTTGCGTTCGAGGTGGGCTTCGTTATCACCTATAATGTAAATTAGCAACTCGTTATGAAGAAGAAAAAAAGGAAAGAAACACACACCGATAAGACGATAAGATAGATCACCCTCAATCCGAATTCCAAGGCCCATTCTTCCAGCTCTACCACCACCGGCACCTCCGAAATCCCATCAAGCTCGTGCCCAGCCAGGACTCAAATTCGCCTCCTTTCCCCCGCTCACACTGAGCACCTCCAGTTTGCAGTCTAGCCACTTCTTGCGCATCTTGGGCGGCATCTTGTCCCAGTCCCATACGCTTCTATGTTCTCTGGTGCATCTGTGTCGTGCCCGCCGCCGCCGCCACCTGGTGGGTTAGTCGGGCGGATGATCTGTGCTTGATGCTCCTGAGCTGAGTCACCAGCAACGTCGGTTGATGGGCAGGGAAAGATGTTTTTGACGGTGGTGTCGGTTTGTGTGCTAGAGAAGGTAGTCGTATAGTCAGTTTGAGGATTTAGATGGAAAAGAGGCAATAATAATAATAAGCCGAAAAAACGGCAGAAAATGAGAAAAAACATGCCGGTTGACGAATGTCTACCTTCCTCTTAGGTCTTCGCCCTCATCCCCAGTGAGAACAGGATCGGAGGTTTTCTGAGCGTTGTGGAAAGGATCTGGGATTTGCCGGCTGCAGCTGAGCTGGACTGGTTTGGTCTGAGCTCATTCTGAATTGCAGCATTGAGTCGTCATCACACCTCTCGATTTGT
>Ga0307517_10010805_pt1 | contig 12730 bp, 14 predicted proteins | sample 23_EM_MG_FD_194515 | JGI IMG/M metagenome (GOLD analysis project Ga0307517, IMG submission 194515) | Populus trichocarpa ectomycorrhiza microbial communities from riparian zone in the Pacific Northwest, United States - 23_EM | ecosystem: Host-associated > Plants > Roots > Unclassified | place...
TAAAACACAGATGAAGAAAGTGGCAGAGGTCACAGGTGAGCATTTCCTACTAATACTTACTCGTTATTCAGTTGAAGTCAGCGCCTTCTACCACCCTTCGAGTCTGCTCCAAATCCCCTTGAGATCACAGAAGAAGTCACTTGAGATCCTGGCATAGATTTCAACCCAGATTTCAACCCATCTGCCGAAAGCATCCACAAGCCAGAGGTTGTGGATATTCTACCTGTTAAGGAAGGTCAAGGGAGTCGAAAGTGCTGCGGGAAGCGCCCATCTACATTATATGAGTGCAACTGCGGGGAGATAATTACAGGGAGCAATATCGAACATGGCGAGGGCCTTATCAATTGTAATAAAGCTGGTTGTGAGACGAGATGGGTAAGTCCTTGGTTCCATCTTTGGAGAAATGGTGGATACTTACTGTGCAGGAAAGTTTCACATGAGATGTGTTTATCTTGACTTCAGGATACAGCACTGGGCTTGCAAATCATGCACCATGTCCGATAGTTGCAGGAAACGACAAAAGAGATGAAAACCGAACGATTGCATGCCATTTGTACATATTTAGTAATAAATTCCCACACTCAGTTAGTTAGTCCCTCCTTTAAGGCCTTAAAAAAAATTTCAACGGTATATCTTTTTTTAAGCTCCTGTCACCCCCTTGGCTTGGATGAGAGGGTGGATTTCCTTGACGAATTGGAGTTTTCAATTAGTCTATAAGCTTTTTCAGACTTTTTCTCTGGGATGTGCGCTCTTGGTGCCCTCCAGCCTCCGGATGAGGTCTTCATCTGTTTTCATTCCGGACTTATAAGCCAATTATAAGCTGCCAGTGATTGATTACTGGGGGCATGTGAGCACCAAATGAACATATAAGTAGGTTTCATGACGCAAATTATTGATAGGATGAGTTAGTCCGACATTTGCATGTCAGCCGGAACCGCGTCGCATTCTCTTGAATTGGTTGCACAGAACGCTATTCATGCCATTATAGCGGAATTTCTTAACTATTATCGGAATCGATGGCACAATGCTTCGGTGAGAAATTAAAGGTATCATCTCCACTGGGTCCTCAAGAGCATAATATCGCTACCGTGACGCTCACCCACGGGGAAGGTATGTTATAGGCCCACGGCCCGGAGTATTTATTATTTTCATTTCTCATCCTCCACCATCTCCGGCCTCGGGATATTCAATCGTGAAGCTCTACCATCATCGCGAAACATGGTTCGTAGACCAAAAAAGGCGCAACTCACGGACGAACACGTCGCCCTTGTTCTGGCGGCGGCCAAGGGTGCCACGGAAATCCTCCGGTCGCATGGAATTCCGAGTGCCATTTTCGGCAGTCTTGCCTCTAAGCTCTATGGAGCTTCTCGACCCCCAAAGGTATGAAATATAGCTGTAATACAAGTTCCTGTGTCGCCATCGGGTGATCGATCCCGATTTCCCGATCATTCGATCGATGATCATATATTTTCAAGCGCCCAAGTGTTCCTTCTGGTCGCGTTCGCAATGGTTTCTGATGCTTACAATTTGATGCCCAAGGACGTCGACATTCTCACCATCCCTGAAGCCGGATTCTCTGAGCACTCAGGGTCTTTATTACAAGAAGAGTTGAAGGCGCTCATCGCCCACTCCCGACCCCAAGACTTCTATCTCAAGGATCCAAAGAACCCGGACGATACCTACAAAATCCTCATGTTCAGACCTTCTCCGAGCATTGATCATCCCGCTCGTTCACAAGAAGATATCATCAAGAGGGCCGATCCTGAATGCAAGGTCGACATACTCGCTCCAGGAACGATGCATCTGCCATACCTTGGAACGACATATATTCATTGGGTGGACGAGATCCCGCTCGTGCCTTTCTCATTACTCCTAGTTCAAAAGCTACAGGCATGGGATGATAATAGGAATGCGGAGGAACCGTTCAGACAATACCGACAGCACAAGGATGCAAACGATGTGAAGAAACTGTTGCGACTCAAGGAGTTTGTAGAGGTTCTTACGCAAATAGGAAGCGATGGGTGGGCGAATACGGATCTTTTTAGCGAGGAATTCCAGGAATTAACCAAGGAGAGGGTGAAAGGTTTTGTTCGCGCGTTTTCTTCCTCTGCAAAGCAGTGGACGTCGGTGGGATTCCACCTTGCTTGAGCAGCATACACCAAAATATTGAAATTGAGAATGAATTCATCTTTTATTACACTATTCTTAATACGTACATTGCAAAACATGAAAAAAGATCATAGTAAGGTGATAAGAGACATCAATCAAGACTTCTTGAATGTTCCAAGAGCAACGTCGACCAGCTCCAAGACCTTGCTCGCAGAACCCCAGGATATTTGATATCCATAACCTCCATGTCTACTTAGATTTCAGTGGTGATTGGGCACCCCAAAAAAAAAAGAACGCACCCATAATTATGCACGACCGGGATCTTCCCCTCCCTTCGCACACTCGCACCTTCGATCCATTCTAGCTCAAGTCGAAAACGGCCTTTCCTCGCCGGGCGCAGACCACACCCCTCTCCAACGACGTGTGGCATGACATCGTCCAGGGTGGGCGTCCGGATCGCACGAATCTCAGGAGGTGCCAATTCCGGGCAGAGAGCAAATGCGCGCGCTAGTATGTCCTGGGTAGTTTCAGGTCTTGAGCGAGGAAACCAGTCGTCTATCCCTAGAGTGCCTCCAACGATTACCTATACCATTTATCGAGGTGTGAAAATAGTGACAGAATGGGGAGAAGAGAAGGCGCACATCACTGCTCCTCCTTGGGATAATATAGGTCTTATTTCCATCCTCGTCCAAGGTTACCGTTTTGCCAAATCTGACCCAGGGAGCTCGGATAAGGACGGTCTGTCCTCTGATGGGGTATACGTCTTTATCCTCGACACCGCCAAGGAAGCGCGCAGCAATGCCCACGCACACGATTACAGCGGCGGGTAGAGGATCGAGCTTACTGCCGCCGGCAAAGAGACCAGTGCCGCCTTCAAGGACCTGGTTAATGTGGAGGACTGAGCCCCGCAGAATACGGCCACCTTGCGCGAGAAAACGTGTAAGAAGGTAGTTGAGGTAAATGGGTACGTCAATGGAGACAGTCGAGAAGGTAAGACCAGATTTAGCCTCAGGAATCAATTCGTCGGGATTCAGATACCTAAACTACAGCGAGAATCAAGCAGAGAATAAAGATTCACGTCATGTTGATTAAATAGAGGATGTGCTCTCACATTTGGCATCTTCTCGAGCGGCTGAGGCTTTGGCTGATCAACGACGAAATATTCTGTCTGTGGTATGCGGAGGAAACACTCTTCGGAGTCACTCCCAGAGGAAGATAATTCCCACATGACGTTGAATGTCTCTTCTTCCAGTTCTATCGTTATGGGGTATAAGCAGAGCGCCCGTAGTCAACGCCCAAGGAATTAACCAAAGGATACTGACGGTGCTGATTTGTTTCGTTGATAGAATTGTAAACATGGTGTGCACCCTGGCCAAGTTGAGTGGTTGAGTTAGTGAACAAGATATGATAACGCAGCAGAACGCACCGCCCACCGACTTGTATATCTGATCGTCTTGGGATCGCTGGGTAACACCTCCGATACAATTGTGACTTGGTAAGTGCCTTGCTGCTGCAACTTCAAGGCAGTCGTCAATCCCACAACACCTATTCACATTCGAAAATGCAGGAAGATGAAACCCATTCAGAATTCAACCCTTCTAAGCGATAGCCAACCCACCTGCACCAAGAACTATTATTGCTTTCTTCGCGGAAGCTGTCGATTCATGAGTGGACGCCATTGATTCGGTGCGTCACTGGTATATGGGTGCGGAAGGGCTTGGGGTGGGAAGTGGGAGATAAGAACTGGAAGTATGGGCTCCATGATCCAAGGTGATAGGGGCCGGACTCTCTCGGCCCGGCGATGACCGAATCGCGTTTATCCCCCATTTGGATTCTCCCGACAGGACAAAATAAAAAGCAGAAATATATATGGTATATCTAATCATTGTCCTCGTCAAAAATTCGTTCTATGTGATAGGTTCTGTCGAGATCGATAAGCCAAACGTTCGAAGGAGAGGAAGGACCGCCTACCATGCACTGAATAACTGCAGCGACTCGACAGGAGGACTTATTCACTCTTATCCGACTCCTCTTCGCTCGAGTCCCTCCCAGATTCACTACCCTCGCGGTCTTTCTGGGCAGCTTCCCCACTGCAGACTATCCCTAGCGGCAATTGCTGTCCTTTGCCTATCCGCTTCGCTCTTGCGAAAAGGCCTACCTCCTTGTCGCGAATAAAATTAACGATGACCATTGGCCACGAGGGGTGCGATGGGATATTGTCGTAAAACTCTGGCGCTAACGCACGAAGCGCCGGAAGACGGGTCCATGGTATCGAGGGAAAGTCGTGGTGCTCATTGTGGTATCCGACCTAAAAAGAAAAAAGCCACATAACGACGATATCTGGAGGTTCACTACGTCTACTCACGTTATAAGCCAACACATTCAATGGTCCGTAGTAGCTGTATGTCTCTTGCTCGAGGCCATCCCAGAGATAATGCTCAGCGATGAAATGCCCTGCGCATGGGTGAAGACTTCCAGCGAAGAAGCTGCTCATTATCAAATAGATAAGAGGTCTAAACCCGTAATGTGAGACCAGGATGCAATCAAAGACGACTTGGGAAAGGAAATTCAGGAAATGCCAATGCGTGAGACGCTGTGCGCGTACGAATGTAGGTCGAAGGGCGTAGAAGAGAATTTGGAAGGTGCTAGATAATGAAAAATGAATGGGACTTGTCAGAAGGGAGCTTCCTGAGCTAAGTCGTACACGTACGCGAAGAAGACCTTTCCAAGGACGTTGTTCAGGCAAAGAAGCTCTAATCGTGTTGGCAAGTCCGTATCGATGCCGTCTTGTCCCATGAATTTATGATGTTCGATGTGATATCCCTAGAAGTGAATTGTCGTTTCCTTTTCCTTCAGGTTGCCCAGAAGGAGAAAAACCGACCTTGAAAGCCGTGGCATACGGGATGCCAATGGGAAAATTTGCGAAGATGGCCAGTAGTTTGTTAGGGGCGACACGCCGGAAGGCAAGGTTGTGTGTGATTTCGTGAATGGCAAGAAAGAGGTTGTGATTCGCAGTTCCGCCGATCGCATATGCCACAAAGATGAACAGGGGTGACAGAGGCGAACGATGTCGGAGGAGAATGGCGCAAGTAATTTGGAGAGAAACAACGAAAAGAACGATATATTTCGTCAGGGGCTCTCTACCCATCAACTTCGTCACCTTTCCATCGTCAAATAGGAACTGTCAGTACCTCTAGTTTATAGATGAGAAGTAAAAAAAAACGCACCTCCGGGTGAGCCTTCATGATTGCCATCCTCCGCGTTCGATGTGGTTCTTCCGTCATCAACCATAGGAAATCCTTAGGGTCTTGAGGAGCTGCACTATGGACATCGCGTCCCCCTTTGGCTCGTTCTTCCGCAGCAAATACCCGACGTGGTGACCGACTCGTCTTCAGAGTTGGAACGCGTCCCTCTGTAAGAGACTCGGCGCCTCCGAAGAGACTGAAATCTACTCGAAACAACGAATAGTCACTGGATTAGAAACTAAATCCAGTAAAAAAAACTGTAGGGCTCACTTATCGACATCGAGAAAGCAAAAAAAGAGCGGAGGAAAAGGAGGGACTCGAAGAGAGTTCAAACCACAGCACTGTAGACGTTCACGACAACCTTGACTCCAGCAAACGTTCCTACGCATCTTCCCTGACATTTCATCAAACAGTCATGAGAGAATATTGATTGTTACGTAAGATTTCTGCAAGATCACTGAAGCCAGTCCTGGCTGTAGTTAAGTAGCCTAATTACTTTGATCCCAGAGATTTGGTGATTGGAGAATATGAAAACAATTATTTCCTTGAAGGGGAGGTGACCAGCCGGCGTATTAATCCCAAATTTATCCCGCAAAGCACTGAAATAAACGTCTAAAACGCAAAATTGATTGCAAAGTACCTATGTAGTATCATTTGAGGAAAGGAGTCTCCGAGCAACCAAATCGCTAGGTTAGGCCCCGTCAAAGCTTGTTAAATTTCTAATTGCTCAGGCTCCTGAGTCATTTTTTGATGATGCGGCCCAGGGCTAGCGGACGACGCCATACCACCGAAGATTTGAACGCGTGCCATGGTTCTCCAGTAGAATCTCTCGGAGTTTTCACGTTCAACCATCTTCCGGACGGTATGTGTAACCCGTCATAGCCCACTGGTCGATTCTCGACATCATCTCGAACTAATAGAAAAGAAGTCAAGAACCGAAGAAATTAAAAAAAAAAAAAGGCGTTGATAGGTGTTCATGCAGGGTTTTCGAACAGCACGGTGGGCCGTTTCCGCAGAATTATAACCGTTGGAACTGGTTGGAATTGCCCAATTAGGTAAGCACGTGATAACAAGATCGCGTCAGTGATTAGATTTCGCACATAACCGGCTTTATGATTTTTGCTTATAATAATAAGACGTCCGACGATAACACCCTCATTCTCCTTCTCTTTTCTATGACCAGCCCTGCCGCTACACCCCCTGCTACGCCTCCGTTCTCGAGGAGCTCTTCTTTTTCGTCGTCGTCACCACCTAAGACTCCTCCAAACCTACACCAGAATACCATCGACCCGAACGCGAAATGGTTGGTACAAAAATTCGGTGGAACGAGTGTCGGCAAGTTCTCTGTGAATATTGCACAGAATGTTGTGTCGTACGTATCATTCTGTTAATAGCTCCACCGAAAAAATGGACAGACATTGATTCTCCTCGACCCCACGTAGAAGTTACCTTGATAAACACAAAGTCGCCATCGTCTGCTCTGCACGTTCAGGTTCTACAAAGGCGCTAGGGACTACCAATCTCCTTTTACGTGCTGCATCAGAAGCCCTGCGACGGCCAACAGCTGCCGGTTCATCAGGCTCGGGCGCAGCCACGCCCATCTCCAGGGGCTTGTTTGGTGTGGGAGGTAGAATGACCAATGGAAACAACAGCGACACAAGCCAGAGTCCCCCAACGAGCCCTAGAAGTCGTTCATCACGTTCCTCATCCCCCCAACCTCTTTTTGGCTTCACACCTCTCAGCGGAGCCAACGTACCAGAAACTCAACCTCAGGGATCGGTGCCAGAATTTCACAAAACCGTGGACATCATACGTAAGGAGCACCACGCTGCAGCATACGACTCAATAAAGGACCCTGATATCCTGGATGAGCTACTGAATGAAATCGACCGAGATTGTGAATGGCTCCGCAATTTCTTGTTTGCTGCAAAAGTATGTTATCCCACAACTCTCCTTCCTTGGTTCGTTATTTGACTACTGTTCTGTCATATCACGATCCTGTGCTTGGATAGATTATCGACGAAATTTCTCCTCGATCGAGGGACAATATCGTAGGACTAGGAGAGCGGCTCGCCTGCAAATTTATGACAGCGGTCCTCCGTGATCAGGTCAGTATTGTTATTCCTAGGATTTATCTGTAAATAATGATGGAATCTCAGGGAATTGACGCGGAATATGTTTCCCTTGAGGAAATTGTCCCACCATTTGACATAGACGGCGACCCTGAGAAGTCATTGCCTCAGGAATTCTACGACGAGCTAGCGGTTGCCTTGGGAGAACGCCTGCAGGAATGTGGTTCCCGTATCCCAGTCGTCACCGGATTCTTCGGCCCAGTCCCCGGTTCGCTTTTGCGCCAAATTGGGCGTGGATACACTGACCTCTGCTCTGCGCTCCTCGCTGTTGGCCTTGAGGCCTCCGAGCTCCAGATATGGAAAGAGGTCGATGGAATCTTTACGGCCGACCCACGTAAAGTGCCTACTGCACGCCTCATTTCTGTCATCTCGCCAGACGAAGCTGCAGAATTGACGTACTATGGAAGTGAGGTCGTGCATCCTTTCACTATGGAACAAGTAAGATTTTGCTGCAATTTTTGTCTGGATGTTGTTTAATTTTACACCAGGCCATTCGCAAAAAAATCCCCATCCGCATCAAGAACGTGGAGAACCCCCGTGGAGGTGGAACCGTTATCCACCCTGACCTCGATTCGGACCTTTCATCCTCAGCCACCATTTCCCATTCCGTACCTGAGCCCACCACATTAAAGTCCCTCCGCGATCTAGCTCTCGCTACTGAAGATTCCCAGCGCAAACGCCTTCCAACAGCCGTTACCATCAAGGAGCGCATTGTGGTTTTGAACGTTCATTCCAATAGAAAGAGCGTCAGCCATGGTTTCCTAGCGGGGATCTTTGGTATCCTGGACAAGTTCGGAGTCGTCGTAGACTTGATTAGTACGAGTGAGGTGCACGTCAGTATGGCTATAGGTGATGCGCTACCACGAAAGAACCTCGACCGGCTCGTCAAAGAGTTACAACATAACGGATCGGTAGGCCTCTATTTACCTACTCGTTCGAACCTACGTAGCTTACGGTTGCCAAAACAGGTATCCGTGCACCATGACATGGCCATCCTCTCGCTGGTCGGGAAGCAGATGCGCAACATGGTCGGTATTGCCGGGAGGATGTTCACTACGCTTGCACAAGGCAACGTCAACATTGAGATGATATCACAAGGGGCGAGCGAGATCAACATCTCATGTGTTATCGAATCCAGGGATGCGGTGAAGGCGCTTAATCTCATCCACCAAAGTTGTTTGCAGATTAAGCCGGAGGGTGCACGGGGTAGAGGTGCCTTTTATTATTATTAGGGTTGCAAAAATCGGGGCTGAATTTGGGATTTTTTTTAGTCGGTCCTTGGTTGTTCTGAAAGAAAAAAAGAAAAAGATATCGATACACATACGGATATCAAGCTCAATACATTGGGCCGCATTTATTCCCTACACTTGCATATCGCACAACCTTATAACTTTATGAACTCGTAGTCCCTCCATCAGGACCACCTTGTTTTGTCGTATATTTTTTTTTCGGGCTTCTGACACGTGTTTAACTTCCCATATTATGACTCGCTCGACGACTGAGTCAATTTACAACAAGAGTGTGTGTGTACACATGACGCTAGATGAAGCAAGGGTATATGTACTGGAATCAACGTATGTACATACTCATGAAAACCCTTCTCAAGAAGGGAGAACCAACGACTCGGAAGCTGAAAGAACATGATATCTTTCCTATATATACACACCTCTTCTTTCTATTAGAATTGCACCCAGGCTTCTCAGTTGCTCACGTACAGCAAAGCCATACAAGATGGTGCATCTTTCCTGGCTACTTGGCGCTGAACGATGCGGTTGGTGAACGGGCCTCATTGGATTTTATCCAGAAATCCAGCAAAATGTAGAAGGTTTTATAATTAGCTGGAAAGCAAATACGATTATTGTGATTTCGAAATTTAGGTATCGTTGTCGAAGCAAAAAAGGGGGGAAAAAAGAAAAAGTCCAGCTTAGAAGATATAATCATATCAGAAGTCACATCCCTCCACCCCAAAGTTTTTGCCATATTGCAAGTAGCTATTCATAATTTTGAGAATCGCCTCTGGAAGGCCCATGCTAAGAAGTGTGAAGGATATTTTGGCATGTCCGTGTATTTGGCCTAGCTTGAAAAAGGCACGGGCGATTTGTGTCGGGTACTGAAGAGGGTAACAGAAGATGAAAACGAAAGTAAGCGGACTAGAATTAAATTGACAGACAGGACGAATTACGCACCGACATCTCAGTATAATCCGCATACTGGTACGCGGCAACGCGTATAGCCGTCTGGACGCAACGTTGGATATCACCTTCGTCCGAGTACATCTCCATCAACTTTGCCCATGGTTTCACAGAATATCGTGGGCTGTCGAGACACCGCTGGTACGCCTCTTTTGCCTCTTCCTTGTGGTGGAGACGAAGCCCAAGATCACCAAGGATTTCCCATTCTAGCCCAGTTTTGCGGTAGGCGACATGTTGAGTTTTGAAATGAGCAACCTCCGCACGGAAAATTGTCCAGACGCGTAAATCCTTGATGTTGAGAAACACATGATGTCAATACCCACGAGGTTGTGTATAGATCGAGAATAACATGCCTCATATAAGACCATGAAGAGGTTGTCGAGCCATCGTTCACAAAGCCTTTTTGTGCTAAACGAGAATGGTTCCTGCGATGGAGTAGGGGATGCTTCGTTCATTGCTTGTTCCCCCTCGCCAGCTGCTTGAGCAGGTTTCTCCGGCGCATGGCTCTTAACTCCATTGGTTTGAGTATTTCCGTTGACGCCCTTCTTCTCGGCAACCTCATCTTCGTCATCTTCATCTTCATCATCTTCATCATCGTCATCTTCGCCATCCTCCTCCGTCGCTTTGCCCTTCCCTTTCTTCTTTGCCAAATCAGCCCTCTCTTCCTCTTCCTCAACTTTCGTCACCTCCGATTCTCCACGAGAGCTCTCGGTAGAGATCCTTATGGACGGAATCATCGAAACTTCGCCGTTGTCAGAGGCTTCATCCACCTTTGGCGTGCTCATCGGCGACCTCAGAGCCCTCGTGGACGCTTTATCATCCATCGATGGCCGCACAACCGTACCATCTTCATGTATAATCGCGGTGCCAAGATCGTTCTCCCGCCCAGTGTCCGGGACAATACTATTCGCGGAGCCGAGAGCCTGCTGTATTTCGCCTTGGGCCTTTTGCATGCGGTATTCCTCCTCCATGACGAACACATGGCTCCGTGTCTTGAGGAGCTCGTCCCAGCCTATTTGGGAGACGAGACGCGTGAGAAGCGCGTAAGCACGAGCCCAAGTCCCACGAAGACCGGGTGCGGGTAGACGTTGCAGGGCGGGTTCAGCCTGTTGGGTGTCATGTCAGTCCATGGAACGATGGGTGCAGATGAAAGAGTCCTACTTCGTCATCTTCTGTTTTGTGTCTTTCTGGAAGGATCTCGCCGATTGGTCTGTGGAAAGGAAGGTGGACTTTGGTTGCAGGAAGAGCGCGGTGGGCGTCGCGGCCGTTAAAGGTAAACATGGGGCATGAGTTGAGAGTTAGAAGAGCCTGCAAACCGGGCGAAAATGGTCAGGTATGAACAATCAGATAATAGAAAACAAACAAACAGAGTCGTATTGTCCAAGATCTATATAAAGGTCTGCAAGTTTCTCCCAGGTAACGAATTCACTCGGTGCGCAGTTGACGGCTTGCCGAGCGAGCTTGACGGCCCATTCGTGTTTCCCTTTCGATCGAAGGAAGTCGCACTGAACGTGAAGAAGGGTATAAGCTTGAGGGGTTTGTCGCATAGCAGATGCCATGATTTGCACTGCCTTCACTTCCTCGTCTAGAAAATGGTCGCGTTAAAAAAAGAGTTCAGACACGTCATAACAAGACACGCACTCATGCCAATGTAGCTCCGAGCAAGGAGAGAAGAGACCTCCGGCTCTTTGACGACGAGCTTTTCGTATAAATTGGCAACTTGCTGGTATCTGCCGCTGTCTCCGAAGTATTTCATGATTCCAGCGGTGAGATGATTGGAGACGACCGTTGCGACTTGAATTTCGGGATCGGATCCAACTTGCCAGCCTATTCGACATGTAAACGCTTCGGATAGATGGCGAAATAACAGAATAACAACCTTTTGGAAATAGTAGTTCCGCTGCCTGGAGAAATCGAAGTTCTCCCTCACGGGATGTAATTGGATCGAGCTTCCGGTATGCATCAAGAAAGTAGGTTGGGTCGTCCGAGTATAGAATGGCGCGAAGAATGGCAGAAACATATGTCTCTTGCCACATCTCTGGTGTTGCTTCATGTCTGGCAAGCGTGTAAGCACACATTTTCGAGTACTAACTGTTGCGCACCTTTCACCGCGTAAGTCGATTACATAGGCATTCACACCACCAGGTATCTTCACGTCTACACGAATGTCCACGCGAGAAAATGCGTTGAAGCAGCTACGCCATTGTCAGGATTCCGATTCCATCTCCATGTTCTAGAAACGCACCAATAGCACCCATTTTTGACCTTCCACTGGGGCGTCTTAGAAAACCAGGCAGAGTTATCTTCAATGGCATATGTCAAGGAGTTGATATACGCGGCCAGCGACGCGGATGATGATGCGTCAACACCAGAGACGTAATGATATGAACCAAACTGCAACTTTTCGTTAGTTATAACGTCAATCGTAGAAGATGGCGACAAACATCACGCTGGCCTGAGCGCCCGGTACTTTTCACGACATGACATAGATCTGGAGGTCCAAGTTCCCGAAACGAAGCTTAAAGCGCGTCAACGACCGGTATGATCCTAAAATTGCTGGAGAAGGACACGTACATAGAGACTCAGTCCTGGCAGTAAGCGATTCTCCTAGTTCAACCTGGATATCGACAATCAGAAAGGCCCACTACGACAATTAGGAAATAATAGACCTCAAATATCTCTGGGATATCTTTAAAGGAGGCCTCGGCGAGACCATTGACCATGGTGGCGGATGGTGAGAAAGGGTCTATGGCAGTGATGTTTGGCAAGCCCTCCCTTGCCATATACAGCCAAATTAGTCAGAAGGTTGTGCCAAACAACTCCTATTTTAGTAAGTGTGTTTAGCCTCCCCTCCAAAAGTCTAGGTTCGTTCCAGGGGCTTGATCCCAAGTGCCAAAAACCTATAGGACGTTTGGGAATTTCTTCCTCCTCCAATTCTGCCTCGTTTTCCACAAAATTTGGCTATATTTTTTATTCGATCTCAACATATATTATAGTCTTTTTTAATTATTTTTTTCTCAAAGTTCAACCATACGTCTTGGGTCGCCTTCTC
>Ga0307517_10010806_pt1 | contig 12729 bp, 20 predicted proteins | sample 23_EM_MG_FD_194515 | JGI IMG/M metagenome (GOLD analysis project Ga0307517, IMG submission 194515) | Populus trichocarpa ectomycorrhiza microbial communities from riparian zone in the Pacific Northwest, United States - 23_EM | ecosystem: Host-associated > Plants > Roots > Unclassified | place...
ATTGTGATGCTACTCGTAATAATATAAGATAATGTGTCCGTATAAGCACGTATTATTTAAACTGAGTGAATCTAACCGAGACTACGAGATCAGGCTACACTACTCTTCTCCGAGTCCTCGTGCTTCTGATACCCGATATACTTGGCTGGCCACCAGGGAATGTAGATGACGATCGCCAAGAGTAGTGGCAATGCGTCTAAGGCATAAAGGAAGACTATATTTCATGTGAGCCTACGCGATACTAAGAGGATACTCTGAGCTTGGGGACTTACCTTCGTGAGTTAGGAGGTAGCCATCTTGTCCCTGAGCAAACTCTACGACACGGTAGATACAACGAAGCTACATGGGGGTTTAGTGGCAGTGACTGTGATCGGAATGGGGGCGGACGTACGGAGAGGAAAGCGGAAGAAAAGTACAATATCCAGATGAGTATGATGGAGAACTTGTGTGTTAGGGACGCGTGGTTTGACTTGATGCTGATGTGACTCTTGACCAGGAGGATACAGAAGAACCCATAGGAAACAGCTTGAAGGATCAAGCCCACGAGAGTGATCTTCTCCCCGACACTTTCCAGTTTTTCGGACACTGTAAGAGCACCTCCGGTGGCCTTTCAAAAGGTAGATAGCATGAGCATTAGTACGCATATAACCCGTTGCAAATGTTGACACGAACCTGTAGTAAGAAGGTGAAGACATCGCTGATGATGAATATCGTTGCAACCCTCCGGGGGTTCATGATTGAATGTTCTGCACCAACGGAAGATATGAGGCGACCGTAGGTGATGTAATTAAAGGCAAGGAACGCGGCTGGTGAGCAGAGGATAAGCAGCTGCTCTACAGCGAAGAACGCGGTGCTGTTTGGGTAGCGATCGGAGAGATATCGAAGAACGAAACCCAGTGCTAGGCCTGGATCAGAAGGGTGTGTATGTTCAAAACACGCCGGGGAGCAATAAGTGAGGGTGCCTCACAGAATGAACCTATTGGCAGGCATAATGCCCACCATGTCCTTGACGTTACAGCCCTGAACAGTAATGCCGCTCCGATTGTTGCATATACGACCGCCCCTGCGAGTGCGAGAGATTTGTTGGGCACGTATCCTGTGAGATTGTCAGTGGCTTGTCCATGACGAGAATAACGGGATCTGTGTACCAAAGGCAACCTCGGCGATATTGTGGTCAGACATTAGGGATTAGGGAGTAGAGAGGAGGAAGGGGATGCCGATGAGGGACTGTTGGAACGATCAAGCACATCTTGCACTCCCTTCATATACCGATCCAGCATTCCAAACTGCGGAAACCGGGGCGGCGAAGTGCATCATACACGGGGCGAGCATCGTGTGTAGGCACAAAAGGTGACGAAACGCAGCCGGGCCGATCGTCCAACGGAGTAGAGGAAAGCGAATTGATACCGGATCCTCCATCTCCCTCTGTTGGGGTTTCGAACAGGTGATCTCGAGGCAACAGCCGGTTCGTAACATACGCATATCTCTGTGTAGTGTCTGTCATGGAATGATTCAAGAGCAATCTCTTCCAGTGACAAGTCGATGAGGACAATACCTATCGCTCACCATGAGCTATCCGGCTAACGGCTCGTGGATGTCCTCCACTCTGTCACCGCTCGTACGCGAGATCTAGCCGGCAAACGGTGGGACTATGATGGGATGCGGAGGCTTTGCGCAGCTCGACCCGATCATATTCAGATCACAAAAGATCTCCTGCATAATGGTCGCCGCTGCGCGACCCCCTTGATTTACCTGTCGTCGTGGCAATGACTGGTGTGTACGGATGGCTGTGTTATTTGTCGGGCCATACCCCTATTTTGAACCCTTCGCAAGTTTGTTGTTACCGCCTCTTTTTTTCGCTACAACATCAGTAACCACTGGGTGGCTGTCCATAAGGCTGTGGCCGTGTGTAGACGGGGATAAACGAACATTCGAGGACTTTGAAGGAAGGTGCAGGGACGCTTTGTCGGGTTACGGGCAGCGCAAATCTCGGTGACTGGCAATCCCTAATCTTACGGATGCAAAGCGTACGGGAATGGGTGGACGGAAGGGCGCACGGGGTTATCCGGGAAGAGCGCTCAGGCTCCCCACCCGGACCCACAGAAACTGCCTCCGTCTACTCCATCTACCATGGGGTATATCGCTGTTGTTGTCTACCCTAGATCGATACAGGCCTCTTCCGGTGAAAATATTAATTGTGACCAGGCTGAGCTGTCGTCGCTAGGTCCTGACTCGGACGGCCTTGCCTGGAGCATTTAAGGCCTGGCTGAACCATAGGGGTGTGCCAGACTTCCTTTAGATCAAGTCCGGGGCGTTCATCAAGTTTGGTATCCCCTTTGAAACCCGCCGTCCCGGCCAACCTTCCCACGATGCCCGACCTCCGTGACTGCGGGGCCTGTGTCCGTCAGTAGTCACCACTGGAGAGTCATCGGATCACGGGCTGCCTCCGGCTCAGTCCAGCGGGGCGAGAAATTTTCCCCAGGGGGGGTTCAGGTGTCCGTGCGATTGGTGGGAGATACGTGTGAAGCGATCCAGGTACGCACGATGTGATTTATTTTTTGTGCACTTTGAACGGCATACTGTCTACGTGATAGCAGATCGATCATCAGTCACTCGTGGATGGGATCTGGCGAGAGCCCTCCACGGTCCACAAGTACTTGTGATTACGAGAAGGAAAGCTGTCTCACTCTAGGCATATCCAAACTCTAGTGGATCACTCGAGAGATAGGGTCCACATTTGCAGGTGGAGGAAAGACCGGACTGTTCCATTGCATCGCGGCCGCAGCAGGTCGGGGCGGTAGGGCGTCCATTTGCATTCTCGGAAACCTGCGTAAAGAGGTTCACGTCAAAGAAAACAACATCCTTCGTGTTCATGTATAACCGCTAATTCCAGCGTCGCCCCGGTCCCCTGGGTTGTTTGTTGATCTCGGGCCCGAGCAACCACAGTCGAGTTGGACCTGCCCATTAAGGTCTCACTTTCTCTCCATTCCCTCCTAGCGTCAGTGTAGTCAGACACCCACCAAATTTGGGGCCACGTGTGCCTAGGAAGGCGCACAAGATGGGCATGTAGGACACTGCCGATCTGTCTTGTAGCGACGAAGAGCACAAGGCGCGAGCGCTCCGCACCTTGGCTACACAGGCAACGCCAGGATTGCTTCAGTGTGGTTCTTGACGTGGTTCGTGGTTCGGACCATTGGCCACCAAACGAGTCGGCCACTGACAGGATTCACCAACAGTCGGTTGGTCTCTGATATTCGAGCATCGGAGAGTGTCTGCCCAGTTCAATAGCAGCCTTCCGGTGACTGCTGTGCGTGCTTGGATCAAAGATCAAAAGTACTTCAGTTTCCAAGGTCTTTAGTGGTAGCGTGGACTCGCAGTAGCTACTTACCACGGTTGGGAGCAATGCCACGCGTAATGCCGAAGTGATCGAGGAGCGCTTTCACCCAGCCAGCGACAGCAGCGTGACTGCGTATGCAAGATTCTCCTCCAACCAAACGTGCAAAGCTCGAGCCTCCATCTCCAGGGCTACCCCACCCGAATGACGACCTTTCACTGGAGAATGAAGGAGAGGAGGATGTGGACAACCAATGCAGCATCTGCTTGCAACAACTGACCGACCGTACGCTGATTCCACGCTGCTCTCACGAATTTTGTTTCGAGTGTCTGGTCATTTGGACGGGTATGTCCATGTGGAGTTTATGCGTGTCATCTTCTGAAAATCACGGCACAGATCAATCTCGTCGATGTCCGCTATGCGCCCAGGGGATTGGGGAGTACCTAATCCACAATATCCGCTCCAAATACGATTACACGAAATACTTCCTGCCGCCCCTGAGGAGTGATTCGCCAGTCCTAGCTACCACGGGTCCCAGTTCTTCGAATCAACGACGCCCGACCAGAAGAGAACGGCAGTGGGGTCAGAGAGAGCGTCGGGAACGGGAAGTGCAGGATCAGCTGGAACGGTCCATAAAGAGGCGGAAGTGGGTCTACAGGCATCATCTTTACGCGAAGGTGAGTGTCTGCCGAGATAAGCCATCCTGGTATCATCCGTTGACTGTTGGTCCCGATAACAGCATGTCGCGTCAAACGTGTACACACGGTACAGGCCTTTCCCCACTCAGGCGCAGTTTTCGGCTTCTCCGGATTACATCAGCCGTGCGACGTCGTTCCTGCGGCGTGAGTTACAAGTGTGGCCTAATCTCGACGTCGAAGTCAGTGTTCCGAGCATTCCCTCGTTTCTATTGACGTGCTCTGCTCACTTCATAGAAAGTTCTTAACGACATTCACGTTATCGATAATGAAATCCTTGGATATTCGTTCTGAGTCAGCCGTGAAGCTTCTCTCCGAGTTTCTAGATATGGACCAGCCCTATGTGGAGGGCGGCTTGCACCCCAATGCGGAACATTTCGCTCACGGCATGTTTTCCTTCCTCCTTGGCTACCGTTCATCATTACTGATTTTCCCTCGACCCTGCAGAAATGTACTCATATTTACGGTCTCCCTTTCGTGATTTGTACGTGTACGACAAGATGGTTCAGGTGAGGGTTCTTTCTAGTTCTCTATTTGGGTGTCACATATACCCTTCTCCGGCCTTCGCATTCACCTGATTCTCCTGGATAGTATGACGAACCGGAAGATTTTCCGGTCCGACGTCCACAACCAATCCTTAGAGACGAAATGGGGATGGTATTTCGACTCCCGTCTCCTTCGAGACGTAATTACTCGCGTCCGAGAAGGCCTGATGGTAATTATGAGGATGATTGGCAACGACGGACACCCGGAACATCTTACGGAAGGAGCCGCAAACGCAGCAGATCTATGTCTCGTGACAAAGAGCGGGACCGGCGGTTGCGAGATGCAAGCATTGATGAACGTACGTTGCGGAGAGACCGGTCAGGAAGTCGAACTCTCGCCACCTCCTCAGGGTCGTCATCGCCTGTACCACACTCTCAAGTCGTCAAGGGAAAAGGAAAAGCGGTGGATCTGGGAGGAGTCGCAAGTGGCATTGGTCCTTCAACGAGCGGAGCCGAAGCTGAGATGGGAACCACCGATAAGACAGTTGGGAATGTTCGTGACCTCACCAATGCGGAACACACGGTCATTGGCGATTTCAAACGTCGGAATCGAGATCGAACACCGAAAGCACTCACTCTACGTCAATCCGTCCAAGCCCATCTATCTCTACAGCAAACCGAACCCCTTAAGGTTAGCCGCCCTCCCGCTTGGCCCAAAACCAGGATCCCCGGCCCGGATCTCCGACACGGTCGTCCCTCTTTGCTTGAGCGGATCTCCGGAATGGAAGAAGCCCACCAGAACCAACTGGTCTCCGTTTCTGGAGTTCATCTCGGTGTCCCCGCCGGCTCCGATCCCGCTCGCTCTCCACGATTAACTGCAGGGCAGCCAGAAGAACCTGGGACGGACGACAACAGGATAAATCCCACAGAGCAAGGTACCACCGACATCGATGGCCCCCGTCTTGATCCCATCTCGAACGTTATTAACCAGAATAATTCCGTCGCTCAAGCCGAACGTCCCGATCGGGTTCCCCGGGTCGATACCAAGGAGGTTTTAGAACGCACCCGCATTCGGCTGGCCAAAATGAAGAACATGATGGTGGCGGGTATCCCCCCGACAGCACCCACGCCACCTCCCATACCACTCGACCCTTCGATGCCGGTAGAGTTGGGAGAAACCACTCCTGCTATTCCTGTTGTCGCGACACCAAGGAACAAGCTGTTGGAGAGACTGGAGAGCGAGCGGAGGCGTGCGATCGGCGCCGCATCTGGGGAACCAGAGGTTGAGCCGATTACTGGGAACATCAGCGAGGACTCTCTGAAGGCCGAGCTCAGAGCGCGGAACCAACTACGCGTACGATTAGCTGTAGTCAAGGGTGACGGTCATGTGGGCAATTTAGCACATTAGAGAGATCAAAGTTTTAGTCCATAGTCCCTAGCGTCAATCGATCGAGCGTTAAGCATCCGAAAGACTGTGCAGGGCGATGCTGTATTCAGAACAGTAGGTGGGACTATTTACTATGATACACAACGGGCCACGGGGAGCCACTATACTACGTAGGCTACGCCTGCGGAAAACAAGATCCTGTCTCCACAGGGAAATGTAAAATGTAAAGTAAGGTAGGAGAGGTAAAAGAACACATGTAAGCTGACGACAGTAAGGTAGGAATAAAAGCAGGCGAAGGAGACCGGAGTGTGGCCGGGCGCGATGTAGTTGGACTAGGGTGCGGATGGGGAATTATAGGGGGTTTGAGTGTAGCGGACGAGAGGGGAAATCGGAAGCAAACGATGGTCGACGGAACAACGAACGAAATGACGAGATACGGCAAAGCAAGCGAAGCAAAAAAAGGAGTGTAGGTGTACTAAGGTGAACAACAAGTGGATTATAAAGCGATAGGAGCCGGGAACCGAAGAGACACGCAAAGATCAAGGCGGGCGTTGCCCGTTTAAGGATCCCGGGTCCTGGAAGGTACCGAATGAGAGCGAGATGGTCAGGAAGATTTGTAATGTCGGTGGTATCAGGAACCACCCGTGCGAGAGTGACGAGCGTACGTGATTCGGCGCGGCCACACGCACGGGTACCGACTAGAAGAGAGAGAAGGTGAACGAGAGATGGGAGTAGATACAGTGGTGGTAGCTTTCATGAAGGAACGTGCAATCGAAAAACTGCGATCGAAACAAGGGGAGGGTAAGATAAGAGTGAGCCAAACGAAATCCGCGCTGGGTAGGGCCCAGCGGTATTATCGGTCATCAAAAGAGTGTTGGAGTATGTACTTGTTGCGGGAATAGTGGGTAGAGAATATCCGATAGCGGGTTGGAGGGAAAGGGGGGGATGGGGGAGCGGATCCGCAGTCCCGAATACTACGGATCGTTAAATGATGGGTCTTCCGAGTACCTTCGGCCTGTACTTGTACGAGGATGTGAGGAATGGGGGAGAGATGGGAGGGAATTATTCCGCGACGATCGAATTGGATCGAACCGTGATACCGTCGACCGACTTGGGACTCTACCACCTGCATGGGATTCAGGTTGCCTTGGGGTGCGCTCAGGTTCCGGGCTCCGGGTAAGCTCAAAGTTGGGATAGAAGCTGTCGGATGATAACCGCCGTGAATTGGGGGACGTTGTGTAATTCGGTCCACGCCATGCACTCGTGATTGGTAACACCGTCTCCGGTTCCCATTGTGGTTGTGGCTCCAGTGTGAAGGGTGGGGGTAGTGCCGTGGTGGTAGGTGATGTCGGAGGCAAGCCGGTGAGCGATCGACGGAATGATGGGACATCTCGGAGCGACGGCAGGCCCGGTGGCGGGTGATCAGACGAGGGAGATGGCAGCCCGGTCTGGACCAAAGGGGGTAAACTCAAAGGTCCCTCTTGCGATGGTGGCTCCCTCCCCCGAGATGGGTCGGGGCGTGGATAGCGGGTTTCGGTCGCCAACGGTAATCGGCGTGTCGGACTGACAGACAGACGAGAGAAACCCTCTCTAGGTGACAACGGACGTCTTAACTGGACGTCCGAGGGACCGCCAGTTTCCAGAGGAGAGCCCAAGGTGGAAGGACGCGAGTAAGTGTCAGGTCGACCAGGAATGGCAAGTGGAGATGGCCAATGAGGATCGTGCACGCTTCCCGCGCTTGTGGGCTGTGATTCCGTTGACTGAGCAGCCAACGGATATGAAGGGAATGGACCAAATTGCGGGGGACGATCGAGTTTCTGTGGTGTAGCATTTTGACCTTGCGGACGTCTCGCCTTCTGACGTTGATTCTGTTGCAGAAAGGATGTTAGCAAGCCCAATAGACCATATGATGGGACGGAGGGGCGTGCCTGGAACCAGATCTAACCTCGAAATGTGAGTTTGGGGGTATTTACGAGAGAGAACAATTAAAAACGGACCTGCACTTTCCGCGCACTTAACCCGATTTGACGGCCCACCTCTTCTCTCATAGCTGTAGTAGGAAAACGCGACTAATGAACGTGTCGATCAGAAAAAGGGTGTTAATTGGAATAGGTAGGATGACGGAAAGGGGACGGACCTGGGCCAGGAGGGCATGGAGGACGGCGGATTGGTGAGGGGTGGTCAGCGTCCTCGTACGCTTCTTCTTCTGTGGGGGGGCCTGGGGCTGGTGGAGTCCGGGAGGTTGACTGGAGGAAGGGCCGGTGTCCATCTCTGTATCGGCAGTGTCGCCCTGTGATGAGCTGGACGGGCTATGCATTCCGCGATCTTGGCTGGTCTCGGATGGACGACGCTGGGGGGATGCAGAAGGGGAGGGGGACGGGGGGACATGCGAAGTCCCCGCTTCGGGCCGTCGTTGGGGAGTGGGGGACGCCAAGGGGGGAGAGGTGGTGGTGGCGGAAGAAGGATCGACGGAGGAAGTTCCTCGAGAATTAGGAGTACGTTCGGGTCGTGAAGAGTAAGGTAGGGAAGAGGAAGTATTAGACGGGATCGGAGGGGAATGGGAGTCGCGAGCTGGGCTCGTTGGCGACATCAAGCGGTGCCCAAAGCACAGAGGTGGGAAAATGGGAGACAAGGGCACAACGAGACGCAGGAGGGAACGCGACGGACGCTCAGACGCAGAACATAAATCCGAGGTCGACACCGTGGTGGTGGAACAGAAGAGAACGGTGCCCCAGGTTACAGAGGTCGCGTTTGTAACATATTAGCTGTTTCACAATTTGACTAGGCGAGCGGTGTCCTATGACAGCACGAGCCCGTAGTAACGAGCCGGTCCTGCCTTTTCCGATGGGCCATCGTGATGATGCTTTAAGCATCTTAGCCGTAGCATCAAGGCATTTCGGAAAATTGATCTGATATGACATTAGCTCAATTTCACCCGGGCTCGCACAAGGGGGCCACGAGGGTGTTCGTATCACCTCTCCGCCGTCCCCTGTGTGGTTGTGGCGAGGAGCGTGCGCGGACACGAGGACGCGATTGAGTCGGAGGAGATGAACTTGGCAACGGTTGCAGACGCATTTCATTATCAGCGGCGATCACCCTTGTTCCGGTTTGAGCAGGGACAGACCCTGCTCGCACCTCTCTCTCATGCGGTGGCTCGTGTGTAATTTCCCCCCGGCTTCTAGCGCAGCGGTTGTCTTCCCCGTACGAGACGAAACGGTTGCTGTCAACGTCCGATGGGGACAATTGTTCGTAATGTAATGATAATGAAGCGCCACTCTCGGATCATCTCCTCGCCCTGGGCCTTCGGATATCCCGCCCGCCTCCGAACACCACCCCCATCTGCAGACAAGGGACGGCCTGAGAGGGCCAGAGGGCAGCGAGCGGCGTCGCCAGGCAGATGACGCCTGGGCAAGCAATCAGCGGGGGTGGAACGGATCCAACAATCCCCAGCAAAGCCACAAATTCGTCACCAGCGATCGGTCCGACCGTTCCATTCTTTCCCATCCTCCCACACCGGCGTCTCCCCCCCAGATTCCACAATGAAAATGTCCAAAAAACGAAAGTCGGTCGCCTTCGAGGACGGCCAGAACGCCCCTCCGAGGCCTCTCAAGCTGAAGCCGCTGAGAGACGTCCTCTCAAAACTCATCGCCCAGATCAAAAAGTGGCCACTCATCGCATCCCAACTCTGAAACACGTGGCTGACTCGCTCCCCCCCAGAAAGGACGATTACGCCTTCTTCCTCCAGCCCGTAGACCCAAAGCTCGTCCCCGGCTACACCAATGTCGTCCAACACCCCATGGACTTTGGCACCATGACCACAAAGGTCGCCAGGGGAAAATACCGCAGTCTTGAGGATTTCGCAGTCGGTCACAGTTCTCCCGTGCCCTCTCAAGCTATACTCACGATATGTCCATCGCCAGAGCGATTTTCGTCTCGTCATTTCCAACGCCAAGTCCTTCAATCCTCCTGGGAACATCTACTACGCCGAAGCCGAAAGAATAGAGGCCTGGGGTCTGGACCGCATCACCAAGGCCGCCGCCACTGTCATCGAGTACGAAACCGATTGGAACATCGAGATCGACGGCGACGATCATCGCCCGAACGCTCCCGGAGAGGAGGAAGATACGCCTGAACCGGAAACCACGGACAGTCGGGCGCAGTCAGTTCTCTCAAACAGCCAACCCCAGCCTTTGCTTGGCCGCAGGTCAGCTCGTGCAGCCGCCACCGCCAGCACCGCTCCCCCTGTCCCCCCGACCCCAAAAACTCCAAGGAACATCTCGGAAACCCTTCAACCCGATGGGGGCTTGCCTGGTGCCAAAGATGGCCTGGGTAAATTCCCTCCGGGCTCGGACCTGGCTCGATTGATGCTCGCATTGAAATTGAAAGGCTCGTACCCTTTCGCACGAACCTCCATATGAACCTGTTCCCATTTTCCCAACGGACGCTTCTAGGAAAGAAATACAAAACAAAAAAGGAACGCCTGCGCATTGAGAAAAGTGGGCTTCCGCTATCAGCGGACGGGAGTTTGAATTATTGGCAAGGTGATCCATTTTTGTTTATGCGCTCTGTCTAAGCGAGACCGCTTACCCCGCACGTTCAGTCGAGGATCCTTTCTCACTATTTTCGGCGCTCGTCGATGTCCATCAGCCCAAGTTGATCTTGAACCCACTCCATCCGGAGCCATATTCGGAGAACCCCGTCACAGTTCCGTCACCCGTCAACATCTCCTTGAAACGTAACCTCCCACAACCCCCACCAGAGCTCACAGTCACACCTACTAAACGGCGCCACTGGTCCATCAATAGACACTCCGGCCGTGGAAGAACGAAAGATGGTGATGAAGAAGACGCCCCTACCCCGCATCCCCGACGGGAACACGTTACTACTGATTATGGGTCAATGTCTACGCTGATGGCAGATCTGACCACCCAGGCAACCACACAGAACATCAGCGACCAGTCCAAACTTTTCGACCTCCTTCGGAACTCGATTGATGGTCGTGATACATCCTCAGCAACGGATACGGATTCCACCGAAGCTACTGCCCTCAACGCCCAAGACTACATTTGGTCCCTCGTTTACGGTGGCGTGGATGGTCTGGCCTATGTCCGCAGTTTGGCCGAGTTCATTGGCAGCCCTTCTTCGTCAAATTCGGAAGGCGAAGGGTTTCCCCTCGAAGACTGGGTGGAAGGCAACATCGTAGACTCCATAACAGAGGGTCGCCACAGACTGGTTCAGAAGATCGCACGTCAAGTCGCCACCGGGTCGAACGAACCAACGGATACATCCGCTTCCGACATCTCCGAGGACATTCGCCGCTCGCTCGACGTGTATCCCCAACAGGGAGACCTCATCGCCGCGCTTAGCAGCCAAATCGACATCCAGAATTTGGTCAACCGACCGCTCGAATTGGCCCAAGCAGAGTCGGAGTGGAGCGGGACCGCGTTCAAACAAGCAAGACGTCAGCAGAAAGAAGCATCGGGTACGCTGACGATCGATAACCCCATGTCCGCACTTGTTGCTCCCTCCTCCCAAGACGCGTCGAATGACACTGATAAGGACGACCACGAGGTTTTGGAGCACGCGCTCGAGTACAGTCGACAAAGGCTACTACAACTCATGCAATCCGACCTGACCAAGAACGCGCAAACGTCCGGGGTTGAGGATCCGTATACGAGGGACCTGAGGATGAATCTCCTCGCGTTGTCCAAGAGGGTTCCTCTCCAGCTTCTTTCCGTATCCAGCGTAATGTTATGATTGTTTGATATCAACAAGTAAATCGCGATTAGATTAGAGATGATGGGTGTCCTTCGCCTCCCCTCGGTCGATTTACCGCCGCTTCCTTAGCAACTTCCTACGGTAACTTTCCCAGTCAATGGCGTTTACGGGTCTTTGCGGGACTTGAGATATATCACAGAGGTGCCGCATGGTTGGGCGTCCGTGGGGACAGTTCCACGGTTGTTCAATTGTACTCATGTGTTGAAGGATCTGTATAGGTTTCGTAAATCTCAACGCGGACCCTGCATTCACATACGTACACCCTTACCTTTACCATCTGTTGACGGTTCAGCGAGTCCCCGATCATGACACTCTTTCTACATGCACGAGAAGCAAACATTGCTCGAACTTTTGAGCATCGCACCATCTGACCAGAAGGTCGATCATGCATGAGGCTCAAGATTTCCTCAAGATCTAAAAGGCAGGCGAAGAGGAGAAGGAACATCAAACACCATTCATGACACGTGAAATGAATTTCGGACGAGACACAAAATGAAAATTCTCGCACGCACCCTTCATGTCGAAAGTCGTGCTTTTGCTGACAGGTTGCCCGACTAAACTGAGACGTGGCTTCGAAGGGTCTCGACCCTCGATGTCATCCACGGCAATATCAAACCCGTTCCGGTTAAGGACGTCCATATTGTCCACAGCCATTAATTCATCTGCTGCGCTTAGCCGCAGCGGCTGAGGCCTTGTAACATATTCTCAGTCTCGGAGCCAGAAGCAGTTTTCGGAGACGGGAACTAAGACCCTCTCACCTAATCAACCTCTGCGACTCTACTCGGGTCGTCTGCTGGAGAGTCTCGAAATTATATTTCTCATCCGACGCGTGTTGGTCGACGATGAACAGGTCGTCCATAACACCGGTCTGGCTCGATCCACCAGAACTTCTCTGTCGCCGGGCGATGATGAAACCCTTGTTGAACTGCCCGATAGGAAGCATCGTCTTGAAGTCTTCCTTGTCAATCACCCGCGACAGGGCGGCAGCTGCTTCCTCCTCGTTCTTGTTCTCCAGTCCAGCTCGCCTGTCGCCTGCGACGAGGTTTTCTA
>Ga0307517_10010807_pt1 | contig 12729 bp, 8 predicted proteins | sample 23_EM_MG_FD_194515 | JGI IMG/M metagenome (GOLD analysis project Ga0307517, IMG submission 194515) | Populus trichocarpa ectomycorrhiza microbial communities from riparian zone in the Pacific Northwest, United States - 23_EM | ecosystem: Host-associated > Plants > Roots > Unclassified | place...
GGAGCGCCTCGCGCGCTTCGCCGCCGCTTATACGCCGGCGGCGGGCGGCACGCTCGACCGCGTTCCCGATGACAAGACGCGCGCGCTCAATTTCGGGCCGCGCAAGCTGACGATGGGCGGCGCGGGCCTCGCCTCGACGCTCGACGACTATATGCTGTTCGCGCGGATGCTGCTCGGGCGCGGCACGCTCGACGGCACGCGCATCCTCAAGCCATCGACCGTCAGGCTGATGTCGACCGATCAGCTCGACCCGCGGATCACCCGGCGCTTCTTTCTCCCCGAAAAGGGCGCGGTCGGGTTCGGCCTCGATGTCGCGGTGCGCACCGCACAGCCACGCAGTGCGGCAGAGAACCGCGGCGCCGTCGGCGAATTCTTCTGGGACGGCGCCGAAACGACATTGTTCTGGGTCGATCCGGCCAACGACATGGCGGTCGTGTTCTTCGTCCAGGTGACGCCCTTCGACGGCACCCTGCACCACGATATCCGGGCGGCCGTGTATGGTAGTGACTATATCGGCGCGGCTGGCGATTGAAAGCTTCGCCGGCGGTGGACTCTGCCAGCTACGGCGCCACGAGTGTAGAGCACCCCCCGTTCGCAGATACTAATCTTGCCGCTAGCGCCAACAACCCCGGCCGCAACGCCTGCGATTGTGCAACGCTCAGGGCTGAGCCCTTTCTTCGGCTGAAAAAGCGCCCCGGATCAATTCGTGCCGCTCCATGCTCTTATACATGTGGGCGCGCGCGGCGTTCCGGGCCGCCGCGGGGTCGCGTTTCTTGATCGCGGCGAAGATCGCAGCATGGTCGTCGGCGATCGCGCGGATATATTCCTCGCGCGGGACACCGTCGCTGTTGCGCAGATAGACGGTGCGCGGCGGGACCAGCCGGACCCCGAGAAACTGGGTGAAGCGCACGAAATAGTCGTTGCGCGTCGCCCCCGCGATCGCCGCGTGAAAGGCGGTGTCGGCGTTGACCGCGGCATCGACATTGGCCGACCCGATCAGCGCCTCGATCGCCGCGTCCATCGCGTCGAGATCGACCTTGCGCCGGCGCCCGGCGGCCAGGCCCGCCATCTCCTCTTCCAATGGCGTCCGCATCTCGAACAGGCGATGGACATCGTCGATCTCGCTCAGTTCGTCGGGTGTGATCTGGAATGCCTGATACCGGGCGCTTTCGGCGACATAGGCGCCCGATCCGCGACGCGAGACGAGCAATCCCTTGGCCGACATCCGCGCGAAAGCCTCGCGCACCACCGTGCGGCTGACCCCGGTGCTGTCGACAACCGCCTTTTCGGTGGGAAAGCGCGATCCCGGCGGCAACTCGCCCGACAGTACGCGCTGCTCGAGGTCGATGACAAGCTGATCGGCGAGTTTGGCGCTGTTGCTGGCGTTCAATGCGGTGATCATAGCATCGGATTTCCGTTATCGCCGCGCGCGATATTGCAGCGCGAGCGTGGATGGTGGCGCGACTTGCGGGTAGCTGGCCGGCCCCCACGCCCAATTGGCGCGGGTGAGCAATGCGTCGAGATCGCTCGCATCGGGGCGGATCTCCCGATACGGCCACGCCGCGATGTTGCCTCGATAGACGGCGAGGAAATCGGTCGCCGACCTCAAGCCGCGCCCCGCCGGATCGCGATAGCTCCACAAGTCGTAGCCCAGGCAGCTCGCGATCTCCGCGACGTCGTAAGCGGGTGTCAGCGCGAAGATCGAGTAATGCAGGCTGCGCGTGCGAGCCAGTTCGGCCGGCAGCTTGCCGGACGAGTCGAACTGGGCGGCAATACGCTTCGTGGCGAAGGCGGTGACGACTGCGCGAGCGACGTCGGGACGGCGCGCGAACAAGGCGTATTGCGCGATCTGGCCGTCGAACCAGATGCCGTGATTGTTACTCGCGGCGTTTTCTGCGCGGCCCGTCGGGCTCGTGAGCATCCAGTCGATGTAGCGGCCGAACCACTGCTCCAGCCTCTGACCCTCGTCACGGGTCAGCGTTCCCGAGGGCGCGATCAATCCGACCGCATCGATAACCGGCTGGAACGCGCTGGTATCGAGCACGCCCTCGGCGCGGCCCTCCTCGCGGCCGGGGACGCCCTGCGCGAAACGGGCGTTGGGGTTCATCGCCGTCGCGGCGTCGAGAAACCATGTGCGGACCAATGTCGCCGCCTTGACCGCATAGCGGCGGTCGCCGGCGTAATAGTAAGCCAGCGACAGCGTCGTCACGTCGTCGCTCATCCGGCCGATCGCGGTCCGGTCGAACGCGGACGTGTCGCGCTCCGGATTGGTTTCGCCATCGTGGCGAACATAGGGCAGCCCGTCGGGCTTGGCGGGATCGGGCCACCAATAGGGCGCCATGCTGCGATAGTCGTGGCGATCGCCGGAGGGCGGCGGTGCGGTCTTATCCATCACCGATCCCGGCCGATGCTTGAGCGCGTCGTTAGCACGGCGGATCAGGGCCGCATAAGCGGCCTTCACGACGGGATCGGTCGCGAGCGATGCCTTGATCGCCGTCAGTTCGCCCGGTTTGAGGAAAAACGTCCGCCGCCCGCCGAACGCCGCGGCATAGCCGTCAACGCCGCGGCATGCCTGTTCGCTCGCGGGCAGCCGCGCGAGCGGCGCGGTTTGCGCCGCCGCTGACAGGGGCAGCGTCATCGCGGCAGTTGCCACCGTGAAGAACGCGAGGCGGCAGATCATCATGGCTCCCCGGCGGCAGGTCGATAATCGAGCGTCCAGCCCATCCGCAGACGCCCGGCGGGAGCAGGACCATCGCGGCGACACCGCACAACAGTGCGCAACGCGCCCGTCGGGGCGCGATAGATCGGGCCGGCGGCGCCCGCCTCGCACGGTCCGAGGCCGATGGCGGCAAAGCCGGTCACTTGCCCCTCATCGAACGCGACCGCACTTGCAGCGGTCGCGCGCGGCGCTGCGGAGAAGGTGGCGAACTCGAGGTCGATATGATCGATCGCCGTTCCCGGCGCGGCGGTGATCGTGTCGCTGCGCGCAATCCGCCCCGGCGACAGCACATAGCGCGTGGCGATCGATACGCGCCGATCCTCGACCGCGTCATTACCGCCCATCCGGTCGAGCCCGTCCTGCCGCCACGTGATGGTGGTCGTCGCGCCGGCGCGCGACACGCTGATATTCCTGAACCACGCCAGCGGCATCAGCACCGTGCCGTCGGTAAGTGTGACGCGCGGCGCCAGTTGCGGAAAGCCCGCATCGGCCGCGCCTTGCAGCAGGCCGGGCGAAAACGGGATCGGGAAATAAGGGTTATGCATGTGCTGCCCCTCCGCCCCGTCGATCATCGGCAGTCCGATCACCGTGCCACGGTCGCGCACGGTCACCAGCGCGCGATCGTAGGCGCCCCGCGCGAACCAGGTCGTCGTCGATCGCGGCAAGCGATCCAGCCACGCTCGATAATCGGCGCTGGTCGCCAGCGGGCGGTCGCGATAGCCCAAGGTATTCCAGATCGCGTTGGAGGAGAGATATTGCCGCGCGAGACTGAGATTCTCGCCGAAGATGCGATGCTTGCCGCGATACGCATCGGTGCGGCGGCCGCCGTCCCACATATTGACCGATCCCGTGGCGGCATCGGTCCAGAAGTCGGCGTAGCGCGCGGCGATCCGGCTCGAAAAGGCGTAAGCCATGCGTTGCTCGGTGGGGCTTAGCACCTTGAATCGCGCCGCCGCGGTCAGCACTTCGAGGAAGCAGGTTTCGCCATAGGGGCCGATGCTGCGCCCGTATTCGAACCCCTCGCCGGTCAGGTTGAAACGCGGGAGCATAACGTCCACCGACCGCCGCAGCCAGCGTAGCACATCAGGCGTCGGTTGCATGTCGGTTTCGATTAATCGCTGCGCGATCTCGCCGATCAGCAACACGCTATAGCGGTCGAACCGGCCCTTGCCCTCGGTTTCGTCGGCGAACCCGTATTGCCCCGAATAGCGGCGATAGTGATCGATCATGCGGGCGAACAACGCGCCGCTCGGCTTGGCGTCCTCCCAGCCCAACAGGAAACGCAGCCGGGCGATCGAGAAGGCGACACCGTAATAATTGTTCGGCAAATCGATCAGCGAAAGGTCGGGCCGGACGAAGCGCCGCCAGTCGAGCGCCGAGCGTAGCTTGGCGAGCGTCGCCGGGCGCACCGCACGCTCAAGCAGGCCAGCCTCGCGCAGTTTGTTGAGCGACGAGGCGTAGTAATAGATGCCCCAGCTCTCGTTGGGGTCATCGACGGTCAGATCGGCGATGTCGGCGAATTCGGCCAGCCGCTGCGCCAGCATCGGGTCGCCCGGTTTGGTATCGAGCACGCGATACGCCATCATCGCGGCGATCTTGCCGGGCAGGAATTTGTCGCCGCTTTCGAACACGCGCACGCCATCGAGCGTCATATCGCGACGCTCGCGCACCAGGCGGTCGAGCAGCGCGTTGGTCTGCGGCATGATGCGGCGTTCGACCGTGGCGTCCATCGGCGCGACATCGGCATAGATGGTCGCGGCGGGCTCGGCGCGGCCAGCCGCCGGGGCGACGGCGAGCAACGGCAATGCCGTCATCGCCGCGATCAAGGACCTCATCGCCAGCCCCGGTTCGCCAGGTCGTAGAGTGCGGCGCCCGCCAGCACGAACGCGCCCGCGCCGTAGAATTGCGTATCGGTCCGCGCGACGACGTCGGGGCGATCGCTGACTTGCTGCACCCAGCCGAGCATCCCGTCGGGCTGGATCGCCTGGCCGAGCGCCGACCACCCTTTGAGCGCGGCGGGCAGATACGTCTTGCGGTCGAGCACGCCGAGCTCGACGCCGCGGGCAAAGGCATAGACGAAAAACGCGGTCCCGCTGGTTTCAGGTAGCGCGTCGGGCCCGTTGTCGAGCAACGACGGCGCCCAATAGCCGTTGGGGCGTTGCAGCGTGAGGAGCCGTCCGGCCATCTCGCGGAACAGCGCGACGTAGCGCGCGCGCGCCGGATCGCGGCGATCGAGAGTCTCGATGATCCGCACCAGCCCCGCCATCACCCAGCCATTGCCGCGGCTCCAGAACAGCTTGCGTCCGGCGGCGTCGCGGCGGTCGAAAAAGCGGCTGTCGCGAAAGAAGAGGTGCTCGCCCGGATCGAACAAATAGGCCTTGGTCGCGGCGAATTCGGCATGCGCGAACCGCGCGTAGCGATCGTCGCCGGTCGCCCTCGCCAGCTTGAGCAGCGTCGGCGGCGCCATGAACAAGGCGTCGCACCAGCACCACCGCGTCGTGCAGGGCGGATCGCCGCCATTCTCGTTAGGAATGAAGGCGAGCGCACTGATCGGCCGGTTGGCGAGAAGGTTGTCGAAATAGGCGCGCATCGGCGCGGTCGCCGCATCCCCCGCGCCATGCCGCGCCGCCCACAACCAGACCTGGCCAATCAGCTGATCGTCGGCGTGGAAAGGCCGGTCGCCGAGCCGCCATTGCTGCGCGCGGCCCAGGTCGAGCAGCACCGTGCGATAGCGCGGGTCGCGGTCGGCGAGCTCGGTCAACGCCGTCCAGAACGTCGCTTGTTGCCAATCGCGCGGATTGCGCGCGCTCGGTCGGGTGGCCAGCATCGCATTATCGGGGTCGCGGTGCGCGATCTGCCAATCGGCGACCCGCCTGGTCGCCGCCAGAATGTCGACCGGCCGCGGCATCGCAGCGCGCGCATCGGCCGCTGCTACGATCATCAATGGTGCGCCAAGGAAGATCATCCCCACCCCTCTTTTCTCCCGGCCGCACTCCCGGCGGCTATGCTTCGACAATGTCGATCAGGCCGAGTTGTATGTCAATTACAGGCTGGCCGGCCATACGACGAACATCTAATCGCCTTCAGCCAATCGAACCAGCGCCCCAAATCGCCGTCACCGGAAAAGTTCGATATTACAATTCTCTAACTCTTTCTCATCCGTCTCAGAGGGCTGAATCGCGATGCCCTGACGCGCCTCCGTGGTGGGGTTTAATATACGGAGCGCCGGCTCAAATGCAAAAAGATGTATTACAAATATGTCGATTTCCTGTTGACATCGAAATGATCTCGGCGATGCTTAGCGACTGACACCGGTGACAACGCGATCGCAAGAGTCGAGCACGCGCCGGGCAGCGAGGGAGGATCTGATGAGGAAAACTGCATTGCGCAACGGCGTGGCGATCGGCGCGCTGCTAATCGCGGCCCCAGCCTGGGCTCAGGAAACGCCGGCCGCGCCGACCGGCTCCGCCGCGGCTCCCGACGCCGTGCCGCCGCAGGACGAAGCGCCGAAGACCGACATCGTCGTCACCGGGTTTCGCCAATCCTATGCCGACGCGCTCAAGACCAAGCGCGATTCGACCCAGATCACCGATTCGATTTCGTCCGACGGCCTCGGCCGTTTCCCCGATCTCAACGTCGGCGAGGCGATCCAGCGCCTGCCCGGCATCCAGATCAACCGCGAGGCGGATTCGCGCAACGCGACGATCAGTCTGCGCGGCCTGCCCGGCACCTTCGCGCGCACCACGCTGAACGGCGTCGGTTTCGCCGACCCGATCCTGTCGAGCGCGACCAACACCGCATCGACGCCCCTCGGCGCGTTCAACTCGGACGTTTTCTCGTCGATCACGGTGGTGAAGTCGCCCGACGCGTCGAACTTGGCGGGCGGCCTGTCCGGCAATATCGACCTGAGGATCGCGCCGGCGCTGTCGCGCAAGACGGGCGGTTTCATGAAGCTCTCGTACGAATATGACGATCTCGGCAAGCTTGGCAGCCCGCAGATTTCGGGGGGCTATAACTTCAAGGTTTCGGACGATTTCGCCGTGTTTGGCATCGTTTCCTACAAGGAAGAGCGGTTCCGTCGCGACTCCATCTCGATCAACACCTGGGCCAACAAGCTCGGCTCGATCCAGGTCGGCAACCAGAAGGTGCCGGGCCAGAACCCGGTCTATGACGCGCTGGCCGCCCAATATCCCGGTGGCGTCTATTACCCCAGCCAGATCCGCCAGTTCGTCCGTTTCAACAAGGGCAGCCTGTTGACCGGCGCGGGCGGGTTCGAATGGCGGGCGACACCTGAGCTCAAGATCGGCGTCACCGGCTTCTACACCCAGCGTAACCTGTCGGAGGGCACCAACCAGCTCCAATATGTCGACACGTCGGCAGGCAATGCGAGCAACGCCGCACTGAGTGCGACCTCGGCGGTGGCGCACTTCACCACCCTCGGCACGCCATATGTCGTCAACACGCCGACCGGGCCCAAGGCGTATATCAACAGCTTCTCGGCCGAGAACCTGCAGACCTATGACTCGATCCGGTCTGAGCCGGCCAAGCAGAAGACTTGGGCAATCACGCCCAATGTCGAGTTCAAGAACGACAGCTGGCGGCTCAACCTGCAGGGCACGGTGTCGCGCGCGCAGGTGCTGGCGAACCAGATCGAGCTCGACATCATCGAGAACCCTTATCGCAACCTTGGCGCGGCCGGGCTCAACGGCATCACCGCCACGGCCAATACCGGCGGCGCCGAGCTGTCCAATTTCAGCATCCTGCTGAACACGCCCAACGTGACGCACATCCCGGTCGGCGGCTACACTATCCCGTCGGCGGCCAATCAGGCGACGCAGGCCAGCGCGCCGATGCCGGGCCAGGCGGCGACCGTGGCGGGCGACAAGTTCGGCGTCACCGGCACCAACGGGCTGGGCATCAACGACCTCAACGCAGCGCAGTTCGACGTGGAAGGCAGCTTCAAGGACTCGTTCCTGACGGGAATCCAGGTCGGCGTGCGGTACGAGGCGAACAAATATGTCTCGACCGGGTCGCGCAACACGTCTCTCGGCGCGAACACCGGGGCGATCACGCCCGCAATGTCGTCGGTGAACCCGTATATCGGCGACTTTTTCGGCGGGAACGCGCCCGGCTATGACAGCGCGTGGCGGACGCTCGACGTCAATCAGATCCTGAGCATCGTCACGCCCGTCAACACTGCGCCGCGCACCACCGCCAATCCCAACGGGCTGCCCGGCCAGTTCGTCATCGTGCCCGGGTCGGGCGTGTTTTTGACGCCCTATGGGCTGACCAACAACTATTGGGATCCGAACTATTGGAACAACAATTTCACCAACAAGAACAACATCTTCTCGGCCTATGGCATGGTCAAGTTCGACGGCAGCCTGGCGGGCATCCGGGTCCGCGGCACCGCCGGCCTGCGCTGGGAGCATACCGACAACACGATCGTCTCGCTCGATTGCCGCAACTGCTCGTCGGCGCTGTCGCTGGTGGCCGGAGCGATCAACCACAGCGTCACTGACCGGACCTATAAGCGCAGCTACAGCTACCTATTGCCCTCGGCGATGTTCGTCGCCGACCTGACCGACAAGCTCGTTCTGCGCGGGGCTTACTACAAGACCTATGTCCGGCCGCAGCCGCGCGACAACGTGCCCGTCACCGCGCTGTTGACGCCCGATCCCGCGGCACTGGGTGTCCCCGTCTATACCGTAGCAATCGGCGCAACGAGCCTGAAGCCGTACAGGTCGGACTCGTTCGACGCGTCGCTCGAATGGTATAACCGCAAGGGCGGGCTGTTCGCGATCGCGATCTACCAGAAGAACGTGAAGGGCTATATCGGGCCGATCACCGACCGCAGCGTGCTGTGCCCGACCAACGGCCAGTATAACGGCATCGATTTCGGACTGGGGACGCTCAGGGACGACGGGGTCAACTGCAACATCGTTGGCGATCCCAACAACGCGCGTGTGGTCGCGAGCGGCGTGACCAATCAAGCGCCGATCCGGGTGCGCGGCGTCGAATTCTCGATCCAGCAGAATCTCGACTTCCTGCCGGGCTTCCTCAAGAATTTCGGCGGCGCGGCGAACTACACCTATACGACGATCTCCGGCAAGGACACGTCGGGCAACCCGATCACCCTCCCAAGCGTGTCGAAGAACAATATCAACCTGATCGGCTATTACGAGACCAAGCTGTTCGGCATCCGCGTCGTCTACAACTGGCGCGGCAAATACGACCTGGCGGCGGGCAACAGCTTCGTCGGCGACGCCCGTTCGGTGAAGGCGCGCAGCCAGCTCGACGCATCGGCGTCGATCAACATCGCCAAATGGGTGTCGCTGTCAGTCGACGCGTTCAACCTGACCAACGCGACGCGGGCGGAATATGAGAACGACCCGATGCTGCCGCGGCGCATCGATTATGACGGGCGCACGTATCAAGCGACGCTGCGGGTTTCGTTCTAGGATCCGCGCTATCTACCGGACAGCGGTTCCCCCTTGGCCGCCGCCCCGAACGTTGTAATACAAGTTAGGGTCTGGAGAGTTTGAATGCTCAAGATCACCGGGGCGAAAGTGATCGTCAGCTGCCCGGGGCGCAACTTCGTCACGCTGAAGATCGAGACCAGCGACGGCGTCTACGGCCTCGGCGACGCGACGCTCAACGGCCGCGAGCTGGCGGTGGCGAGCTATCTGACCGATCACCTCATCCCCTGCCTGATCGGCCGCGACGCGCACCGCATCGAGGATATCTGGCAGTATCTCTACAAGGGCGCATACTGGCGGCGCGGCCCCGTGACGATGACCGCGATCGCGGCGATCGACACCGCTTTGTGGGACATCAAGGGCAAGGTCGCCGGCCTGCCGCTCTACCAATTGCTCGGCGGCGCGTGCCGCGAGGGCGTGATGGTCTATGGCCATGCCAACGGCGCGACGATCGAGGAAACGGTCGAGGCGGCGCGCACCTATCAGGCCGAAGGATATAAAGCGATCCGCATTCAGTCGGGCGTCCCCGGCCTCGCCTCGACCTATGGCGTGTCGAGCGACCGCTATTTCTACGAACCCGCAAACGGCAGCACGCCGCACGAGAATATGTGGTCGACCGAGAAGTATCTGCGGTCGGTCCCGCCGCTGTTCGAGGCGGCGCGCGAGGCGCTGGGCTGGGACGTCCATCTGCTCCACGATGCGCACCACCGGTTGACGCCGATCGAAGCGGGGCGCTTGGGCCGCGAACTCGAGCCCTTCCGCCCGTTCTGGCTGGAGGATGCGACGCCGGCAGAGAATCCGGACGGGTTCCGGCTGATCCGCCAGCACACCACCACGCCGCTCGCGGTGGGCGAAATCTTCAATTCGGTGTGGGACGCCAAACAGCTGATCGAGGAACAGCTGATCGACTATATCCGGACGACCGTGGTCCATGCCGGCGGGATCACGCACCTGCGCCGGATCGCGAGCTTCGCCGATCTGTACCAAGTGCGCACCGGCTGCCACGGCGCCACCGACCTGTCGCCGGTATGCATGGCCGCGGCGCTGCATTTCGGTCTGTCGGTGCCCAATTTCGGCATCCAGGAATATATGCGGCACACCGAGCTGACCGACGCGGTGTTCCCCCACGCCTACACCTTCGCCGACGGCATGATGCATCCCGGCGAGGCGGTCGGGCTGGGGGTGGAAATCGACGAGGATCTCGCCGCGAAACACGAATATAAGCGCGCGTATCTGCCGATAAACCGGCTCGAAGATGGCACGATGTGGAGCTGGTGACGGAGTGGGCGACCCTTCCCCTCTACCGGCGGCAAAGACACGCGGCAACCTGACGATCAACGACGTCGCGCGCGTCGCCGGCGTGTCGAAAAAGACCGTCAGCCGCGTGATCAATCGCGAGTCCCAGCTCAAGGACGGCACGCGCCAGCACGTCGAGGGCGTCATCGCGATGCTGGGCTACACGCCCAATCCCCAGGCGCGCGCGCTGGCGCTGCGCCGCAATTTCCTGATCGGCCTGGTCCACGACAATCCGAACGCGCAGACAGTGATGAGCGTCCAGCAGGGCATATTGGAGGCGCTGCGTGAGACCGAGTTCGAGATGATCGTCCGCCCGCTCGATCGCGGATCGCCGACGATGCTCGACGAGTTTCGCGACTTCATCGAACGCCAGCGACTGTTCGGCGTCGTGCTGATGCCGCCGATCAGCGAGAACGACATGATTGCGCGGCTCTGCGACGAGGCCGGGTGTCGCTACGTGCGGATGGGATCGACCATGCTCGACACGCCCGATCACATGGTCGCGTCGAACGACCGCGATGCCGTGCGCGAGGCGACCGATTATCTGATCGCGCTGGGCCATCGCCGCATCGCGCTGATTGCGGGGCCGCAGGGATTCCGCTCGGCGCGCGAGCGGCGGATGGGGTTCGAGGCGGCGCTCGGCGATGCCGGGATCGCCTTGCCGTCCTCGTGGGTCGCTGAAGGCAGTTATCTGTTCGAGTCCGGCGTCGCCGCCGCCGAACGGCTGTTCGATCTGACCCCGCGTCCAACCGCTATTTTTTCGTGCAACGACGAAATGGCGGCGGGCGCAATCCACGCGGCGCGCGCCCGCGGGCTCGACGTGCCGGGCGACTTGTCGGTGATCGGGTTCGACGACACCCCGATCGCTGCGCACATGTGGCCGCCGATCACGACGGTGCGCTGGCCGATCGCGTCGATGGCGCGCTCGGCCGCGAATAAGCTGATCTATCCGCGCGGCGATGAAGGGGTCGCGGAGCCGTCACTCTTCCTCTCGACGCTGATCCGACGCGGATCGGTAGGATCACCAGCATGATGCGATCGTTGGCATTTCCCTTGATCGTCGCGGTCATCGCCCCCGCTCCGGCGTCGGCGGCCAGCAGCTACGCCGTGCTCGGCCCCCGTTTTGCGTTGGGCAAGGCCGACAGCGAAACCGGCCGCGCCATCATCGCGCGAGCCCGCGCCGCGCTGTCGCGCCCGCCCGGCGCGATCCCGCAACTGCACACCGAGGGGACGCTGCCCGGCAAGGGCATCCGTGAGATCAGTCTGGTCGCCAAGCGCGACCAGCCGATCGTGCTCGACCTCGCGATGGCATGGCGGCTGACCGGTGACCGCGCGTTTCTCGACCAGGCCGGGCGCTACCTCGACGCCTGGGCGCGCATCTATCAGATGTCGTTCAACCCAATCGACGAAACCGGGTTCGATACGCTCATGATGGCGTACGACCTGACCAAGCCCGATTTACCCGCCTATCATCGCGTGCGGATCGACGCGTTCTGGCGGCGGATGGCGACCGGCTATCTCGATGCGATGGACGCCGGCCCGCGCAACGCCAACACCAATTGGCAGAGCCACCGTATCAAGCTGGCGACGATGGCGGCGTTCGAAACGGGCGACCGTGCGTTGATCGATCGCGCTCGCGCCGCCTATCGCAAGCAGATCGCGGTCAATTTGCGCGCCGATGGTTCGACCTTCGACTTCGAGGAGCGCGACGCGCTGCACTATGTGACCTACGACCTCGACCCGCTGATGATGGCCGCGCTCGCCGCCAAGACGCATGGCGAGGATTGGTACGGCTGGACCGCGCCCGGCGGCGCCGGTCTCGGGCGCTCGCTCACCTGGCTCGCGCAATTCGCTAACGGCACCAAGACACACATCGAATTCGCCAGCTCGAAGGTGCAATTCGATCGCGACCGCGCCGCCGCCGGCCAGGACGAATATGCGCCGCATCCGTGGAAGCCCGAGGCCGCGCTCGACACCTTCTGGATCGCCCGGTTGCTCGATCCGCGGTTCGAGCCGCTGGCCGACACGCTCGCCGCCAATGCCAAGCGCCGGCCTGCGGCCTGGCTCACCCTATATTAGGACGTATTGGCATTCTACGGTCGCTCTCAAACAATCCTCCCCCGCCAGGGGGAGGTGGCGCCGAAGACGACGGAGGGGGCGGAAACACCAACCAACGTTTTGGCGCCCTCCCCCTCCGTCAGCAGCGCTGACACCTCCCCCTGGGCGGAGGAGGAT
>Ga0307517_10010808_pt1 | contig 12728 bp, 7 predicted proteins | sample 23_EM_MG_FD_194515 | JGI IMG/M metagenome (GOLD analysis project Ga0307517, IMG submission 194515) | Populus trichocarpa ectomycorrhiza microbial communities from riparian zone in the Pacific Northwest, United States - 23_EM | ecosystem: Host-associated > Plants > Roots > Unclassified | place...
TTTAACTATCATTAATATTTATGAGATATACGATTTGTTATTTATCACTTGTGATGAGATATAGTTTAACCTTGTTTTGTTTATATGTCTAGCAATCCTCTATTGGAAAGAAACAAGATGCTTCGTTGAATTTTTCCTTCTTGAATATCATATATATATATGTAATGAAAATTATAAAATAAAATTATTAAGGAGTCCCTATGATCCGTTAAACAGATTTAGAGTTATTTAAATATTAAATACATGAAGATTTGATTTTTTTCAGCTTTGAATAATTTTTTAAAGGCTGGGTTGTCACAAACCATAAGACGTCCAATTGTCTGGTCTCTAACAGTAATCCACACGAACCACCTGTGAGAAATCTCCTAAATCTATATTTAAGAGAAAGAGATTGTTATGCCTAGAGAGCTAGCTCTAATTATGTGTTTTTATAGTTTTTATATCTAAGAGATAACAATTAAAAAATAAGAGGCATAACTTACTATTTATAGGAAAATCTGAAAAACTCTATAAATCGGCAAAATATCAATTTTTCCCCTGAATAATATCTATTTATTAATTCAGGACAATTTTAAAAATTAACTCAATCAAGTCTTTACTTGATTTTTCTAAGTCTAGAAATATAATCCTTGTATTAATTATATTCTAGTCCTTAATTTCTAAAATATATTTTAATTAAGTCATTCTTAATTAAATCATCCCAATTTAATTTTTGATTAATGGTTCTTAATGTGTATGACCCATTAGGTTCCAAATATATTGGCCCAAATATAAATTCTAATTCTAATTAAATAATTTAATTTATTATCAATTAAATAATTAATTAATTTATATTTGAAGATTATGTGTATTGTCTAGCACCGTTTCATGATCCCCCAAATATTAAAAAAGTTATTAGTGGTTTGACTAACCTTTCAGTGACTGGTTTTCAAGTTTAATTAATATCGTTTCATCAATAATGCTCTGATTTAACATTAAAGTATAAAGTATGTCTGTCATGTTAAATCATATTTGTTTTTTACATGATAGTAATTGATCATTTGAATAAAATTTAAAACTCTTTTTAAATCTCATTCCATCTTACCAATGATTTTTCAATCAATACTATTTGAAAATAGATGAAATATTTTTCTTAATTCATCTAGGGTGATGAATCATCTCTAGATCACTCAAGTACTTTCATATGATTCATGTTGTACCCAACGTCTGTCATTTCATTACCTTAATTAAGATAACATGCAATAAGATCAAAGCATAACATTCTATATATAAGATGGCTTAGTGATCTCAAGTCTAAGGATTACTTACACAACTGTCACGTGAGTCTTTCCACAAACATAAGTAATCTCTTCATATGGAATCCTCATGCCTTTTAGTTCAGTGTACATATCTTATGACAAGCACGTACATATTAGTTTTAAGTATCTCTTATATCTCAACTAATTATGAGAACAGATGTTTCCTTTCACAAATGAAATAACATAATATATATCAGTTTTTACGACTATAATGAATGTTCAGTAATTAAGAGAGCATCGACCACATAAATATTTTAAAAACAATGCTTTAATGTAATAGAAATCTCATAATTATAACAACTTTATAATTTACTTTGCAAAATATTTTTGACTCATAAACTTTATCTTTATTCTATATTCATTAATCTAATATTATATAAATATTAAAAATAAATTATACTTTTATTAATAATAAAGACTTATTTACATAAATATAATTAATATTACATATAATCAATCAAATAACTACATGATATATTAAATTTAGTAATGAAGAAGGAAAGCGGGAAAATGGTGAGATACATGTGACGCTTTAAGAAAGGCTCATTGTTCATTTTAGGGCTAGCCTTTTACTTTGCCCCCTGTCGGGCCCTCTACATTAAAAAAACGTGAGAGACCTATCTTGACAGTAGCTATCCCTACATTAATCACGTTTTGGATTCACACATGAGTAGGTGCATATATGAGCTAATGTGTGGAGGTATTTAATTGAGCTAAGAAAATATTAATTGGTTGACTTAAAAGACAAATAAGGCAGGAAGACTTACATAGTTTTAGACATGGTGAGAGCTCCTTACTTTGACAAAAATGGAGTAAAGAAAGGTGCATGGAGTGAAGAAGAAGATGATAAGTTAAGAGAACATATTGAGAAATATGGCCTTTGGAACTGGCGTGAAATCCCCAAGTTTGCAGGTAGCTAGAGGAACATTTTGTTGTTTGAAATATTTAACTCGTTTATTCTGTGTCAAAATAAATTATGCCTCTGCGATAATATTCTTGGTGAAATTTAAATTGGGTTTTAATTAATTTGAGTCTGTGCTTGATTTACAGGATTATCAAGGTGTGGCAAGAGTTGCAGACTAAGATGGATGAATTATCTCCGCCCGGATGTAAAACATGGCAACTACACCAAAGAAGAAGAAGATTTAATCCTCAAATTACATGAAAAACATGGAAATAAGTATAAAAAACTTATTTCTTTGATCTACTTTTTATACATTTCTTCCAATACAAAAGTCTCCACATAAAAAAAAAGATCTTCCCATGTATTTGTATTGACCAAATTAATGGATAATTAATATTGTTTGCTTGAATATTTTTTCTGTGCTGGAAAATATAAGTTCATGAAAGTAAGGCTTACAAATTGTACTGCTTGCAGATGGTCCATAATTGCTGCAAAATTACCAGGAAGAACAGATAATGAAGTGAAAAACTACTGGCACGCCCATCTGAAGAAGCGAACGGTGGAAAAACAAAACACATTGGTGTTGAAAGAGAAATCTAGTGGTTTTACTTCTGAAAGTGAAGGCAGCCAGATGAATAAAGAAATGGAAGCTAAAACTGTAGTTTCCTACACTCCCTCTAACCCAATTTTAGAGAGCACTCCATTATCCCCAGAAACATCTTGCAGTGAGCTCTCCAACTTGAGCACTGATTTTGCTCCAAAACTTCCTGTATCAGCTGGCACAAACAGGAATAATATTGCAGAAGATGTTCTCTCTTCAGTGCCAACATTTGACGAGTCCATTGGAAATTTTTGGACTGAGCCATTTGTAGCAGATAGTGCCTACGACCAAGATAATTTTCCAGGGCTATCTTTTTATCAAGAGGAGCCCTTTGTTTCATACTATGATGATGGCATAGATTTCTATTATGAAATGATGCAAGAACTGCCAGGGAACAATTAGTCCTGGCCACATGTCTGTATACATATGTTGTCAAATATTGCACTTGTTTTCTTTATTTATTTTTTTGTTCAGTGAATTGTGATGATTGTATTAGCTGCCAACAGACAAATGTAATTATCATCTTAAACTCAAATTCAAGAAAAATGATGCGAGGAAAAAATCCTTTTAATATTTTGGGTGTAGATAGTTAATTGATTCAAGAAAAATCATGTACAATATCCTTTCCTTTTCCAATCTTGATTATGTCTCTTGGAACAAATTTTTTTATACTTGTTTATCAGTACTAATTTCTATCCTTGTCTTGCAATTTATTCCTATTTATTCCAATCTACAGTTGGCATCAAAATCTGATTGTGGAAGAATACCATGAAGAGTAGAAATTTATTTGCAGAAAGCCATCTGCCATTTTTTTTCTTCCAAATATGAATGCACACAGCAGAACAAGATCGGGTTAGCCTAACTTTATCTCTGGCAGGAATATTAGTAGAAGTCTTTGTGTGCTGAGTTAACTCTTTTGTTGATATTTAATTACATGTAGATTATTTAGTTTTGGTGCGAAAGAGAAATAACTTTGAAAATCAAGGGGAATATATCTTTGAGTTTTGGATAAAATAAATAAATGGACCGCAAATTATTTTTTATATATAGTTTTCTTTTTCTTAGATCAACCCAAAACTTGGCATCAAAAAGCCCAAAATGAATCCAGAGCTGAATCAGACCTTGAAAGTCAAATAGTCATGCTAGCCGAGTCTTGCAGAAAAGAGCATGTTTGAAGTTAGCCCAGCCCATGAACAGTTTTAATCAAACAATATATATATATTTGATGAAAGAAGTTCAACTTGTGTTTTTTGTTTTTTTATTTTTATCTTGAAAGTGTCTAAACAAGATTGAAAATATATTTTTTTAGTTTCTTTCAGGTTTTGGGATGGTTTTTTGAGTTTTTGAGGTTATTGATGGATTTATCAAGATACCTAGAATATTTTCTAAAAGTACTAAAAGCAATTCAAGGGATTCTTGGAGCCCATTTGATATTCTGGTAGCGGTTGTTTTTCAAAGTATTTTTTATTTAGAAATACATTAAAATAATATTTTTTTTATCTTTTTAAAATTTATTTTTGACATCAGCACGTTAAAACAATCTAAAAAAAATCCAAAAATAATAATTTTAAACAAAGAAAAAATTTAAAAAATATATTTTTTTTCAAATGCTTTTTAAACGCAAAAACACACATGCTCTTACAAACATAGTGATGTTGTATTGCTTTGGGACCAGATAAAAAATAATTGGAATTCAAATGTATTATCTCATCCTATAGTTTTTAAATTTATATTGAGATTGGAGAATTTTGTATGTTTTCATATTATTTTTATATTGTTTTTCAAATTTTTCCAAAAAAAATTTGTCATGATATTATTATTTTGGATTGAAATTTTGTTTGCAATATTCTTCTTTTGCAGATTCATATTTGGTTATTGTCATCTACCTTTGGATGATACGTTTTGATTTAAATAAAATAAAACTAAATATTTTATAATTAGATTATCATTCATATTCATTTTTTATTTTAAAAAAAAAACATAGTTATAATCTTGATATGTTTTCTTAATTTTTAGTAGAATTTCTTTTTCCTTTTTTTCAGAAAAAGAATAGCAATTGTCTATTTTTAATTGAAAAAGAAAAATGAAAATGAAATTAAAAATAAAGATGGCTAATGTTCTATCGAAGGAAGTTGACATCTCATCAGAATGGATTCTGAGCTTAAATTTCATCGAAGTTGTGGAGAAGATTGATGAGTTGTTTGAATAAGAAGGGGCTGCCCTACTATACCCACTCTCCAAGTTGAGAAAACAAAAACCATGCACATACACTAAATTAAATATTCACAGGGAGTTTTCATATCACAGAAATGGAGTTTCTGATCTATTTCCATTAAGACAATAGTGCAATATAGTTGCATAGAAGTTTTTGCAAGAGCATTTGACTGAACTGTACATAGTCTTCCTTCTTTTTTTCTTTTCTTTTTTTTTACAGTTGACTGGACTTGAACAACGCAATACTGAATATTATATGGTCTTTGTGACTTTGACCAAAAGAAAACACCTTTTGGAAGCCTCCGTGTTCACTCTAGTCATGGCATTATTCAATCTTCGAAAGAGAATACCACCATAACAATTTCTAATGGGCCCTCAATTCCCTTTAGATCTATTGTCATTCATCCACTTTACATGGTTGAGGACAATTCACTTCCTATTGTTAAAGGAAGTGATCTATGTGTATATATATAGATGTGAAGGTATATTGATCCTTAACTCGTAACACTTTGGCCTCCTACCTTAATATAGGGATTATAGAAACTAGAAAGGCTAGATCCTCTTATCAATAGAAAGATGGTCAAAGCAACCTTGGTTGATAAAAATGGACTCAGGAAAGGTGCATGGAGTAAAGAAGAAGATGATAAGTTGAGAGTTTATGTTCAGAAATATGGCCACTGGAATTGGCGACAACTTCCCAGGTTTGCTGGTAAGTAAGATACCATTTTCTTTCTAGATCTTTGATGCTTCAAATAAAATGGGTTTCAAAAAGGAATTTCACCCATAAATTCATGTTTTCTCAATTTATCATCATAAGCATTAGCATGTTCTAATCCAATTTCCAGAGATGATGAAAATATATTACCTTAATTTTATGAGTTTTGTTGCTTCCTGTCAATGTTCCCATAAAAGTTTCTGAAAAAAGAAACAAAATATGGTGCAATTTTCTGTTTTTTCCTTTAGAATTTAATTTAGTCATCTTTTACAGGTTTATCAAGGTGTGGCAAGAGTTGCAGATTAAGATGGATGAACTATCTCCGGCCGGACGTGAAGCGTGGCAATTTCTCTGATGAAGAGGATAATTTGATCATTCAAATGCATGAAGAACTTGGAAATAAGTAAGCTGCCATTACTTTCAAAATGAATGCAACTTCATCGAAATTTTCTTCACAACATGACACTTCTTTCACATACATGTGAAGAAATTAAGTATATATTTTTTCTTTTGACTGGAAAATTGAAAGCATAGCTATATGATGGAAATGATTGACTAAGTGTGATTTTGTCTTCTACGTACAGATGGTCTATCATTGCTGGGAAATTACCTGGAAGAACAGACAATGAGATTAAAAATCATTGGCACACCAACTTGAGCAAGAGAGTGAAGCAAAGCCAATCAGTTTCTTCTGAGTTGGTGAATAAAGAGCAGTCAAGTGAAACTTCAGAGTCTGAAGATAGTCAAGCAGAAAAGTCCGAAACTGAAAGTGTTTCTGTCAATACTCCATCAGAACCTGATCGTCACCCGAAAATTGTAGAGAACATTCCTTCACCTCAAGAAATATCCTGCAGTGAGTTATCCTCCATGAATAATGATTATGTGTCAGGCATGAATGGTGCTGCAGATAGTTTCTCTCCAATGGAAATATTTCAAGATTCAGGTTTCTGGAACCAGCCATTTATAGCCGACAACAATGACAGCCAAGATGGTTATCATTCATTGTTATTCACAGAAGAAGTATACATGCCATCCTATCCATTCAACTATGACGATGATAGTATGAATTGGATCCAGCAAATGATGCAGGAACTGCAAGATAGTTATTAAATAAAAATGGTGCTTTTTTCCATGATCAGATTTGTGGTAGAACACTAATCATATGGTAGTAGAATTGAATTTCTATATATATATATATATATATATATATATGGCATGTTGAGAGTGAGTTGCATGCCATATCACATGTAAATGGGATCTGCTAATATAGAGAAGTTATGGAGTAAAATGCTTGTTTTTCTCAAACTAAAAATCAGATATGTTCATTTCCATATATGATCATGCATGCAAACAAGAACTTAGCCAAGCCTTTTTTCATAAGAATAAAACTTGATTATAACAGGTCTGATACTGCATTAGAGAATGATCACTGAAAACTTAATCTAAAATGAAAATAATAATATTAATGTCTACAAACTTTCTCTGAATGACTTAGAAAAAATCAAAGTGCATTAAACTTAAAATGTCTAAACTAATAAAAGAAATAGCGAATTCTAAAACGATTTTGCAATTTGAATTTCTTACGAGAAACTCGACCCTCTGACACCTTTTGAAGTGTAGAATTAGATAAGATCTAGATAGGTCATAGGTTAATTCTGAAGATAAAACAAGAAAAACAGTCACTATAAAAACATATAATTCTATGGAAAGAAGATATTTATAATTTTTAAAATAAATTCAAAAATAAATCTAAATAAACTATGAAATATAAAAATAAATAAAAAGGCAATAAGAATCCTAAAAAATTAAAAAAAAAAACAGAAAAAATAATAAAATTAACTCGAATAGTATAATTTAAATCTAATTTGAAGGTCTTTCAAACTTTGAATGACTACAACAAGCAGACACCAATATAAAACTGGGTGTATAGAATTTTCTGATTAAATTTTAGTGTAATAAATTATATTTTGTTTTGTAATTTTGATCATTTTTTTCTACTTAATTTTGATCATTTTGTCCATAAATATCCCAGAAAGAATATTGACTAATTAAGCTTAATTGTGGCAAATTAATCCACTGACAAATGACAACACATGCATTAACAATTTCGGTGTAATTATCAACTAAATGAGCCCTAAATATCCAAGCAATGAGAGCCTTAAAATATGATTTCATGAGTTATTATATATATTCCACTCGACAAATCAATTAGCAACATGATTTAAACATTGTAAACGAATGATTTACAAGAAAATCGTCTATGTTCGAAGAATGCATGAAACGGGGTTCAAGTTGAGGAGGTAAAATCAAAGTCAAAGTTGTGATGGCTGAAACATGCAAGGGCATATGCCTGTTGATTTGGCCAAATGCAGGAAATCCACTAGCATGGATTTTCATATGGTGTGAATTACTACACATTCCGATTGTATTTTGTCGATAAATCCGAATGAGATATTTCTCTAATTTATTTTTTATATTCTTTGTGAAGTTCATTTTATTTTTAAATATGCGTTAATCTTTTAATTTATCATTATGATCACAAGGATTTTAGGCTAATCTATTAAAACCAGTCATTTAATCTGTACCTGAAAAACATGTATATAATTTAAGGAATTAACTTATATTCAAATATAATTTTATTATCTTAAAAGCGTATGCTGACAGAAAAAAAGAGTTTAATTTCATCTCAATTTTAAAACCTCATTTTTAAAAAAAATAAAATATTGAATTAGGAGGCAATATAGGGCAGAAGAAATATTATGTTTTTTATTATTATTATTATTATTATTATTCCGGAAAGAGGCTCAAGCCTCAAATCCTTCGAGAAGGAATTAGTGCATGTATAGGTTCATTGGGAGAGAAAAAATTCCCACGACGATTTTGATAATTGCATAAGTAAAGAAATGTTTAATTACCACAGCTGAGCTTCGAAGAAAGTGGCAATTTGTAGGTTGATATCTCAACAAACTCAACTGTCCTCAAATTTAAATAATATCATCCAACAAGCTTGTCCCCACTATTGTTCCCATTCCAATTAATCATTTCGCATCTTTTGGCGTTTTTTATTTATTTCTATTTAAAATTATAATAAAGATTGTTTTTAAAAACGTTTTTTTTAATACATAAAAATATCATTTTTTATTTTTTATTTTTTATTTTTTATTTTTTATATCAACAATCCAAAAATAATATAAAGAATTATTTTAAAATAAAAATTTCAAAAACATACTCCAGCAGCATAAAGAAAGACTGCCTCAATCATATTCCTTTGGCATCTATAATCCTTTAATTTGAAATATACCCTCCAATAATAGGTATTTTTATAAGGAATTATCATAATAGGTATTTTGTACTATAGTCCGTTGACTTTTATTCATCATTTCCTTTAATTTGAAATATACCCTCCAATGATTTTAATTTTTTAGAGGAAAAACAACGTGATGGAGACTTAATTAAAAAAAAAAAAAAAAAACTTAGACGTTTAAATTAGATAGTAGTTATTAAGGGTTCAGAGACTATTTTATAGGTTTTTGAAATATAAACCACTAAGTTATAATTTCATTTAATCATGGTGGATTGGATAATTAAAATTACTGTTTTTTCTTTTTAAAAATTGTAATTGTTTATTAGAGATAATATGGTTTTTTTTATATGGTTCATTGATCATTATAAAATTGATTGGGAATAACTTAGGTTTTTTATATATTTTTACACAATATAATTCCTTAATTACCCTTTTTGTCTTGGATTTAGAATTTTTTTGAAAATTTTATTTTCATATTATTGTTAAATGATTGTGTTGCCTTGGAAATCAAAATTTATTTAACTTGCCTTTAGAGGTTTATTTATACTTTCAACTTTTTTTTTTGTGATAATTATGTGGTCAAAGAGATAATTTGACAATAAATATAAAATAATAATAAAGAAAAGAAAAGTGGTTAGCGTATGCAATATAAATCTCTTCGCCATGTTCAAGTGGCGTGTGTGGTGGCTTATGGTCGTCAAAAGCAGCTTTCCTTAAGTTTTTCTGAATCATCATGCTGGGCCTACATCTCTGAGTGGCATGTCTAGTATAATTCCCTCTAGTTTGGTGCAGCTAAAATTAAACTCTCTATTTTGTTTTGATTCGAGTTCTATAAGATTATTACGGTTTCATGTCTCAGATCACAGGTTAACTATAGCTAACCTAAATTGAGTCAATATATTGTTATTTTAATTTTTTTAAAAAAAAATTTATGTCATCTAATATGTTACCTTTTTAATATTTAAAAAATATTTTGTTCAATATGTATAGAATTTTTTTAATTCTCAAGGTCTTTATAATTTTTTTAAAGGTTAGAAAATAATTATCAAACCTACTATGCATCACAAGTCAAGAATCTAGTATATATAATATAAGCCAATAGACTAACAAACGTCCATGAATATTTAACCAGACAAGAAATGGGAGGATGCAATTAAGTTTATAAGAATAATGCATTTACTTCGAAATGCATGTGTTCCCCAAGTGCTTCACCCGGCGTGAGTTCACACTTTCTTCAGAGGAAGTTTCCTTGTTCAAATATACATGGAAAACGTATATTAATTGTTCTATCCTTCAAGACTTTTTCGTCGTAGCTTCTCCTGGGCCCTCTGATCCTATTAAAATACACACTCGAAGTCATAGTGGGCATGTGAAAGTGTTGCATTTGAACAGAGAAATTGACTTCATAGACTATTACCAAGACCTGAAGGTTAGAGGAACTTGCCTTGAATAAATATGTCCTCAAGAAAATGCTATGCATCTTCGGCTGTTCAGAGGCTACCATCAAAGTGAAAACAGTTCAAGAAAATTGAAGTGTGGGCCTTGGAGATCTTTAATTCCCAGCATTTTGAGCCTCAGAATCTGAGGATCATGTGTCCCTCAATAGTTGTGCATAATTGACTTGCAAAACATGGATGTCACGTTATTTTTTGGGAAAAGAAGATCCACACACACACACACACACACACACACCCGCGCGAAATGCAATTCGATCAAAGCTTATTAATTTTTGTACAGACATCCAATTCGGATAGACTTTATATATTTAATGCTAGAAAAATTGGTGTATAAATAAATATACTGGATATATATAAACTATTAGGACTTTTATGCATGTTTATATAATTAAAAAACCTTGCTGCATCTATATTTACAAATAAAATTAATCAAATATTGATATATCCAATGCAAGAAAAACTTTTTTTCTAGCTTCCCTGATGAAATTCCAGCTCTCCCATGATAATTTTTCTAATTTGACCCTTTTAATCTCATTTTCGAGCTCCTTCCTTGATATATCAACTGAATTTGTTAAGATAAAACCTAAAACATTATTGTTATTTGAATCAATCTTTTGAGATTTACATTAAACAATTTTATACCTTAAAAAAATGTATCTTTGTAAGACATCATGGCATGCTAGTCACAAATTTTATGACTTTAAGGATTTTCTTTTTTTGATCTTTTGACTAAGATATCAAGCATTTTTAGTGGATGGAAAAAACTACTTCTATTTTTCCTTCTTTTTATCAAACAATACACCTTTTATGGCTGTGGGTGCTGGCTTGGTAGTCGTGTTACATGCATGCAGAGAGGACACATACAGTGAAGTAAACCCAATTCGCCAAGAATCACGAGTCTTGAATCGGACAAGATTTGATGTCAGCTTTTTTTCTTCCTCCGTTCAAATTGATTTTGACAATTATTTGCTTTGCTTTTTCAGTCAAATCATTTATTTTTAGTGTGAAACGAGATTCAATTTCACTCAAGCATTTAATTTTCTAGGCCCTTAACATAAATATGCGCTTACCATCCGTATATCTAGAATATCTTGTGTGATTGATGTCTTTTTATGGGAAAAAACCATTCAATCAAAAAGTATTTACACGATTATAAGATGTGTTGAGAATTGTTTATATAATACTCACTCAAACTTATATCGTATGCTTATTTTGGAATTAATATTTTTTTTAAAAAAAAAACATATTTTTTCAATCAAAAGGAAATATATCCTTGTTTCTATGAAAATCCTTTTTCATAATATATATATATATACACACACACACACATACACATACGCGCGCTTGTTTTCCAACAACACTGTAATTATTCAAAATGAACAATTTTTTTTTTTGGGTAATTAATGAACATTTTGGAACTTCATGAAATATGAATGGCTTCCTCAAACAGGGCTAAGTGGAAATAGATTTGCTATAGGCTTTATTGGACCTTTGAAGCAGGTCCAATATGGAGGAAGTGTGTGTGTGTTTTCCAACAACACTGTACTTATTCAAAATGAACATTTTATTATTATTTTTTAGGGTAATTAATGAACATTTTGGAACTCGAAGAAATATGAATGGCTTGCTCAAACGGGGCTAAGTGACTTGCTATAGGCTTGATTGGACCTTTAAAACAGGTCCAACATGGAGGAATTGTCTAAGCAGCTGAAGTTTTAAAATGGCTAGATAAAACCAGGCCTGGGATAAAGTGTTATCTGTCAGGACCAAAAACAAGTGTCAACATCAAAGACAGGCCATGGCTTCAAGACCATAAGGCCCGTGATTTATCTGGATTAGTGACAAAAGAATTTTAATGTTCAGAACCAAGAAAATAAAATACCCAATCTTGGACTTCCACAAAACAAAAATCTCTGTTATTTCCACTGAGATTGTCATGCTTAAAATTATTTAGCCTAAACTGGCTAACAGAATTTTCCTTAAACCAAAAATATGGATTGTAGTTTTTTATGTATGAAGGAATCCGACAAGTTGACAAATGTAGAGAGCAAAACCATAGAATAAACAAGGCTGTGTGCCTTGATTAATTAAAAAGTATGACATGTTTTTTTTTTTTTTTGATTCACGTGGGGTGTCCGGGCCAGCTTACGCGCACCACGACTATTCCCCACGGCCCACTGGACATCCTGCAAGCCCAGGAGCAGGTAAGGCACCGCGGGGGTGACAGACGTGCAC
>Ga0307517_10010809_pt1 | contig 12727 bp, 6 predicted proteins | sample 23_EM_MG_FD_194515 | JGI IMG/M metagenome (GOLD analysis project Ga0307517, IMG submission 194515) | Populus trichocarpa ectomycorrhiza microbial communities from riparian zone in the Pacific Northwest, United States - 23_EM | ecosystem: Host-associated > Plants > Roots > Unclassified | place...
GAGAATTCTTTTGAAAAAAATACCTGCGAGTCATACTCATCAGTATATCAGTCCCTAAACTCGCTAGAGTGTTTGTTTTTGTCATTAGACATGTTTTTTAAAGTGTGTTTTAATTATTTTTTTATCTAAGTCAAATTAAATTTGTGTTTTTTATATGTTTTTTTAATAATTTTAATGTATTGATGTTAAATTAAAAAAATTATTTTGAAACATTATTATTTAAAAAATATTTTTGAAAATTACATGGTACCACATTACTGACCATAAATCTTGTTAATTTCTCACATTATGTATCTTAAAATAACAAGTTCATGCATCATTTTCCTTACAGTAAAATTGAGTTTTTTTTAACCCGTGTTAATTAGTAAAATACTATATTTACAAAGATAATTGGATAGTGTTAGGACATTCAAAACTTTGTTATCATTTCTTTCACTTAGCAACATGGAGAAACTGATCCCAATATCATATCTTTTTTTAACAGAAAGAAGCTCTTTTATTTGATTCTCTCATTATATTGTTTTAATCTACATGTAATAGATATTTTTAATTATTAAATAAAAGAGTTGATGTGATTTATTTTGTGAATTAACATGACAAAATCTTCATTTTATGTTTTTCCTTATTCGTATATTTGAAATATAATATGGTAAAATTATTTATAAAATCTCATTTTTTTTCTAACCAGATTTAATGATTTTACAGTCATGGAAACCGCAGAAAGCTTGGGGAGGAATTAGCAAGATTATAAAGACTGGGGACTGATCTGTTAGTCACTGTGCAATCTGGGTACTGATTTGTAGTTCGCCAAAAGAAAAGAAAAGAAAGTGATAATATCATAATAGAGCAGTCCATGTTTTTTGCCTGGCGTATTATCTGGCACCTGCATCACCAATCCCATGAAAACCTCACGAACCTTCTTGTCTGAACTCTCTTGCAGACCAATACCAGGGCGCGTTGCAAACCATACAGATAAGGAGCGCGTGTGGATTCCAATATTCCAAATGTAAAAATCAATCGAGAGAGAAGTCCTAAAAGCAAGAAGTCAGCTAAAGCTCCCCTGAGCCCCTGTTACCGTCACCGACACAATAGTATTCTTTACCCTCTTCGCTCCCTCTCCTCTTCCTGTTTGGGTTAACGCATTTAATGGTGGCTAAATTTGGAAGTTTACAAAAGTGTTTCCTTTCAGAAATGTGAAGAGCAATGAGATAGACATTTTAGCGCTCCTTTAGTATTAAAAGGTTGTTAGAAGGTCTAATGAAGTGTCCGCTTGAGTTGAATATGCTTCTTTTGTTTAACAGGCCAACACTTTAAACTAATAAAAGATTAGAGGCTCATGAACAGTTAACCAGTCACGTTTTGGTTTCAAAACTCCCACCTTTTCTTAGCAACCAAACAGGGTAAGACATTGAGTGAAAAAGGCCTTTGCTAATCCAAGAATCAGTCACATTTTGGTTTCAAAACTCCCACCTTTTCTTAGCAACCAAACAGGGTAAGACATTGAGTGAAAAACGCCTTTGCTAATCCAAGAATTAGCCACATTTTCGTTTCAATATTCCCTTCCTCTTCTCATCAATCAAACGAGACCAGACATGAAAGTAAACTGAGAAACACGTTTTTTCCATTCCAAGATTAATGGCCCATTAATTGTCAATCATACACTCTTTTTTTCTCGAAATTCCACCTCTTTTCGCATTGACCAAACATGATTAGACGTAAAGGTAAATTGAGAAAAAACGCTGTGGCTATTCCAAGACTCATGGCCAGTTAATCAACAATCAACTAGTCATATTTTTGTTCCAAAAATCCCAGCTTTTCTCATCAACCAAACAGACTATACATAAAAGCAAGATTTTGAACAGCGGGCACTTGATTTTTCATGCTTGATTTTGAGGATTTTTTTGGCAGTTTAAGTCCTATAAAAACTACATTTCTATATTAAAAGAAAGAAGGAAAGAAAGATATGCGATGGTACAAGTAATCACACAAACCCCTGATCTCAATCATCATCCCCGGATGATAAAGATGCCGTCTTTGTTATTGAAGTTGGCAATGATGATGACAAAGATGTCGAATTTTTGCAGAACTCAAAGCAATTAGCTTCCTTTCTCTCCAACACAAAATGTCCCAGTGAATCAACAGTCTCTACCAGATTCTCTTCACACAGAAACTCTTCACTATAAACCCCCTCAACTTCTCTATCAATTTCATGCACAAAAACATGTGTCTTCTTGTTGCCTCCTCTCTTACTCCTTGCCATAACAGCAGCAGTGAATATTGGTGACATCCTCCCTGGAGCCGCCGCGAAATACCCACGAGGCCCATCGATTAAAATCACATCCCAAGAGATTTCATAAATGTGATTAGGCATGTCATTTATGCCAAGCTTACAATCAGAGAAGAGTAGATTTTGTACAGGCCTGCAGTCACCATTAACTTGCCCCTTTGTCACTAATAAAAGATCACTCATTTCACTAACTTTGGAGGTGAATTGTATATCATAAGCTTCGATATCAGGGTGGTCTTTTTCAAAGTTCGAAACAAAGTACTCACTTTCATCAAGAAAGATTGTACGACCATGGAAATTGAGTGATTTCCACAGAAGGGTCTCGTGGGTCAGGCCAAAAACGAGGAAATTGCAATGAGGGGAGCAGTTTTGAAGGGTGGTGACGATGGTGGAGAGTTCAGCAGATGACATGTGGGGTGTTGTGGAGTTGGCTGTGGAGGCGTAGTGGAGGAGGGCAGCGGTGATGGAGAGTGGGAGAGAGGTGGTGGAGGTGGTGAGAGTTGAAGTTGTGGTGGTTGTAGGGAAGGTGGTGGTGGTGAAGAGAGTGAGAGTGAAAGCTATGGTAAAGGAAGTGACTATGAAGAGTAACCGAAGACGGTGAGAAGAAGGCAGGGTTTTGTGGATTGATGGGTGAAGGAGTATGAATTTCGTGTTAGTGTTTGTCTTCATTTTTCCTTGAGGTGAGGATTTGAAAGTTGAAACAGACAAGGTTTAGAAGGGTTCAAGTTTTGAAATCTCTCTCTCTCTCTCTCTCTCTCTACTTTCTTTAACTTGGAATGAGAGAGGGAGACAGAGGAATCAACGGGGGAGATTAGGAGGGTAGTACGCCAGTCCCAAGGAGAGAGGTGAAAGGTACTGTGGCGGGGATATAAATTTGTATGCTTTTTTTTTTCAATGTATATCAGAAAAAAGTTATTTTAAATTTTAAATTTAAAAAATAATTAGATATTTTCTAACTATGATAAATATTATTCCCAGTCTCGAATTGAGATAAAGATAACATCAATACATATAGTATTTAACTATAAGACATCATAATAATAAACAAATGTGCATGTACGTAACATTGCAATGTATTTTTTTTAATTAGTTTCTAATTATTCCATTGGATTTTTTATACTTGTGTATCTCTTAGGAAGTGTATGAATCATATCTTCCTAGGTAATTATATTTCCTAATACACGTTTTTTTTATGATTTAGAAATTAAAAAAAAATCCTAAAAAGGAATTAGCAACAAAAATAACTTTTATAACATATATGCATTTGTGTAGTATTGTTATTTTTTTTAATTAATTTCCAAATATTCAATAGATATTTACGTATAGTTAATCTAAAATATTGTTGTGAAAATAAATGTATAAATCACGTCTTTCTAATTGATCAGAATGGCAAGAATAATTTATATTATAGTACATTCATTTTTTTTTAGTAGTGACCATGGATTTTGACTAATTTTATCTTTATCACGACTTAATAATGATACTGTATTTATTTTCTTAAAATCATGTCTTTTAAAAATAAATAAATATTATCTTTATCGTAATTGTGAAAAAAAAAGATGATATTTATTTATTTATAAATTAAATAATTTAATTAAATATCTTTTAAAAAAATTAATGAAATTAATTTTATCATATTTTTTTAAAGAATTCATGAATTACACATGCAACTCTTTAGATTATACTTCTTTTTTAAATAAGTTTAACCGTATTATATATTTCTTCAAATAAAATTATTGTGCTAATTTGAAGAAAAACTATAAATTTGCGAGGGTCTTGGACTGAATTGAAGTTATATTACAAGAAATGAAGCATATTCTAATTTGGTTTAATTTTTAACAACAACACTGCTTCTTTCCACGTTCAGGGACGTTCCATGCAACGCATTGAGATATTTGGTTATGCAAGCCCAAGAATTTTGCTAATTTTGACTTGCCAAGATCTGACGTTAATTTGGCATGTATTTAAACTTTAAAAAAAATGGAAAAACTTCAATTTCCACCCAGAAATCGCGAATTCAAAAATTAGAAGAAAAAAATCTAGATAAAAAGTTCTTTGATGGTGGGTTTTTTTTTTTCATTTAATTATTAGGTACAGAAATGGGGCAAGGGACTGGGAGAACCAGTCGTGGAGGGACAGGGTCATTAAAGAGGGGCTGGAAACTTTTGAATAAAATAATGTTAAAACATTAGAAAAACTAGCATGAATGGTAGGAAAGAAGAGACAGGCTAACAGAAAAACAGCACGGCATTGTTCCGAGTCTCGTGTAGTAAAGAGCATAGTTATAAATCTGGTTGGGTTTTTTTCCGGCCAGGAAACCAGATTTTAGATCATATGGTTCACTGGAGTCATTTATATATATATATTTGTGATTTTAATATAGTACATTAAATATTTTTGAAATAATATATGTGTATATAGATTATATATATAAAAAATGTAGTATAATTATCTGATGTTGAAAAGTAAAAAATAATTCAAGTAGATATAAGTTATAAAAAAAATACGAAGCATAGTATATTTATCGCAAATTGAAAACTGAAAAAAACAATATATATTTATGTAGGCTATAAAAAAAAAATGTGAAGTGTGGTATAGTTATTCCATTTTAAAAAATTAAAAATCAATCTATGTGTATGTAATCATATATAGTTATTTCATGTCAAAAAATTATGAAACAATACATATAGATGGAAGTTATAAAAAAAATATAAAGTATAGTATAGTTATCTCATATTGAAAAAATAAAAAATAATTTATATGAATATAGATTATATATAATTATATCATTTCAAAAAGTTTAGAAACAATCTAAGAATATAGACTGTAAAAAAAAATGTAAGATTAAGTATTAATAAATTAATTTTATATTTATTTGATTATATTAAAAAATTAAAAAAAAAAATCAAATCTCACCCTTATGCTAAATCACCATAGTTTTAAGTTGACCTGATCCATGTGCGATGACTAATCAATTTAATGCCGATATCATTCACCTGATTAATGTTTCTCACATTTACACACACTAATCACTCATTAATATACCAATTTGATTTGGTTTTAGCGAGAGATTTTCAAGAGAAAAGGAGAGAACTCTTTGATTTCCTTTTCCCTCACAGCCAACGGCTTCCAAACTTCCTTGAGAAGCTTTTTTTTTTAAATAAAAAAAACCTCGATGCCCCTTTTCATTTTTTTTGTGTAATCTTTTACTTTTGTGTTTGATATTATATTTTGAAAGTGTTTTTTAAAAAAATTAAATTTATTTTTTATTCAAACTAATATTTTTTTTGATATTTTCATAACATTTTGATATGCTAATGTCTAAAATAATTTTTTAAAAATAAAAAAATATTATTTTGATGTGTTTTGAAATGAAAAACACTTTGAAAAGCAACCGCTACCACGCCCCCAAACACACTCGTTTCATTTTATTTTTAATACCAAATTCATTTATTCCAATATTGGAAATTTCTATTCAATTATACCCAACCCATTTTATTTTATTTCTTCATCATTTTGTGCTACCCAGTTGTTACCGTTGTACAATATCTTGTAACTTTCAGCCAGTGTTTACACTGAGTATATTGAAGTAGTATTAACAAAAAGATGAGATTGTTTATTATGACGGTGTTGAGGATGCTTGTTCATCCACGAGCATCCCAGATCTATCTACAAGTCGGGGTTATATTGATGTTGTCACCTACACAAACTTGTTCTCGAGTTAGACAAGTTGAGTTGGTAGTGTAAGTCCATCTACGAGCGTCCCATGTCTGTCCACAATTTGTGTTGATATTGGTCCTCCTCACCTCTACACGGATACTACAAACCCGTCCTCAAGTTAGACGAATTATGGTGGTGCTCGATCCAGACCCGTCCACAAGTGCTTCATGCCCTTGCACAAGTTGGAGTGATTGTTAGATATAGTTACATGTTATTATATGTCATGAGAATTATAAATTGATGCATAGTTAATTTAATTTTAATAATATGTTATGTTATGTTAGTCTTTGGTCTAATTTGGTTAATTATAATTGTTAATTCCGTTTTTAAGATTGAAAAACTAGTTATTTGAATTATGCGAATTGTGGTTTTTTTGGTAAGAAATTAATGGTCAAAGAAATTGTCTTTAATTATGTCTCTTTATCAAATCACATGTGTTATCTCACTCGTGTATCTCATATTTTATATGCAATTCTTGTGTAGCTAGTAAATGTGACCCACGAGTCACAAATATTAAATGCCACATGCAATTAGCATATATTGAATGCAACATAAATTTAAATTGATTTGAAAATTGCAATAAATAAGTTTCGGTGGTGGGGAGGACATGATTGATGATTGTTAAGATATAAGTCTTGCCAGCGGTGCAAAATTTTTTGATTTCTGAGGTGGTTGCACCGAAGTTCAAGGCCAACAAGATAGAAAGCAGCTACATAAGCAACTGATACACTCCTACTTGAAATGTAATTAAAAGAAGAGGTGGCTGTCTCTCTTCTGTGAACAGAAAAGGCAGAGTTGCCTTGTTACTACATTAGTTGCGTTTACCGTGTGTTACTTGTCGTCTTTTATGCATATTCTCAATCAATTAGGACGAAGATCAAATAGATAAGAGAATCATCAAATCAAGTGTTCTAACTGGGCATATAGATGAGAGCACTGCATTAGCAGTTGAAAAGGGAAATTTCCAAGTTCTTTAATTTCAGTGCACAAGCATAGAGAGGATTTTAACTCAAGCCATGTTTTCTGCTCCTGCTCGGTATGACTTGGACTAAACACTCATTAACTGAAATGCTATGGGGTAGGGACTCGGGTCGTAGGGCGGAATGAATTGTTGGCCGACCAAGTTAGAGATATTATGAAAATCTTGAGGGCTTAGTCTTGATTTTTAACTTATCAGTGACTAATATGAAACATACCGAAATTCAGGTTGGGAATTTTATAGGGGGCCACGGCTCCCTCGCATTTGGCTGATGCTCTGCCGCTGTTCCTGGGCATGATAAAACTTTTAAGAAGTATTGAAGTGTGTGAACTGTCAATCTTCTGCAATTTAGCCTAATTAGTGGCGTGATCACCTCAAAATCAAATAGTTGTGTGAATTTTGAAGCTCCATTCGCTGGTAGAATTCTATGCGGTTTAAAATATTTTCAGCAAGAAAAACGATCGAGAAACCCCGCAAGTAAGTTTATTGCATGAATGTGAACTTCCACGTATCAAGAGCAACTGACAACTCCGAGTTGACCTAACGAATACCATCTTTATTTGTTTACATGTGAAGAACGAAGCAAAGAATTACGTTGGAGCAAGCAAACAAACACTTAGACAAGTTCTAGAGTTGACACGTCTGCAAGCTACTTTTCGAAACAAGTCTAGGATTTGTAAGAGTGTTATAATTTTTCTGATTTTTCTGTTTCCTATCGAAGCAATTGATTTCACTATTTGTAAGAGTGTTGTAGATTTTTTTAAAAATAGTGTTTATTAATATCATAATAAAACAACATGCCATGTGTTTGCAGTCTTCGGTGTTTCATGAGGGTGGGTTTGAGAACAAAATCAAGCTACGAAAGAACTCCGAACAAGAAAGGATCGATCTAATTTAACAATTCTCAGAGCGTAGGGGTTCAATGACTCGTGATTTTGAAAAAGAAGAATGAAAAGGCGAATACTGTAGTAATAGTTTTGCCAGGGGTGAAAAGACTCATCAGTGTTATCAACCAGGATTGCTCGTTGCCGAAACCCAACGGAGAAAGGACGGGTCATTTCGAGGACAAATTTGAACTTATCCAAAGCACTGTTATTAAACCCGGCCCGACCCGGCGGGTCAGCCTGGTGGCTGGACCGGTCTGGGTTTAATAAAAAACCGGCTGTGGCAACAGCCCGGCCAAACCCGGGGCGACCCTGCAGGTCGACCCGGAACCCGGGTGACCCGGACGAATCCAGACGAGACCTGGTTTTTTTTTTTTTCAAATGTGGGATTTGAAACCCATTAGTATATATACTCTATGTTCCCATGAAAAAAACCATATTTTTTTCAATGTGGGATAAAAACCTTTTGGTTTAAATATTTCAACTTAAAAGGATAACGTATTATCTTTTCAATGTGAGATTTGAAACCCTTTCATATAGCTATACTATGTTCATAAAAAAAACCATGTTTTTTCAATGTGGGATAAAAAACCTTTTGGTTTAAATACTTCAACTTAAAAGGATAACATGGTATCTTTTCAATGTGGGATTTGAAGCCTTTTCATATATATACTTTATGTTTCCATGAAAAAAACCATGTTTTTTCAATGCGGGATTTGAAACCCATTAGTATATATACTCTATGTTCCCAAGAAAAAAATCATGTTTTTTCAATGTGGAATAAAAAACCTTTTGGTTTAAATACTTTTACTTAAAAGGATAATATATTATCTTTTCAATGTGGGATTTGAAATTCTTTCATATATATACTCTATGTTCCCATGAAAAAAGTTATGTTTTTTCAATGTGGAATTTGAAACCCATTAGTATATATACTCTATGTTTCCAAGAAAAAAGTTATGTTTTTTCAATGTGGGATAAAAAACTTTTTTAGTTTAAATACTTTAACTTAAAAGCATAACATAATATCTTTTTAATATAGGATAAAAAACTTTTTAAAATATTCTTTTAAACTTCATAATATGTACAATCTATATTTACATGGATTTTTTCATATGAAATATTAAAACTTTAATTTTTTTTTAATTTTTCCGGGTTAATCCGGGTTGACCCATGAAACCCGGGACCCGGCCCCTTGGCCGGGTCAACCCCCGGGCCGGGTTTAATAACTATGATCCAAAGAGATAAAAATAATAATAATAATAATAATTAAAGAATGCAAAGACCAAAGCATAGAGAGAAGATGAGAGTAAAAATGAAGAAGGAAACCACTAAAATCATGGTTGATATTATTATTTAGGCTCGTAAATGATTCAACCTATATCTTAAAGTATTTTTAATTTTTTATTTATTTAAAACAATATTAAATTAATAATTTTATCGTGTTAATAGTAAAAATAAAAATAAAATATATTTTTAATTAAAAAACATTCTTATATAACAACAACGTTGTATGGCGTTGCTAAAGATGGTATTAGTCACGGTGGTTAACGTGTCAACATCAACTTGGAAATTAGACGACACTTTCAAGTTTCACCAGGCATTGATGTGCTCGTTTTTCCAATTCTCTAGACAACTGTGCTGAGGTGACACGCAGAGAGAGATTTTAAATGTGAAACTGAGAGCACTTAATCTTCATGTATTGCTTCAAAAGGTGTGAGTTTCTCTCTTAGTTATGTAAAATTTTATATTCTCTCAATTTAGTTTTTATACTTTTTTCATGATTTATTCTTAATTGAAAATCTATTAATTTTAATTTATCATTAAAAAAATAAATCAAAATGAAAAAAAAACATCAAACTTGGATGGCATGCCATAAATTTTCAAAAAAATCACTTTAATCCTTGAACTTTAAAAATAAAATAAATTATATAATTTCAGGACCTCAATATTTTCTAGTTCAATTTTGGTATAACAATTTATTTTTTTTATTTTTTAGTTTCTCATTGAGAGAGAATAGAGAGATTTCTTCAGATTTTAAGCTAAAGAGAAAGAAGTGTTGTGTTCATGAATTTTTTTATCACTTGTACTGATGAATTTTATTTTAAAAAAATTATTTTCAAATAATATTTCTAATGCATGTAATCTTGCATGATTTTTTTTTCTGTTCTTATTTGATTGGATTAATTTAATTTGTTTTTTTATTTCTATTTTTGTTTGCTTAAATAAAAAATATTATAATAAATAAATTTAGTAAATATAACCAAGTAAATATTTTATTTTTTGAAATTTAATATCTTCATTTATATCTATTTTTAAACATTTTAAAATTTATTTTTAAAATCATAAATACTATTTTATTTCTTTATTTATTCGCATACATAATTCTCAGATTATTTCATTATTTGCACGAATAAATTAAAAGGGAAAAGAGAGATGGCAATGTCATGTCATCCACCTCGAGACCGGTGGCACAAGCTCTTATGATCTTAAAATCTACTTTGCCAATAATTTAATAGAGAGATAATTACTTTATATCAATAATCAGATCCAGGCTCAGCCTAAGATCTTAAAAGGCCGAAGTGCCGGAAATCTTAACCGAGAGATAATTGCTTTTAACAGGAGCTCGTAGCTAGCATCCACTGTCTTATCCTTTTGCTTTCCTCGAGGTGGCCATATCCTGCAAAATTCCTTAAAATAATAATAATATTGGGACATGGCAGAGGTACGGTCGACATGTATCCAGTTTCTATATGCTTTTCTCACTGTTTAAATGATTGAGAGATTTTGGACACTAAAAAATAAAAATGGCTGAGAGATTAGCTTAAAGAATGGCTCCGGGTTCATGATTGATTGTAGACTGTGATGTAAATCAATTCATACGACAAGAAGGGTGTTTTTCTTTGACTGTTCTGAGGTTTCGAAGATCCCACTATTTTGTCCTGACATATTATTGATATTGTTTTTCCTAACGAAGAAAACGAATCAAGATTAAATAATAAAAACCACATAAAAATAAATAAATCCATTTGCAAAATTAAGATGGATAAAGAATTGAGACTTTGTAAATTGACCAATACTGTTTTTTCTAAATTAAATATTATTTTGATTAGAGTAATTCAACAATCTTAGTGTAATAATTTCTTATTAAAATAATTATTGACCTCTGAAGGAAAAAAATGAAAATTTTATGTACAACATTCCAACGAGGTGTCATAATTATCATGGAGAATCGGGTGGCCGAATGATCTGTTGCGTAGTTTTTTTTTTGGACTTTTGGATACATGCTTGCAACGGGCCGGAGGCCTACTCAATCTCCGTGAAAAGTTATGCTGCATGACCGGAAAAAAGAGAGTAGAAAGGTTATTTATTTTATCAAAAAAACAAAAAAAATCAACGGAGATTAAATAGTAAGAGTAATTTATTTCAATTCGGTTTTATATAAAAAAATAACCAAACTGAATTTTTTTTAAAAAAACCAAAACCAGTTTAAACCGACCGGTTTCGGTTCAGTTCCAGTTCAAACTAGTTTGACTTGGTTTTTTCAGTTTGGCTCAGTTTTTTCGGTTTCATACTTACAAAACCAAAACCGAACCGGCCGGTTTTTTCAAAATTTTAATCGGTTTAATCGGTTTTTTTTACGGTTCGGTTTTTTTGTTATCTTTTTCCCGGTTTTCTCGGTTTAATCGGTTTAATCGGTTTTTTTATTTTTTTATTTACCCTTGTTAAGTAGTGAGATTGGTCATAGGCTACTTTATCTTCATATATATATATATATATATATATATATATATATATATATATTTTACTTACTTCACTCATTTATCCTATCTTTCTTTTTGTTGGTTTGAGCACATTAAAATATCCTCTCTCTTCTTTTAATAGTTTTTGCAAACTGAGATTAGAAATTTATTTAGCTCTCAGCAGTTGGAATTATCTTGTTATCAAACACATCAAATTATTTAACTAAAAGTTATTGTATTATGTTGTAAGTAAAATCACTGAATTGTTTGATGGTATAATGTTATGTTTATTGAATTAAAATTGTAATTAAGAATATAAATTTAAGATTTAAAAAAACTGTATTTAATTATTTTAAATAATAGGAAGAAGAAATAAGAATGAAAACATCACATGGGTTTTTTTTAAAAATAAATAGAAATACTATAAAAAAAGTATAACTCAAAGAAGTAAAATTAAAAAAAAAAATGAACTCAAATATAAAAGATCACATACCAATATATATATACATATATATATATATATAGGCTCCGGTTAATTATCATTCAAAAGAAAAGGAAAAAGAAAAAGAAAAACCTCTACCAATAACAGTATGTTCCCCTAACGATGGATAGGCCATAGACATGAAACACACCGAGGTTCCGAGTCAAGTCGTTGTGAATCTTTCTTTTTTTCTTATTCGGTGACGGGGTGCTCTGGAATTATTGTGAGTTTGGAAGTGCAACAGTGAGAACGTATATGACACTACCAAGTCTGGTCTTACAACTGAGAAATTTCTTCTGCGTGTGCAGAGGACAATTTTCAAGCTAGCTGTACTGTAAATGTTGTAATTGGTGTGAAAAGTTGTTATTTTATTTATAAATATTAGTTTGATATTGATATAAATTAATTATAAATAATATTTTTTTTTAACAAATTATTTGTTTATGTTTATAGAAACAAAAACAAAACTTTTTAATAAACTTATAAAAGTTGTTATTTATATTTTTTTGGTAGAACCAAGGGTATCCTGAGCGCTGGCCCAGACTAATCCCTTTGCGCACCGGGTGGCAAGTGCTCCTCAAAGGGCCGGCTGCAGACGAAGAGGAGGGTCAAACCCCAGACCTCGTAAGCGAC
>Ga0307517_10010810_pt1 | contig 12727 bp, 9 predicted proteins | sample 23_EM_MG_FD_194515 | JGI IMG/M metagenome (GOLD analysis project Ga0307517, IMG submission 194515) | Populus trichocarpa ectomycorrhiza microbial communities from riparian zone in the Pacific Northwest, United States - 23_EM | ecosystem: Host-associated > Plants > Roots > Unclassified | place...
CGAGCTGTAATTTATTGCTACGATATATGTTCTATCCGCTTTCCAAAGTTCGTATTCAATGTCTTTTCCATGTGAAAGTCGAAGAAATCGTTGCCGCTCAGCGCTCATCCATCACACCTCCTCCTCGACAGCCACAAAATTTGTCGTGCCATACACAGCTCGCCCCGTCCTTGTTCATTGCGGCCGATGGCTTACAGGCACCCTCTGCACCGCAATTTCATTCCAACTCATCCTCTTTTGGGGTAGGGAGGGACGCAGAGCGAGGGAAAGGGAAGAGCGCCTGGACCTTGTGCGGCGAACGAGCAATTCAACGCAGTGACAATAATAATGTACCTCTTGTTTGAGTTTTCCCTTTTTCTTGTTGGGTTATAGCAATAACAAGGAAATAATGACATTAGATGATATATAATATAGGCACGACATCCAACCATGCATGGTCCACTTGACGAGATATAAAATTCATTCAGACCAAGGTTGCAGGAGTAGGAGCTCGCTTCTTGGCCATAATCTCACGTCGCCTCATAGCTGGAGTAACGGCAATGGTCGGATAAGCTTGACAGCCTGACGACGCAGGAGCTGGGTGAGGGGGAGGGGTAGGGCTGACACCTTGAGACCATGTGCTTGTACCGTAGACACCCATTGGTTCACTACATGTCGGAATATGACCTTTGTTATGGTGCAAGGGAACAAAGGCGAACTTACGCGGGATCCCCAGTGCAATCTTCGTATCCTCCAGCATCGTAGTTGGCAGGTATATTCTGAGGAAAAGATATATAGTGAATCACAATGTTAGGAGGTAAATAGAGTGGAAATTACCCAGTAACAACCCATGAGATCGTATATGTGGTTGCAAAGCTGTGTTGCACGAGCACCGACACAGGCGCGGAAGCAAAACTCTTTATCGGAGATGAAGCTGGTCCATTCGTGATACTGTTGACCTGCACCGAAGCTGTTACCGTAGACGAGACCTCCAACTGTAGCGAAAAAGGACTGGATTAGCTGGGGAAGAAGGAAGGGAATGAATTCATATAAGAGACAGACTTGGGTTGCCCTTGCCATCGGAACCTCTGTTGTCCAGTTCACCTCCGGAATCACCTGCAGGTATGTTGATCTTTGTCAAGTCACCAACTCCCGTAACCTGAACGTATTCTGGAGTGGTGACGAAGTGGACGCCCTGGAGAGTCGTGTCTGGAATGAGATGAGTGCCGCGACCTGATCTGGTGCAGTAAGCGACAGCTTCGCGCTCCGCCTCACCAACGGGTGCTTCATAGGCTGTTCGGGGAGTTTGAGCAACGGGTCACATACGTCATATGGGACGGGCTTACGAGGAGCAAAGACGCAGAAATCATTAGCGGAACTGGAATTAGTATTAATGCTTTAAAGTCAAGGACTGATTCTAGGGCACATACTTTACCCAAGCCGTCTGGCATTTTGATGAGTCACTGCTTCCAGTACCACAGTTGTTGTAGCCATATTGTCCATCTTGGGACGTCTGAGGGAGTTGATTGGACATATAACCCGTGTTCCAGACCTGGTTTGGACTGCCAGAGTAGCAGGTCCAAATTTGGATCTAGATGGGCATCTTAGCGCTCCACTTGTCGATAGACAAAAGAGTTGCATACGCGATTGCCGTCGTCTTGTTTACCATTGGTAAGGTCGAGACACTTGTTCATGTCTGTCCAGACAAGACGGTTCGTCCACTGTCATTGGGTAAAAAAGTAGCAGAAAATATCACTGCTAATGAAAAGATGGGAAACCATGCCTTGTCATAATAGAATTGCTGGTTACGGTTCTGGGCTGAGCAACTCGATATTTGAACCTTGACACCGTCAGCATTGTCGGGGACCTCCAAGCACTTGTCGCCGAAAATTTGGACCATGCCCCCGGTGAATGTCCACTTTTGGGAAGGACTGCCATTGCATGGTTGGATGGTGACCCCCAGGCCATCACTGTTAGAAGCGGAGGTGAGGCACTTTCCTGGGTGAGGTTAATTTGTGAGGACCAGCATAGGAGAGACAGAATGTACGTGCCGTTGTTTAGACCTGGCTGCAGGAGTAGTTGACCAGTGTAACTGAACTTGGTTTTGACAATGTTTTCATTATTTGGGATGACATAACGGCTTACGATGGGACTTGCGCGAGGGCGGTAAGAGCCAAAAAGGCAGAAAAGAAGATGGTTTGGACGAGAGGGGAGATGAGGAGCATCTCGACACTTAAACGAGTGTGGTTGGATAAAGGAGTGTAAGGACAAAAGGTTGTTCGTCCGAAGAGTAATGCGAGAAGGTTACTCGGTACGAGTTTTGTTCTTGGCGGATCGCTGATTGAGTCCGAAATTAAACTTACCCACTTCTCTGCTTGCAATTGCGTGATGCTCCTGTCCTTGGGTAGAAAAGATGTACAGGAGTGTATTCAGGACGCTTCCCTAACACTATTTACATCCGGGTTCGCTAGTGAACCCGAGAAGTAATAAAAGTAAGGTCGATGCATGCAAGATGCATGAGCCTTTTTCCTCTTTCGTGTGTTACCCACGCTGTAGATCATTCATTGATCATGAAGCTTTGAAGGTGCAGTGTAGACCTATTATCTTATTGGCCAATACACATTTGACATAGGACCCTGAACATGTGGTTAACGCCTTTCTCTTTTGAACCGGAACCACGACCATGCCATCGATAAACCTCCTCACGATACTGGAGGGCCTGGAATCGACGCAGCCTGTGGACACACTAGCTTCGCACAGAGAGTATATCAGATTAGTGTTACTGTCGAAACTGGTAGGTTTTATGTTCGTGGACAGGCTTGGCAGGAGTATTTGCAGTTGGAATACAAGCATACTGAGGAGGAGATGAAGACCCGAATGTCCACCAATGGCGAGCTATTATGAATTCAATGTGGGGCCATGCGCCATCTGAACTCCCGCCAGCCTTTTAAATAAGAGAGCATGTTCTCAGTTTTACACGAACTTCGTCTTCCGCTATAGCATTCGAGACGATAATCATATACACTGTAGTGAGGGACGCATCAGTGGTGGCACTCATTGTCACCGCTATCCACCTCCCCCTCTAGCAATGTCTGTACTGTGAAGCCTTCTTCCCATTTTCGTCTTTGCAGAAACCGCAACCTATATACCGACTTTAGAAATGCTACACTGTTCGCTGGCAAGTTAACGATCAAATGAATGAATGCACTGCTTGGCGCAATTCACTGCTGCATCAACGAAGATTAGGATATGACATGTCCTTGAGAGATGGAGACATACAAGAGCCGCCTTGAAAGCTTCAAGGCATTGGAAGATGATCCGACGATTCTCCAAGGGCCGCATTCCATCGGATACATACGAGTCCATGTCTGGGACAGGGGGAATGAATCTGAGGACAACTGTCTCTTCATTTGGAAAGGAAGCAGTTTCCACAGCGGTCAGGAGGGCCTCTGTAATTTGGACACGATAAAAGTACGGAGCGGTACCAACCATTGTGATGCCAGCCATGAGTTGAGACTCCAGCCTTGGACGGCCTGCGAGCTCACGTCGGCGGTTGTTTTGATAAAACGCGGCGATGAACTCGGCGATCAGTTGCGGTTCGGGGTTATCGACTGATGAACTGCGCTGTGTAGTTTATCATTCAAGGATTGGTATTGGAACGGAGACAAAACCGCTGACCTTGTCTTCTTGCACAAGAAGAAGATAATCAGCACGATCCATCACACAGACATCAGTTTTAGCGTTAACGCGGCAGCCAGACATGATGAAAGGGATTTCCTTCCTAGTTCTAATCCTGCGGTCTTGGTTATCGTAGTCCAGCGTGCGCAAAATGTGAGCCGCAAAGTCGTCCACTGCAGATTCTTCTGATGACGCCCTCTCTGCATCCGTTAGATATTCAAAGAAGAGGCGATCTTCCTTCGAAATTGGCCCAGGTGGCATCTGCGCATTGTTGAGAATTGCTGGGGAGATAGCAGCTGGTGGAAGTATAGTGTTGCCGAAAAATTGAGCGGTACCAACAGAAGCGACCCGGATGTTAAAAGCATGGAGCTCGTTCTCTGTCCAGTCACTGCCTGACTTCGCGGATAGGATGACTTTTGCCATCTTGACTGGTGGAGTTAGTAGACGACAATATGTCGGAGATTTAAATTTAAATTGAAGATTGTCTTGACCCTCGACTCGACTTCCGTTTTCTCAAGGCCGGCGATTATGACTTTTTTGCTGAATAAACTGTCACTCCGAGTCAAGTAGATGCACAGGTACGTTTTCTTCATTCCGCTGGTATCTAACGTCTTACAACCGAAGGATAGAAACACTCTTGCGACTACGTTGAAGGCCATTGACCATCATGGGGACCCTCGTAAGTTACATAACCGTTTGTCATTTCCAGTGCTCTAATTCGCGATAGAACACATTTCTACTTCAACGCCCTGTGGTTCGATTTGTCTGCCGAGGTTGAGTATTTTGGTGATTGAGGTATGTACTTGTAGTATCTCCATATTCTAAATCACGCTAGAGCTCGTTCAGACTCTATTTCAGTGCGTTGGATGGAAGTCTGCCGGTTGGGTGTTGGTTATATCCAGAAGTTGAATCAAGAGGCATTATTTTATTTCTCTGCAACTCCCGGAAGCGGGGTATGTACATTCCATTGAGACAGTTGTGAACCTGGTATAATCACCTGGCCTCGTTGTTTGGCTTCATTGTTGTTGCTGTTGGGTAGTAGAGGAATTTATTTCAGAGAACGCGGACCCTAAAAATGATGTACTTACCAAGGGACGAGATTGGAGTTCTCAAAGATACCTTCTTCGGTTGTCAAAATGGAGACATCAAAAGCTCTGAAAATACGAGCAAGCCTTGTCGACGCTGTAGGAGAACGTTCAGACCCGCGATGGTCCAGCATTTCAGTGAATGGTGATGGAAATGGTGGGCAGTCTTACGCAGTTGCGAGCCTGATTGATTGACAATTGTTCGTGGGAAATAATTTTAGGAAACAATTTGCTCCTTGAAGTCCTTCGATTTCCCTGCCCACTTGTCATTCCGACACGGTAAGGATGATTATTGATGCAATGCCTTGTAACTAACATTGATCAGTCATTATGGAATCGCAGCCGTGGCCCGAAATCATCATGCGCTCTTTTTTCACCGCTGGAGCGTCGACCGCAACGTCTGAGAAACCTTTCTACGGGTCTTGGAACCGGCTTCTCAACACATTGTTTCCTCCCGATACAATATTCGAAGTTGTCCCTCAATTCCCTGCTGTCACGGCTCGTGAGGCTGTCGACTTCGTCATCCTCCTCCTCATCTACGTAAATTCCACACCTGTCTTCGTCGTAGAGGTCAAACCACCTGCCGATTTTCGCTTCATCTCGAAGCGACAAGAAGCAGATCTCCAACTGCGGAAGCGCTTCTTAGACATTAGCCCTGACATGAAGATTCCTGTCTTGCATGGCGTATCGGCTTTTGGCACCAAGATTGCGTTCTACACCTACGATTGTCAAACTGGACGCTTGGAACCAGGGAGCATCGCCACTGACCTTCATACTTTGATAGATACAGCCCCAAAGGAGTGGTGGCGGTATGATATACTCGAGCAGGAGGGGGCAGACAAATTCCGAGAGATTGTGGCTGCCGTCAAGCAGATGTGTGAAAATGTCGTGATGTGAAACCATGGTACGTGATACATCCTCAACTGAAGCTACCTCAAACCTCATATATGCTCGCTACACAGATTTTGTAATTGATCCCTCTATGACAGTAACAGCAAATATGTTTGGTTCTGACCGAATGCGAATACTCGTTTGGACTCCCCATAACAGATTGAGAAGCCATTGTTATCCAGGTATGACATTTTTAGCAGTGACGCACTAGTATAATCAAGGCATAAAATGGTATTGGAGACAATCAAAAAGTGGAACAAACCTGAAATTTAGCGACGAACACTCTGGCAGATAGCAGATCATAATCATATACGTGACACCGGGCCGCCTGTCATCGATTCATCAGCGACCTATTGTTATGGTCTGGTCTCTCTACGTTTCCACCCACAAAACCCATTTTAACTTGGGTCGGACCACCAGCACGCCAGCTTACATAATCCACCAATAAGCGCCCAGTCATGAGTCCCAGTCAAAATCGCGTCGGAGCTGACCGAGTTCAATCGAGGAGGGACCATTTAAATAGAAAGTATTTGTTGACATTTGATTAACTTGATTTTCTATCTAGATACAACAATCCAATTCTAGGTTGAGAATCGGAAGTGAAATTGAATATTGACTAGGCTATATATATAGGTACCGGTAGGTTACAGCAAACTCAGGCCGTGGCTAGCGGCCTCGTCAGCACGTCAGCATATATTGCCTTGCTGTTTACAGGAAGGTTCCCCTCCGTCTAAATTACCTATAAAAGGAAACAGCTTCCCGTACTATTACTCGCAAATAGTATGAAGTCACGTTGCTTCCCTTACTCTTCCCTGTCTTTGAGAAAAGTTTTTCGTTTATGCTTGCTCTTGTTTGTTCAACCCAGCTTCCCGTCCTATTACTCGCAAATAGTATGAAGTCATGTTGCATCCTTTACTATTGTCCTTTTTCAAAGTTTTTCGTTTGTGTTTGTTCTTGTTTATTTAATCTATCTCTCGATTTGATTTTACGAACTGCTTATCTGTATCGCTCATCCACCTCATTCCTCTTTATGTTTGTCCTCGTGCAAGCCATTCTCCTTTTGTCACTCCGTTTAACTGTTCAAGCCTTTTCATGTCCAATCTCAGTGCCTCCGAAGGATGATTTTGGAAGAGATTTGGGTCAAAGTCTCTGAGTAACCTTATTGTATCTCTTCCCCTGCTCCGTGAAAGTGCCACGTAAGCGGAAAATGGTGATAGGGACCCGGTAGGTGGCCTTCCTATGTCTATAATCACGTATTCGATTGTCTGACCCTGGGCTTTGTAGTCCGTTAACACATATCCGGCCGTCATGGCATATTGACGCCTTGTGAGTTTGTTCTTTTGGTTTGTTCTGTCTGTCACTGTGAACAGTGCTTCTGACGGTGTCAGTGGTATGATTCCTGTTGGCAGACCTAGGAACGTCAGATTTGTCTTCTTATCTGGCCTGAATAGAAGCATAGCTGGTGGGTATTTCAATACAATGGCTCCGTCTTCATTGGGATCTGATTCTTCCTCTCGCTCATCCATTATTATGTCCTGGATTACTCCCCATGTCCCATTCGCGATATCAGCTTCTGTTGCCATGTTTACAATAACCATTGCCTTCATTCCTATTGCCATGTGGACGCTTGCAGGTAATTTCCCGGTTTGTTTGTCATCTAGGCCTGCGATTGCTAACCTTGCTTCCGTTGTTAGCGTCTCGTTCCCCTTTCGTGACTTGTCCTCGGCTGATACAATGTACCGTTGGTTACCGGTCTTCGTGCAGTGTTTTGCAAGAGCATGCTCGTTCCATAGATTTCTGACGGAATGTTGTGGTGTAACCAGTATTGCTTGGTCCCAAGGTGCTTTAGAAAAATCCGGTATGTCACATTCGGGATTTGTTAACACCAGTTTCTCAATTTCGTGAAGGTCGTCCACACTGCATTCATCTATTCGAAGCTGACCCAAGATGCCATTCCAGGTTTCGTCTTTGATTCTGTTCTGCTTGTCCAGTATGACAACTTTGTTGAATTGAAGAAATATTTCCCTTCCAAGCAGAGCCTGTTTACTGTCCTTCTTGGGTCTGTCCACGTAGAGAGCACCCGTCGGATTCCCCACTGGCGGGAATTGATGAAAATCCCCAAATTTGATGTCGTGCATGGAACCAAATGGTTCGTGAGCCCGACCTTTCTCCTCCTGTGCCCGTGATTGCCCTGTTATCTCAGACAGGCAGCATTCCGTCACTTTGTTTTCCATCGACACTTTGTCCACAATCAAGAATTCTTTTCCCTTCATGTTTGCGCATCGCTTTTCCATGGAGGCTTTTGATGCCCTCTCAAGCCAGTCATCATCCTTTGGTATTTTGTTGGGTAGGGCTACCCAAGAGTGAAGAGTACAGGCTCCGATTTCAACCACTGCAATTCCTGTCGTAGCACACTTCGCCAATATATCGAGTTTGTCGTAATATTGGAAAGTCTCCGTAACTGCTCTGATAAGTTTGGTTTTTCCAGTACCTCCCGAGCCGAGTACCAACATCCTGAGCTGTTCTGCCCATCCATCTAGGCATGTTAGTGAGATTGCTTTCACCATTGTGTGCTAATTTTTTTTTTCAACTCACTTGTCATGTGCTCGTTAAGTTTTTCCTCAATTATGTTGGGCGCCCTTCTTTGTTCCTCATTCAGATTTGCTAATTCCACTCTCTGTACAGCTGTCTCAGGCACAACACAGTCTGTTGGTGTTGGCTCTCCTAGCGACCATATAGCAGGAGTGGTCACACTTGCTGGTCCCACGGTCTGGATGGAAGGTCCTGCTTCGTTCAGCTCTCCTGTTATGTCTATCGTCCCAAATCTTTTAATTTGATTGTGGGTGGTTGCTTTTAATTGGGCTTCCCATGCTTGAATCTTGCCACCTTCTTCGAGCTCCATCTTCCTGGCGTAATTTGTTGGCACGGTGCTTATGTCGGTATCTTCAAAGAATCCAACATCATATCCCAGGGCAACTGCGGCTTCACCGTATAGTCGTTCTCTAGGATGCACTTTCATGACTTGAGCTCTTTCAATATCTTCCTCTGTAATCTCTTCGAACATGTTGCCGATTGCAGCATAAACATCATCGATTTCTTCGTTGTCGTCGATATCTATGTTGAGATCACCTCCGTTTCTTTCTCCTGGTCCTGAGTGCTCTGTCCGTGTGTTTGCTCTCCTTCTTTCTGCTTTTGCTCCGTCGGAGCATTCGAAATAGTATTGCATGTTGGTGACAACTCTGAGTGTTTGGCTGTCTGTCTGTGAGATAAATCTGTTGTATGCATTCTCAAATGTCTCCGTCGGGCCTTTTAGTTTGATAAGCTTTCTCCATGGCTTTAGGAGCATAAGCATGCTTGCCCTAAAAAGGTCCTTCTCGTTATCACTGTCGCTCTGGCAAAACCATTTACCGATGAATCCTGGGAGTGTCTCATGACCTGGAAGTCGTTTGATTCGGCAGCGTTTGCCTTTACCAGCTTCATCTTGATAGGGGATACGTGCACTGGGTGGTCTTCCAGGGACTCGATGATTAGGAGAACCATCTGTAGGTTTGATGACAGTTATGTTGGCTTCGTCATTGTTGTCTTTCTGATCCTCGTATGTCTCCAGCATAAAACTTAAGAAGTTCATCTGTGTGAGTTCCTCCCCTCTAAATTGGTAGTCCCTCAGTTGGTCTTTGAGTTCTATAGTTCCATCAACAACAGTGATTGTCGCCATTTCCTCCTCCTGGTTTATATATTTAGACCTTGATAGCGCGTAAGGTGTTCAATATTACTCACCCGTACCTCACTGTTATATTCGAAATTTTTGTTCCTGTATCTTTGCTCTAGATGTAAGCATCTCGTAAACTTGTTTACTGAATCCAAGTGCTCACCGTTGCAGATTTATTCCAGGAAAAGTCCTAGTCAATGCAGATACTGCTTCAATCCAGTGTATTATCACATAGTGGTGTGACATATACACGTCAGGCCACCCCATAATGTTGCTTATGATCTCCGGTGCGCTAAATTCCCGATCGTGGGTCAGACAGTTGGCACAAGACTGTATGAGTTTTTTGTTGATTTTATTGAGGTCTGTCTGTCTTCTTTCCTCTTTCTTGATGAAAGCTAATATTTTGGCCAATAGAGCGGAGGCATTTGATGAGCGTTGCTGCTTCTTGGTGGCATAGTTTGTAATGTAGTAGGTCAATGTGGCGGTTTGTACGCTCCCTCCCAATATCAGTTTTGTGTCGTGGTTGGCACGGATGGTCCTCATGATTGTTGGGTTCCAGTTGTTTAGAAAGCGGCAAAGTCTTTTGGGTCCCCATTCACCATTCTTGTTCACCCAGTCTATGGTAGATCTTGGGAAAGGTGCTCGACGTTTGCATACCAGCTGTCCTTTTACAACGCGGAGGCATGCTGCCATTGAGCATTGATGGTATTGCAGTGCCCAGACGAGTGTCTTCTCGCTTTCCTCACTTTCTTGCACCGAAGCTGTCCTTGGATCAATGGGTCGCGAATATGACACACCAGGTGTCTTTGGAATGGATGCCACCTGCTCGTGAGTCATGTCACCTATGCTGGCTCGTATTGAACCCTTGATGAATGTGACAAGCTTTTCCCGAAAATTTTCACTCTTCAGTGCAGCTTTCATCTCTGGCGCGCTTGGTGAATCCGCAAGCCATAGTAGCATATGGAGGTGTAGTGTCCCTCTTCCTTGAGCCTCAACTGTTCCAATGTAACTTTGGATCTTTCCAAATATTCCCTCCTTCCTATCTATTCGTCCATTTGACTTTTTCTTTATTCCAAACAGGATTTCCAGAACGCACTTCACAATGAAGTGGAAGTATTTTGCTGATGAATATGGATCCCTGGCGACATTGGCTGCCCTTTGGCTGTTGTTTGGTCCTGCCAAATTGCAGAATTTGTCGAGATCAATTTCTGCTCCAGCAAACACCTGGGCTATAGGATCTTGTGTATCCGCTGGATTTATTGTGATCCATAACATTGGTGGATTGAAAATCAGGTTCGTTCCCCATATCTTCGACCTAACATGCTGTCTCGATTCATCTGTTCCTTTGACCCTTTTCCTGACAGCACTTAGCTGATCCCTGAGTGCTTGTACGGCAGGATTGCTAAATTTCACTTTACACGTCTCTTCTTGGCTTGCTTTTATGAAGTCCTGTGGCTTTAGTGTCGAGATTAAGTTCATTTGTCTGGCGAATTGCCACGGACATTTTATTTGTAGCACTGCTGACCGACAGACCTCTCTTTTTTGACATATGCCAAATATCTGGAAAGGAAATTGGATGTCTCTTCGAAAGCGCTTATCAGCATATAGCATGGACCATTTGGCATGGGTTTCGTATGGAACATCGATTTGTCGGTCTGTTTCAAATCCGCCTTTTCTGTAAGGAAATAGTGTAGGAAAACTTCCTAACAGATGATTAGGATTGCTTGGTCTGCCGTCGTTCCTGAGTCCTGTGATGGTATCTGTTCTGGCATATTCATTTACAAATGCGCTGCCTCATCTTATAGAATAGTTGTCCGTGTTGGTTCCCATTGTACTGTTTGCAAACGCGTGCGCCATTATCTCCGTTGAGGAAATGTCGCTCCCTTCTACATCTACTACACCCATTGCCTGTATCGGAACGACACTGGCATCTGTGATACAGGATTACTATCATTGATATTAAGTAAACTGAGGCGTACCTATTCCCTTTTCATCTTCGTTTTCACTGACCTGAACTAAACCCGCCTCCTTTAACAGTGCAAGTTGAGCAGCTGTATGTTGCATTAGTTTGTATTGTTTGTTTTCACAATGGATATTCACCTTCCATATCATCAGCCGCGTCGGTTGGTACGTACCCTCCATGTTCTCTCCGCCGCCTCCACATCTGCACTGAATTTTGCAGTCATTGTCAATTCTTCTGGAATGCCATCCTCGGGTAACTCTGATAGTCTCTCCTCTGAGATTATTATGTCGGTGTACAACAGATTATTGGCCTTTAACCACAACAATGCTTCTCTCACTTTCCATCACCTGACTCTGAACATTGCAGGTATCGTCGGATCGCGAAGGCCTTTTGGCCCAACAAAGGTTATTCCTATCGTTGCTGACAGGATTTTCGCAGGTGGTGGTAACATTCGTCTGTCTATCATACCAGCGACTTGACGCGGATCAGGACAATAAGTTGATACATTTCCTTTCAACGCACTGTGCATCTGACTGCGGTCCCAGGTAAAGGCATTTCTATGTTTAGGGAAAAGTTTGACGATATATGCAGAAGGAAAATATTTGGTGAGCAGGAGCCGTTCGGAAAGAGTGAGGTTTTGGAGTTGTCGAGGTACGTCTCCTATCCACATGTCGTTGCTCAGACTGAGACGTGGACGCACATTCTTCTTTAACTGATTTCGGCACTCCTTGCAGATATGTATGGTCTGCTTCGATGGTCCAAGTGCTGGTGCATAAATGAGTAGACCCTCTGTGAGTTCATGTGCGGCGTGTGCAGTATGTGGAACTAGATTATGTCTGTTCAGTATGTCCTTCAACAATATTTCATCAATTTCATCGACATTTGTATCTCATGCGCATGATCTGCATGCTGCGGTTTTCAGCGCCTCGTTACCTGTTGCATTGATGAAGGTTGGAATAATGTCGTTCAATGTTTCTTGCGATGGGGTATCTAGAAACTGACTTGCAACTAGCTGTTCGGCTATGTTGTTTGTTCTTCCATTTCGATATGACTTGTCCTTGTTTGAGCCTGGCAGTCTTGCCATATCTTTGGGGTCTGCATTATTGTATCTCTTTTTTAACTTAGCAATATCCTCACCATTTAACCTGATATTGTTTATAGGTTCGCTTGCGACTGTTTCCAATTCATTTGTCACCAAAACTGGAGAAGCCATTCCTTCGTATGTGGCCAGTGTTTTTGGCACGGTTTCTGATCCTGTATCATGTCAGGATATTTATTGTTATTCAAGGCACTGTACTCACCGATTGTTCCAATATAGTCTGTCATTTGATCCATGCCGACGACTTCATGTTCAACCGTGTTCAGTCTTTGACGTTTACTAGGGCCCTGACCGTCGTCAACCGCCCCCCTCTTCTTTCCAAA
>Ga0307517_10010812_pt1 | contig 12726 bp, 15 predicted proteins | sample 23_EM_MG_FD_194515 | JGI IMG/M metagenome (GOLD analysis project Ga0307517, IMG submission 194515) | Populus trichocarpa ectomycorrhiza microbial communities from riparian zone in the Pacific Northwest, United States - 23_EM | ecosystem: Host-associated > Plants > Roots > Unclassified | place...
CCGCATACCAGTCCCCTGACATCTTGAAGAGTCCCGTCCCCAGTGACCAATCGCAACGACAAACTATCCCTGAGACACCGGTACAACAACCTGTAGAAGTGAAGGCAAAGGTCGAGGAGAGTCTCCTCGAGGAAAACCAGGAGAAACCCCATGTGACACCTCCGCCGGTGCCCGTACCGATGACAAGAAATAGACCTGAGGAACGAGAGCACATGACTCAACCACGAGAACCAACTTCTCAAGCTGCTCCTGATGACCCCCTTCGCGGTAATCCACGGGCGGAGAGAACAATGCCGCCTGTCCCCCAGCCCACGCAGAGTCGACCGACGCAACCTCACGGTCCTGCCAACAACAGTCAGTATATCAGACAGCAGGGCCGTCCCACTCTTCAGCAGCAACGCCAACAGGAAAAAACCAGTAGCCTGGGCTATCTTTGGAAATCTATCACTGGCGACGATAACTAGGCTTTCACTATACTTGATACTCCTCTTCACCAATCGCTACGCAGTTTGTTTCCCGGCGGAGGCTGCGGAGCTCGCGAACCGTTCGTTTTAAATGCATTTTTCCCTTGAAGCTTTTTGATGTGTCGTTATACTTGTATACCTTCGACCCGGTACTCTGGCAGTGTGAAATCGGTTGGTTTAACTTCAACTCTACGACAGCGGTAAGAGTACAATAAACAAAGGGTCCCAACAACGCGAGGGGAGGTAGGGGATGGTGCGAGTATCCGAAGGGGTCGTTGGGTAGGAATTTAGCGAGTGCGGGCCACCTTTTCCAACACTGACCAACAAACGCAATCAACGTGGGATCTAAGAGGGTAGACGGGATATGCACCATATTCGTAAGCAACTTCACTGTGGTCGGTTGCCTGAATGTCTGTCCCGATGCCCACAAGAGCGCGTCGTAACGCATCCTTGGAGGAGGCGAACAACATCTTCTGCTTGATCTTGGCAGTATCGGGAGACCTGGTCAGATGAGAAGAAAAGAAGGGTGGTGAGAGGTATCGCTGGGGGCTGCGGTCCACAAGCGGGATTTACCAACTAACGAAAACGATCTTGTTCCTCTTACCACCGTCCAACTCGTATCCAAAGTCGTAAATAGCCCATCGACACTCAGTCTCTGGGAGATCAACGAGGAAATCGTCGTAGTCGGCGGCTGTGCTCGTCTTCTCGACGACGATCTCGGTGTTGTCTTTGCTGAGGTTATAGATGATATACTTGTGCTTGTGTCCGAGTTTGAGCTCTTGGTACTGGGAGAGACATCCGCTGTTGACGCCAATTCCAGATGCCTTTGGATAAGGGTCAGAAGGGGCAGGGTAGGGTTAGAAAGGGTGAAGATGGAAGCTCGCCATGGTTAGATCTGAGGATTTTCAATTGGGCAATGGGGAGAGATGGTGGTTCTTGCTTGAAAGGGATGCAAAGGCGGCAGCTAGCCAGAACTGTGCGAGATCGGTTTCTGATTGTCTCTCACGCAGTCTGTCTTTCCTCCTGACCACCACCACACCGCAGCCAGTGTGGGGTAGAAAAGAAATAAATCCGATGTTTACCCCCCGGGAGATAGTTCCCGGCCTTCCCCATCGCCCAGTCTGGTATTTAAGTAAAAGATGAGGTCAAACGTTCGACGGGCCGTCTCCTTCACACGGGAATGTCTTCGCCTAACGGTCTCATTTGCTTCACGAACTGTCTCCTCCCTCAGGAGGATGGCAAGCTAGTGGAGGAGGATCTTTGGATTGACGAGCAACGAGGTGTCATTCTCGATGCTCAGGTTTGTCTCGCTTACGCTCTCCCTCTCTCTGAGGTAGGGGGCTGATCCCGTTGTCTCCCGTAGAGAACGTTTTACGAGAGGAAAGAAAGGCCAGAGGAGATTGTGGACATTGGTGGCAACATCCTCAGGTTGCGGTTCCCTCCCTAGCCACGATGTTATCGCAGGGAGCGCTGATCGACCGTTGACAGCCCTGGCTTGATAGACATCCAAATCAACGGTGCCTATGGATTCGACTTTTCCGTTTACGAAGGCGACGACCAGGCCTACCAGAACGGTCTCAGGAATGTCGCAGAGAAGATCGTTGAAACCGGAGTCACTGCGTTCGTCGTCATCCTCCTCGCCCGCCCTTATTGTCATGCTGACCAACACCTAGTCTTGTTCCTACCTTAATCGTGAGTGAGAGCCGCTGTGACTGGTTGGAGTTGTACTGAGCGATTCTGCCTACAGACTCAGGAAAGGTCTTTGTACCCCAAGTTACTTCGTTACCTCCGCCCTGCACGAGGCGAGAAGTCTGCGCACCTCCTCGGCTGGCACATCGAAGGTCCATTCCTTCAGATGACAAAGCGCGGCGCTCACAATCCCTCCCTGGTCATCTCCGCTGCCGGTGGTCTCAAGGCCTTCGAGGAGGTCTATGGCGCAGAGAACATGGGATTCACGGAGGATTGGCTCATGAGCGATTCCACAGAGACAGGAAGGATCGGTGTCAGGATCATCACCGCTGCCCCGGAGGTCGATGGCGTACTGGATGCCGTTTACGAATTGACTCAGAGGGGGATAATTTACTCGCTTGGGCACAGGTAGGTAGAAAGGGTTCGGTTTAGTGGGTTAACCAATGACCCCCGTCTACCCAGCAACGCGCCTACGGACGTTGCAAGTTCCGCGATGTCCCACGGAGCGAGGTTGATCACGCATTTGTTCAACGCAATGCCCCAGCTTCACCATCGTGATCCTTCCATCATCGGATTGTTGGGGGCATCTCCCCACCTTTCCTCGTACTTTTCGCCCATCTCTTCCCCGATTGCCAATACCCCCAAGCCCACCTTCAAGCGTTCCCTTTCCTTGAAATCAAAATCTATTCTTCCGGGAATTTTCAACGGAAGTGGAAAGAACAGTCCCAAGGCAGCTTCCGAAGCGTTCGATGATTCCGATAGTCCGCCAATAAGCCCAAGGTCCTTGTTGTCTCAGGCGGCGATCAAGGCGAGAAGTTCCGTCGCTACACTTGACAGGCCATTTTATGAGCTGATCGTGGACGGGATTCACTCCCACCCCAACTCGGTGAGGCTTGCGTATAATGCCCATCCCGAGGGGTGTATCTTAATCACGGACGGTACGTTTCCCCAGTGAGCGGTATGATTGAAAGAGTAGGCACTAAACCACGCGAATAGCCATGAAGATCTTGGACCCGAACTTGAAGGATGGTGTCCATGAGTGGAGGGACGGTAAGAGGTTCGTAAAAGAGGGTGTTAAGTTGTATCTCGAGGGAACCACCACCCTCGCCGGAAGCGTCGTCACTTTGGACACTTGCGTCAGGAACTTTGTCAAGTTCACTGGATGTTCGTTGGGTGAGGCAATCAAGTGCGCCACTTTGAACCCTGCAAGGTGGTTTCGTTCGGCTTTGTCCCTTTGAAGATGTACTGAAATTAATTACGAAGGTGCTTGGGAATCGAGAACCGGAAGGGTACGCTTAGGCCCGGCGCCGACGCGGACTTCACCGTGTTTGATAAAGACGGGTATGTGTTGAGCACTTGGGTCAAGGGGAAGGCGGTGTGGAACCGCTCTTGAAAAAGCAACGACCCTTGGTGTGCGCTTTGTAAAACGTAACGGATCCTGGATACTTGTAACTTCTCACCCACAAATTGTTGGAATAACGGTCTCACGGTTCACACAGTCCCCACTCTGTCCTGACGTGGGGATGTAAGCTGAAGATTAAGCCAAGAGTGTATGTATTACATGTGAGGTTGTATGCGTGCGCGTCTAATTCTAGCGACGCGCAACCCGCCATCCGACCATCAAAGCCCCAAGGTAGGGTGGGACTGCCTAGAACCACTTGCCCTTGACCAGGTCCCAAACCTTGTTCTGGAACTGTTTCTTCTCTTCGTCAGTCTCCATTCTAGGTTCTGATTCAACTTTAGCATCCTTCTCCTTCGCTTCTGCGAGTGTCTTCTCTTCAGTGTTTGGCAATGGTGTTCGCGAAATCGCGGCGGCCTGGAGTAGAGCCTTTTGCTTCTTGGACAAACGTTTGCCCTCTCGTTGCATAGTCAACAGGGACTGGTGTTTTACAGGGGAAGCCTTGTTCGCTTGGGGGGACGCGGATGTTTGGGTTTCCACAAAACGGGCGGGTTCATCGAATTCGTGATTAAAGGGTTTGTGAGGTTCCTCTGGAGGAGGAGGCGCTTTGTCTTCCGAAATGGTGGTGGGACGATCGGTTTTGGCGAATCGAGAAGCTCGTTTGATGAGACTATCGAATGTTGGTGTGGTGCTTGGGCCCGTAGCCGCTTGAGATGGAGTGGAAGCAAATCCTCCCCACTTCACGAACTCATGACTGAGGAGGAAGTACCTTCGTGGCGAGAGCAGTTCAGATAGGTTGTTTTGACTATCTGTGTACGGTGATTAAATGAGTTTTCTGGGAACCTATGTACCAATAACCTTTGAACAGACCACTTACCGGAAGGTTCGAGACGCAGGTCGTACACTTTGTTTTTCCGTTTGCTCTCATCTACCTCGTCAACCATACGTTCCGTCACGCCACTCCATTCCTGTCCTTCCACCTGCGCTCCGAGAGGCGGTCGGAGGAACGGCTGGAGGTCGGAAAGACCGACCCCCCCTGGCCTTTTCCGCTCCACTTCGGGGATGGGGATTTGGAGAACGGTCGTGGTGGTACCCGAGTATCTGGATGGGTCTTCCAGCTCCACCCAGAAGTAGGAAAAGTACGTGGAGGGTATTTCCCCGTCCTAAACGATTACGAAAATTAACACGGATATCACGGTTGAGTCCATCCGAGCGTAAGCGCAAACGAAACGAACGTACCCTCAAGAACCTAAAGGCCTTGACCTTTCCGTACTCGTTCTCGATTCCACGAATCATAGCAAACCCGTCAAGCATGCTCGGTACACCATCCCACGGCCTAACAAATATTCTCGGAGGGAAATTCTGGGGATTCACCTCACCGTGTGTGCGCGGTCCCTTGTATTGTTTTGGTGGCATTGGCGAAGTCGACGACGTTTCAGCATGAGCTGAGGTCGCGAGTGCACGTCTGCACCATTCAGCTCTGCATGAGAAGATGGGGGACGCGGTCCGGCAGAGAGAGGTGATCATTAGGACGCGTTGTGTGCACGGGATGGGATGGTTGTGCGGACGGAAGGAGCTGATCGGACCAATTGGCGTTTGCTCATGAGCCGAGACCAACGAATAGCAGAGGGGAGATTATGGGAAGAAACACTCTAAGTACGGCCACGACGTAACACGAACATGAATCCCTTTCTGACTGGCTCTACAACTCTCCTCGAGAATGCCGGGCTCAGGTAAAACGACACTCCGAGTCTAACACTGTAAAAACTATAGCAACTGAAATTCAGTAAAATCTGACTTAAATTACAAGTTCAGTCGGAAAACAACTGAATCGAATCGAGAAATTCAGTCGGTTTATGGCACTGAAAACGCGCGCTTACCTGAAAGGCGACATAAATCAACTTAATTTCAGTCAATTTTGGGGACTGAAATTCAGTAGCTACAGTTTTTACAGTGTAACCGGAACGAGAGCCTACGAGCGTCATCGTCAATCTACCAGCAACGCATTTGACGAGGTGCACTGACCTTGGTAGCAGTATATGCAAAAACTGCGTTCGTAACATCACCAGCAACCCCAGGCCCTTTCTCGCCTTCAGATGGCTCGAATTTTACGCCCTTGGGTGTTTTGGGATACCCAAAGAACCCGTATCTTCGACCAACTTTCTCCGCCCACACTTCTCCTTCATCAATCCACATCCCTACTTTCCTCCGCACCCACTTTGTCGCAGGAGTCTGGTCCGGGGACGCAGTACCGGTATGTGTTTCCGCCTGGACGAACCCCACAAGGCGTTCGCCGACTCCCAAGTATTTTGCTCCGAAGAATATGCCGGCGAGTGGCACAACGGCCGTTATCTCGTGCAGTATTGCAAACGATATAATCAGTGAGGGGAGAGGTGTCCCCGTTCGAGCCGCCAGCGAGCTCAACGCGTTCCTGTATCCTTGACGCGATCGGGCTGACATGGAGAATTGAGATCAACCGTTGAACGCTCTCATACTCTCGTCACTCGTGCCATGTCACCACCTTCTCCCCGGGCTCCACCGACATGCCTACCGCGCAGTTGTCTCGCCTGTGAGCTGATACGATTGAACGGCAACCTGGAGCCGTGAGCACATGATCAATCATCCTTGCGCGCAAAAATCATGACTGTCAGTTGATGGTCGCCAGTTTCAACCACTATCGGGCTATTGCCTTGAAGGCCCGTTGTACCGCTCGTTTTTCCTCAAGGACGAGAAGCTCAACCTCACGAGTCTGACGATGGTATCCAAATCGTTCGTAGCCCTCGTTCAACCCCCCTTGTTCCAACATATCGTCATCCGTCCAACCTGCCTCCGGTCGTAGAGGTTGTTTGGAACGGATCACCTAGCGTATGCAGATCGGTACACAGGAGCAGATCGCACATGCGGTCACCACGATCGAGTTCTCTCCAACGAGATGGGAGAGTAGCAGCACAGAAGTCGCCGTCGTAGCTGACATGGTCGTCCGGATGTTACCACCCTTCCCCCGTTTAAGGTCGCTCCTGTGCGCATATTTGATCCTACAGCCACAACACTTATGCACCATCCCCGGGATGACCAATTTCATACCACCAATTGTCACTTATCTGACCACTTCCACGATCACACTCATGAAGAGTTCACCAAGGCCTGGCAGGGAAACACTGCCGACCTGTTGGGAGTTATCTTATCCCTCGCTCTCACCAACGTTGGTTCTCGTTCATACACCCCGACCATCTCCGCACCCTCAATCTCGCACTACTGGACGCCTTCCTGAATCAGATGCTTGCAGACCTCGTAAACCGTAGCACACGGTTCCATGCTCTTCGATTGTTCAGCTTACCTTGGATGGCGGTCCAATCCGAAGGATTTGTCCCATTGTTGGAACGCGCACCTTTCCTTCGGGAACTTTGACTTACTATTCGACCTTCCCACCAAACAATCACCATAGCTCATCCCCTCCCACCGCACGTTTTACAAAATTTGCCGATCCTCGAAGCCTCTGACCACGCCTTACCATTCTTGCTCGAAAGCAAGAGCCCCCGAGAGCTGCCCTGCACCACTGTGCGTGCTTGCGGGAGCTTACCAACCATTATCATTGCGGTCTTTGATGCGCTACTACCAGGGACGTTCTGGGAGCTGGAGAAGTTGACCTTGACGTGAAGTGCCTCTCGGGCGAGTTGCTGGGTTGTCTGGTAAGGACGACCCCTCATACAACCGCTTTGAGCGTGGACGTGAGGGGAATGGTTTGGGGGCCAACGCCCAGGCTGCTCAAATCTCATACGACTGAGGTGCAGTAGACTCGTTTCATTCTGACAATCACGAACTGACGCCTCAAATTTTCTCCCTCCTCTGTAGAGCACTGTGGCGTCCTTCCTGTCGCTTCAACTCCCAAGTTCATTGAAGCACTTGTACATCGGGAAAAAGTATGCGACGGCCATCATCCTGCTGTTCGTCGACTAAATGGAGACGATATCCTGGTCCTCAAGTCTCATTTCCCATTCAATTATCCCTCTTTGAAGGAGGTACACTTTTATGCCGCGAACCTTTGTATGAAGTATGAGAAGGGGAATGCGAGTAATTCACGTTGCGCTGATGGCTGGAACCGAGGATTGATTCCATCGTTCTGAATCCCAGGTCACGACGATCACCCGATGCAAACCTCAATATGCGTAAACCCTTTCTCCCACTGCCTTTCGACGACTCTGTACCCTTAGTTCTGATTGTGTAGTATACGTCCTTCTGTGATCTCTGCACAATACAACGGCGCGCATTACGCGTTTATCAAAGGCGGTTGAGACGGCAAACTCCGAGCGATACGACGCGTCGCGTCACGCCCACCAAGCTTCGGATACCGTGTTAGGACCTACAACATACTCTCATTGAAGATGGCCGCGCTAGACTCCGAACCGTTTGGAGAACCTACTCTGCTACTGAACACGAACGACACGATGACGTTTACTTCGGATGGATTGCTTGGCACTGGAATGTCCGATGGGAGTGGTGATAGCGGTGCAGGGGAGAACGCGCCTTCCATGCAGAGTCCCCCTTGGGCCGCTCGCCCGGACGATATTGGGTCCGCTGATGACGACGAGTCATCTACGTTTATGTCGGATGGAATTTTGGATGGCCCGACTCAGGTGACGAGTACGATTATCTCTTCTGATCACCTTTGCGGCCTATTTGAAGCTCATCTGCGGTTTCGTGCACCCAGGTCAAACCTCTTCGGCGCTCCTAAGTGCGCTAGGGAGCCACTTTTCCGACTCGCAAACTCTGGTTGGATCTGCCTTCACCCAGACTTCTGGGCTGTTGTCCGACACCGGTTACGCTGGTCCTTCGATCCGAGCAATGACATTCGAAGGAAAACTCGTCTTTATCAAGAAGGGGGCACGGTCCGATAGGGGTATTCGGTCACCTCAATCTTTTTGTGGGGAACACTACTTCTCACAATGTGTTGCATTAGAGAACTACCGCCGCGGGCAAGGCCGCCGGTCTCCCGGACGTCCTACTCCACCAGCTGATGGATGAACTCGCTGTCTCTGCCTCAGATCCCACTAGCAATGTGCGATACACCTCAGAATTTGCTCCCCCCCCCCTCTTCCAAAGTCCACGACGAGCTTTGAGTGGACAAGTACCGTCCACAGCAATATACAGATCTCTTGGGCGATGATAGGGTACATCGGGAGGTCATTCCATGGGTGAAGGAATGGGATTACTGCGTGTTTGGAAAGTCGAAAGGAAAACGGAAGATGGCGGAAGACGGTCGACATTTCGATGAGTACCGACGTCCTCGAGAGAAGGTAAACCGATTGCATTCCCTCTATATTGCCCCTTTCTTTCTCACTTGGGGCTTTTGTTAGTCGTTGTTGATCTCTGGACCACCTGGCTTGGGAAAGACAACGTTGGCGCATATCGTTGCGAAGCAGGCAAGGTACAAGGTTTTCGAGGTCCCCAGTCAGACTCAAGAAAGCGATGCGGGGAGCTCACGCCTTCGTGATACGCTAGTGATGCTCGTTCGGGCCCGGTGGTAGATGGCCTACATTGGAGTCCGGCGCTGCGATAGGAAGTTCAAAACCCGTTCTGGTCATCGTCGATGAGATTGACGGAGCAACTGGAGCGGGAGGCGTGCGCCTTGTTGGGTATTCCGATCCCGCGTTTTATGGGCCCTGACAACCGTTGAAAGTCGACAGGTTTTATCCAGAAGCTCATCGCTTCCTCGTTGACGAAGCTGCAGGCGCGCGCTCGTATTCTCCGATTGGCGAGGACCGCTGATGTGCACCTCGTGAAGCGACTTCGAGAAATTTGCGAGAGGGAACGGCTAAGGACGGACTCGAGATCACTGACGGCTCTGGTTGGGTGCTCAAAGGATGCTCGAATGCCCTTCAGGTACGCACCCTCTTGTACACTGAGTGCCACAATATCTGTTGGCTAAAACGGCGGGGAGCAGAGGTGACCGAAGTTGTGGTCAGGAAGGCGACACATGGAATGAAGGAAGCGGATACTTCCCAGATATCCGTCCTGAATGACCTGCTCTGTCCGCTACGAAAGAAGCGAGCGAAAGAGCTTGGGATGACCGAGGAGGAATTGAGATATGCTGCTTGGTTGGCCCGAGCTATCGAGAACACCAGGGCCCCGGATAAGGTTGCACTTGGTGAGGTTCCTTGGTGTCGACTTCAAACAACCTCCCGTTTAAACACTCTACAGGTTGCTTCGAGCATTATCCAAACCCCAACAAACACGACAGTACTTTTACGAAGTACTCGAAAGCCATTGAATGGCTGGGGAGTTACGACCTACTTTACAGTGGGATGCGCTCAGAAAGAGAATACGGGCTCATGAATTGCCTGTCTTACATGATCGTTCCGTTTTATCCCCACGACCGAGAGGGTCTTGTTTTTTTTTGTTCGATCAAATTTTGGCTGAACGACCTAATTCCCGTGCAGATTTGAAGTCGTTTTCCCCACGGCCCTCATTTGGCTTGGCCTGGCTTCTCCACATGGCTGTCCTGAGGTTGCATGCGGTTTCAATACGGAGTTTGGATACACGGTGCCAATGAATTCCGGGCTATATGTAAGGCTCCTCTTCTGCGACGTTGTGATCCTCCTCATTCTCTTCCACATCCGCTAATTCTGGGATTAAATCTACCCCAAACGCCGGTCGTGGGCAATGCCGCTTGTCGGCGATACTGATTATCCTTTATTCCAAGAGCGTGGGGCACACAAACTGGAGCGACCGAAAGCGGACTGGGAGGTATGGCACCCGTACGCCAGGGTGAATGAAGTATGAGTCCCGATCTGTCATCACAGAATTCTGCAAAGACGAAGGCACACGAAGAGATCTACAAATCCTTATCGAAATGCCTCAGGAGTACTTGCGGACGAGAGGCCGGATGTTTCAGGCATCTCTTGAGAAAAAGAACCCTCCGACTCGAGTTGTCCCTGTATACCAACCGAATTATTTCCCCGTAATTGCGCCCTGTAAGTGGATATTTTGATCTGTTTTACACCTCGACGCTGAAGATACGATCAGGTTAACATCCAGATCATCAGACCGGAGAAGGCTGTGTTGAATCGGTTCGTTGACTTGGTGGTCGCGCTAGACCTGCAGTTCGTCCAGGATGGGTCGCTGGTTTATCGTCTCGATCCGTACATACCCTTCGTGGGCCTGGGAAAGTATCAATCTGGTTTGTTGAGGAGGCCCCCGTCCTGACATGCCCAACATACCGTTGCAAGCAAAGTACTCAGCTCACGGCGACGAAAGGCATGGTGTTTGCTGTAGGGAGTTGATTGGGGAGGATGAACGTCGATCCGGCCATTGTCCGAGATGTGTGCGCTCCCCTTGTAATCCCCTCGGCGCTTTGTCTGCGTGAGCTAACCAGTCTCCATATGATGTCATTAGTCTCTCAGATGGACTCACCGTACAATTCGCTTTGACTGCCGGTCTCTCGTCTCTGGGAGATCGAAACTCGTTATCCTGGGAGGTATTGCGGAGCTCATCGCCGGAGCGATTTCTATGGGTATCGGTGGTTTCTTGGCATCTCATTCTGGATGGGATAAATATCGCTACCAATGGAGGAATGCGACGCGAAGTCGCTCAGGTCTTCGGCCAGGTGGGTGCGGCAAAAAGATTTGCAGCTCAGTGGCAAAATATTTGCTCGACTTCGAGTTGGAGTCTGAGGGTCAAGGGTATGACTCCTTGACCGCGGAGGATGGTGGTTTGAAGTAGAGCAAGGACGTTGGTGTGACGTTCCTGCAATCAAACGTACTCCCCATTTCTCGACTCTCGTTACAATACATTTCCTTACGACAATTACAAACTGGTTCAAAAGCTCTGGCAACACCGCCTCTTTCAACGTATCAAAGATCCCCTTGTCTTTCGCAAGGAATCAGCCAGTCCCAAGAACGTTTCCGCAAGTTGAACCTGCTCCAAGTTAGCCTCGGCATGCGAATGACATGATCGAAACATACGGAATCAAGTGCGGTTGCATAGGAGGACTCCACGTGCGCGTCGGCGGTGAGCAATGGGTCCCTAGGAGCGGTCGCCTCTACCTCTCTGGCAACCTGAGCCATGCGACGCAACGTCTCGTTTTGAGGTCCGAAAGACACCGTGTGGAATGAAAGGGGTTTCCTGTGAGAGGTTGAACCGATTGAATTTTAAAGAGGAATCAGTACTCACCCGTGATCAATGGCGGCACGACACACTGAACGAACAGTCTCATCCGATACAGAACATTCACCATCGGAGAGGAAGATGAGAACAGGAGACCTGTGGGATGTCAATCGTCGTCTGGAATGACCCATATGAATCGCGCACCTCTCATTGCTCCAGTGTTGAACCATGTCCGACTGTGCTGCAGCCAGAGCCTTCGTGTAGTTGGTCCAACCCAATGCTCGGTACGCCGCGATACCGTTCAAAAGATCATCTGGAGAGCTAGTAAAATCGTTCGAGATACAAGTAGTCGCCCAACTTCCGAACAAGACCATGCTGTATGCATCTCTGCGAGCAATGGCCGCATTTTGCCCAACAGCGTTGAAAGCTGCCTGACGGGAGGTCCAGAATCCATGGAGCGACGAAAACACAGCACCGAGTCTGTTGTTGTTGTATTGACTGATCGTTGCAGTTGATGGAGTATTCGGGAGAGGTCGTAGATCTGTGCCGCTCATGGAGTAGGACCTACAGCAGATTAGGACTTGCACCACTCTTAGGAAGATGAGCATACCTGTCAATTACAAAGATGCTGGTACTTTGTTAGAGGCGTTAAAATCGAGTGTAAGGCACTCCGAAACGTACACATGGAAAGCCTGTCTCAAAACTGCCGGGTTTCTGCACGCAAACACATGTCCATCATTCGAAACGTAGCCTAACCCTACGGCTTGATCCGTTGATGCAGGGGGGTGGAACATGGGCAAGGTACAATGGAAGGGCTGTGCGGGGTTCGCCGCAGTCGCTTGATGTTCCGGCCCTAGGAAACACGGTTTATTCACGACCCTGTGAGCAAGCGTAAAAGGATTTACCACTACACATATGATCGCTATCGACGCATCTGTTAGTTTTCGGAAATTGTGGATAGGTGGGTACTCACCACTTGGCAAACTTGGCCTGGTCGTCCTTGGAGTATGGATCTGCAGATTCTGTTAATCGCGTGGAAACCTCCGCTACGCAGACGTGCCTTTGAATCCT
>Ga0307517_10010813_pt1 | contig 12726 bp, 13 predicted proteins | sample 23_EM_MG_FD_194515 | JGI IMG/M metagenome (GOLD analysis project Ga0307517, IMG submission 194515) | Populus trichocarpa ectomycorrhiza microbial communities from riparian zone in the Pacific Northwest, United States - 23_EM | ecosystem: Host-associated > Plants > Roots > Unclassified | place...
TGCGTGCCTAAATTTCCAATTAGGCTTGTTTCTATTCTACGGTGGTCAGTCATCATGTCCTTCAACGAAAAAGGGTACAACGATGGCGACACTTCCTCGGGCTTGGAGAAGAAGCGTAGGATACAGCGGGAATGCGATATCTATAGGACACAGAAAAGTATGTCCGCACAATTTCAAGTACCTTCCATGGTCTAATCTGCATCCAGTCTGAATAATGTCTGGGGATAAGAGCAATAATTATCGAATTTATGGGCAGGTCCCAGGTAGTCCCTGCTCGAATTGCACAGATCCGGTTACACATACGTGGAACTTAAGGCCAAGGTGCGGTTCATGCGAGTAGCTGAAATTACCACATTAAATATTCTTCACAAACGTAGCCCACCGGGTCCGAAGAAGTGATATGTGCACAACCCTAACTGAAGGCACTCAAAAGACGATGGCAGTTCCGTACAAGACCTGGAAAATAAAATGGAAAAGTTGGAAAAGTTGGAAAGGTTGCTGCGGCGGGTGCGTCTCCATCCCTCTGAGTCGCGAGTCCTCCCTAACTTCTCATGCTATTTATGACCAGAAGAAGCGGTCTACAATCAACTCACATCTCTCGACTCGAAGTCGGCGATCGAGCGACTACCCGTTGAGCCCAGTGCCCTCGTCGGCGACATTGCAAGCAAGACTCACACAAATGCTCCCACCCTCGAGACTCCTGCGAAATCATGGCTATGCAAACCGGCAAATCGCGTGCCCACAAGTTCAGGGTACAAAAATTTTGCTTCTGTTCCATGGTGATCGGTCATCATGTCCTCCAATGAGGACGCATACAACGATGGCGACACCTCGGGCCTGTTGCAGAAGAAGCGTAAGATACAGCGAGCATGCGATATCTGTAGGAGAAAGAAAAGTACGTCCCACATTTTCAAGTACCCCCCATGGTCTAACCTACGTCCAGTCCGATGTAAGCGAATAACGTCTAGTGCAGGTAGGGGGCGATAGTCATCGAGTTTGTAGGCGACGGACTACAGATGCCAGGGAATCGCTGCTCGAATTGCATATCTTGCAGTTTGGATTGCATATACCTGGAACCGGTCAAGGTGCAGTTCTTGAAAGTGGTTGAAGTTCCTATATTAATTGTTCTTCAGAAACGTGGCCCACCAAAGGGGTAAGTGTGATGCAAAAAAACCCCACTGAAGGTGCTCAATGTCGATGGTAGTTACCTGGAAAGGTCGAAAAATAAAGTAGAGAAGTTGGAAGAGTTGCTGCGGCGGGTGCGTCTCGATCACTCCGGCTCCTGAGGCTCCCTAATTTCCCTATGTAAGTCATGTCCGGACAAGGCGGTCTACAATCAACTCGTTGCATCGCTCGACTCCAACTTGACTACCGAGCCACCGCCCGTCGGCGACATTGCGAGCAAGGCTCAGCCAGATGCTCTAACCTTCGAGACAGGCACCTCCGCTATTCATGGGGCTATGGAAGATAATTCTGACACCATTGTTTTTCAGAAACGTGGCCCACCAAAGGGGTAAGTGAAATGCAAAACAAACCCAATTGAAGGTGCTCAATGTCAACGGTAGTTACGTGGAAAGCCTGGAAAATCAAGTGGAGAAGTTGGAAAAGTTGCTGCGGCGGGTGCGTCTCCATCACTCTGGCTGGCGAAGCTCCCTAATTTCCCCATGTTAGTTATGTCCGGACGAGGCGGTCTACAATCAACCCAACGCATCGCTCGACTCCAGTGCACTCGTCGGCAACATTGGGAGCAAGGCTCAGGAAGATGCTCCCATCCTCGAGATAGTCACCTCCGTTATTCTTGGAGCTATGGAAGACGAATCTAACACTAGGTCGGACCCCCACGACGACGACGATCCGGCTTTGATACTAGCCGACAATCTCAAGCAGATGGCGCTTACTCCAGATGATTTACGGTTCTTCGGGAAATCGAGCGATGCGATGCTTGTGCAAACGGCGATGGAGTTGAGGGACGAATACACGGGGGATGAGGGCAGATTTGATGGCCCAGCGAAGCCGGCAACGAAGTCTAAAAGGACAGAGTTTTGGGACATTAAACCGGTGCGTTGATTTCTTTGTATACCTCTTCCTCTGTTTACATTGTTTTAGTGGGAAAAAGCTGAAGTAACTGCGTCGCCAAACTATAACTTTCCAGACTTGGACCTCGCCCTCCATTGTATTGATCTTTATTTCCACTGCAGCAACCGCTACATGCCACTTCTGCACCGGCCAACCTTTGATAAGTCCATCAAGGAGGGTCTTCACCTTATGAACCTGAATTTCGCACCGGTGTTCTTGCTGGTATGCGCTGTTGGGGCACGGTATTCTGATAATCCTCGAGTTCGGTTGGATGATGTTGATAGTCATCATTCAGCGGGGTGGAAATGGTTTGAGCAGGCGCAAATAATGGAGCGATCACTACTCGCTCCGCCGACCTTGTATGACCTCCAACTCTACTGCGTAAGTATGGTTGTTGTCGGATCGGTACCCTGCTGACGATCATCGTGACAGCTTTGCGTGCAATACCTCCAAGGTTCCTCTGCCCCACAGTCTTGCTGGACCCTTGCGGGGATTGGTATACGTTTAGCACAGGATGTTGGTGTCCATAGACGAAAGGTACAAAACCATACGCTTACAATCGATGATGAACTATGGAAGCGAGCATTCTGGTACGTGGAACTTACCCTTTTGCTATGGGGTCAACTTAGGGAGGCGTACAGGGTGCTTGTGTGCATGGATAGAATACACAGCTCTTCCCTGGGACGACCTTGCGCCATCCAAGATGAAAAGTACGAACCATCTTTGTTCTCATAAATCCTTGTTGACATGATCCATCAGCTTTGACTTAGATTTGCCTGTCGATTGTGACGATGAATACTGGGATCACCCAGATCCAGAACAACGTTTTAACCAGCCTGCCAACAAACCATCGTCCGTCAAATGTTTTATTTTAACCATAAAGCTGCAACAAATTCTCGCCTTTTCTCTTCGGACTATTGTAAGCTACCCCTCGTGAATGCGGGCGAGCTGATGCGATTTTGGTTTTGACTTCAAAACAGTATTCAATCAACAAATCGAAGAACCTGCTTGGTTTTGTTGGCGAGCAATGGGAACAACACATCGTCGCAGAGTTAGATTCAGTGTTGAATAAATGGGTAGATTCGGTACCAGATCATCGTCCGTCTCATACGTCTCTTTTTCTGATGATTACTCACCTTTTCTTAGTTCGCTGGGACCCCCACCGAGAGGAGGAGACTTTTTTCAACCAATCCGTATATCTTTATGCAATGTACTACCACATTCAGATTATGGTCCACCGCCCATTCATCCCATCGCCAAGCAAGCCTTCACCTCTCTCTTTCCCGTCGCTCGCCATATGCACGAGCGCCGCACGCTCATGCAGTCACGTCGTTGATATCCACAGAAAGAGGAACACTGTTCCCTTGCCTCTAACTCAGGTACCTGTCAACGTCGCTTTGGTATTCTGACAATCAGTGATAATCGCACGCTAAATATTTTATTATTATCCCTAATAGATGCCTGTTTTTACCTCTGGAGTCGTGCTTCTCCTTAGTATATGGGGCGGGAAACGTTCTGGTTTGTCCATGGATCCCAACAAGGAGATGGTGGACGTACACAAGTGTATGAAGGTGCTGAAGGCATCAGAGGCCCGGTGGCATTCATCAGGAAGGCTTTGGTGTGCAGTTTCACTTAAAGTTTCGCTGCGATCTAATTTTCCTGTCGCTAGGGATGTCCTCTATGAACTCGCCTGCGAGGGAGAGTTGCCATTACCCCAGCCGAATCCGCCTTCGATGAAACGAGGACGCGAATGGGACTCGACGTCGTCAAGCAACGCTAGCGAGCTGACTTTGAGTCCTATGTCGCAGAATGAAATCCCCTCCAGGGTCATCGCTGGTTCACGAAGGGTTCGTAAAGAACCTTCGTTTAACACCCAGACGCAGCAATTACAAACGCCTCTTCCACAACATCAACCGTCGCAAGCAGCACCTCCGCCATCAGATATGCCCCAATCTCACATTGCTCCGCTACCCTCCGAGTCACAGCGAGCGCCTTCGCCAAGCCGATCGCGCAGCCAGATCCGACCAAACGAGTCGCAGCAAATTACGTCCATGATATCGCCCTTGAATGACACCGACCTCAACGTATTTGCGCTACCTGTGTATAGCAACGACCTCGGAAGACTTCCACTACACGGACAAATGACTTTCGGCGCTCAAGCGGACCTTTCGCAGCCGCAGCCTCCCCAGCCAGACCCGGAGACAAGTTATTGGTGTACTGCTCCCCAGCCCACACCCCATGCAGATGCTAATTATAACGGAGCGAGTTCGTCCTCTGCGCCTCACTATCCACCAGCACCGGCCGCACGACAGCAGTTCTATCCACACCATTACGCCCCACAGAGCATTCCAGAGCCCCAGTTCCCCACGGCATCAGAAGCGAGCTCTATGACGCAGGACCCGTATGGAATGGACGCGGAATTGGCCACCGGGATGTTGTTCGATGCGATGTCGGGGAGGGCAGACCAGTGGTCCTCGACGTATGGGTTAGGGCCAATCCACTCGTCGATCCCAGGTATTGGATCTGGCTCGATGGCGTCTACGGCACCTCAGTCAAGTTCGGGTTCTTCCATGGAACATGTATATAGAGGGATGGGGATGGAAACGACGCCTGATCGTTCTGGTGTGCAATATCAGCACCAGTCTCAGGGAGTTCTGCCGCAACAAGAACAGCAGGCGTTGTCATATCCTTTCGTTCTTGATAACGATACAGAAACGATATGGTCGACTGCTCCGACTGGGGTTCAGTGCGTTATTTCTATTCTGTTGGTATGCAACGTTATTCACCCATTGTCTTCTTTTTCCTCTACAGAAGGGATCAGTGGGGTACATATCTCGCGAACATCAGTGAATTGATGCAAGGAAATGTACAAGATCATTCTGGTAGGCAATCCCTGCACCTGCACCAAACCCAGAGAGGTCCACAGCAACGTGAGGAGCAGCCGTTGTTGTATCCATCGCCGTTGGTAGTGATATGCGCTCGAATGCTCCAACTGAGTTTGAGTGCGTTATTTGTGTCCTCTTTTGCTGTTTAATTCTCACTATATATCCCATCGCTTTTCTCTTTCCGCAGGTTGGACAACGGGGTGTCAAGCTCACGAAGGTCAGTGGATTAGCGCCAGGAGATATACACCATCACACGCTAGAATAAGGTTTATCTTTGATTTTTTTTTGGACGAAGTTGACTTACGCCCATTTGTCATGTCGATTCTAGCTATGAAGCATCCTTTCCTGCTTTCGTTCTTCATCTTTTACTTCCGACGGGCACAGTAATTACCCTGCGCAAATATACCCTGAATCTAATTTCTTCAATTCCGAATGTCGTACACGATATGTGATTAAAATGATACCTACTCAGGCTCGCAACGGCCCCAAAACTCCCATCGTAAGGTCAGTCGTTCCATTTTAAATTCTGACCCAGTATCTGGGGCGCTCCTTATCGTTGGCTTGGGTGGGACATGCACGGCCCTTCATAGTGGTTTCTCTTTAATGGGCTATTGTCGTCGATTCATCCTTCCGTATCCGTTCTGCCAAATGTCTCCGACCGCGGAGACGCGATGGGAAATGTACACAAACCTTGCTACCCACTACATTTTCTTGCTTCTTTCTCTCCTCAGTGTTCTCCCTGCTTCCAGATATGCTCAGCATGCCAACAAACACTATAATTATTGTTTCAGTGCCGCACTTTTGACAGCTCTGTTTCTACGCCGCGCGATGGTATTGCTAGTCTCATTCATTGCGAGTCATAAATTCTGCCGCCTTTCTATATATACCCAATTCTCAAATTATCATGGGGAAATTGAACTTTTAGACTGGATTTTCCAGCAATTGACAAATTTCTGTTCATGCAGTTGCTGGGAAATTTTATTGCCGGTGGCATTAGTGACCTCCTCCAAGCAGCTTCAAGCGCGCTTCCAACGATGGAAGATCCTGAAAGATCCCGACCATGTACGTTAATTACATAATAAGGCCGAGGTAAGTGGGTCACAGAGCCACTGTAGACGCCATTAAAAGCGCCAGGAATTAATGATTCCAAGGGATCGCCCACAATTGTAATGAAACAGGCTTCCCTCAGTCTTAAGTAATGTTAGAATCCCCCACATTATCCTATTATTACTCACAGATATATCCACCTCTTCGACGAGTACTCCACGATTAAGATTTACAGTAGGTTAACTTTCGGGTTAGGGAGCTGTCGCGGTTTTAGGATCCCACCCTTGACCCCGCGAAGGCGGGCTCTTTGGCCTTGAAAATATTAGGCAATTATACAATTAGGTCGTTGTCAACTCGAAGATTCACTGGCAAGACGTTGGCTTTGAGGATCTTACAATTACACTGGGTGCCGGCATCTTGGATTAAATTAGGGGTGCCGATAATCGATTGTCTGATTATTATGTTTTCCAACGAAGACAGGAAGCGTAGAGTACAGGGATAACTCCTCTTGCGTTTTGTCGCGGAGGACAGACTACGGTTGCGAGGAACTTGTAGTGATGTGCCGGCTCGGGCTTGGCCTGGAAGCCCCGGCTTTGGCCTGGCTTTGGGCGGCTCAGGCTTCACAAAACGACAGGCCGAGCCTGCGAGGTTGGCCTGGGCTTGGCCCGGCCTGGCTTTGGCCTGAGCCCCAGCTTTTGGGTAGGGCAGTACTAGTAACTATTTGTAGCTTCAAACTTACACCTTAGAGAAAATATATATGTATATTAAAGCTACTTCTAATTAAAAAAACGTATTGCTCCACATGCCATGGTACCTCAAGTCCGACGTAGAGTGACATGCGAGGGAGGTGGATGCGGGAATGGCGTCGAAACTACATAAACACGCCTCCTATAAAACTCAGAGGGAGATGGAGGATATGGGAACGTGATCGAAATACCATAAGATCCACCCCCAACTTGCTCTTGCGTGTGAGGGAGGTGGAGGATGCGGAAATCGCACCAAAACGCCATGAAGATCCACCTCCGGCTTGCTTTTGTATGCGAGGGAAGTGAATGAGGTGGGAACGGCGTCGAAATCAAGTGCCACATGGGGGCACTGTCCAAATACATCGTCTTCGTCATCAGGGACATGACATTGGTCAGGTACTGGCGTAACGACATGAGGAGAGTGCGTAGGTGGCTACTTGTGGTTTCTACACTGCGGCTGTCAGCAACTGGTGGCAAAGGGAGGACTCTGGATACGAACCATAAGTGGTTCGTCTCCTTACGCACCTGCTGAGGCTCCCACGACGTGTATCTCTCCTCTTGTTTCATCCCTACCCCCAACCCGTATGCCGGCCCGAATTGCGAAATCCATCGTCGTCGAAATTGGATGGCCTACATCCCTCGCTGAAGGGGAGAGGCCAGGTGACAACGAGTTTGAGTGTGGAGGGACCAAAAAAGGGTGAAAGAGGTTGATGTTTTAACACTCATACTTTGAAGAGAGGTATAAACGAGTTACTTACCTTTTAATACATCCTGCCGCGTTCGTTAAGTCCATGTTGTGGGAGTGGTGGAAAGCGAGATCAACTGTAACGCGCAAACGCGCTTGATCTCGATTCAAACTCCGGTCTATTTATCGGATCCAACGAAATAAGTCTGTAAAACTTTGTAAGAAAATATTTGCCCTCGTAGCGTGGTCGATTTTTGTGCACAAAGCCTAGGCCTGAGGCCGATGCGAATTTTTCTCAAATTTTCCGGGGTCCTCTTTTATTATTGCTACCACTGCTCACATGCATAACGTAGTACTGTATTTTTAGCATGTTCGGGATTTTCCATCGGCGGAAGGGTGCTTGGAGAAGGGTCGAAAATCCAACAAAAATGGAATCTAACGCCAGCGGCAATAAATTTACCCAGCAACCGCGTGGAAGATGGACTGGCACGTCCCACCCGCTCGCTGACTTCAACAAATAATGGCGGGACGATAACAATACCCCGACAAGACCATGAACTTTTCAAAGTTCTGAACTCCTGTCCTGAGGATGTGGAGAAGGCGGTCGCAGCGTTGAGTGGTAGGAAAAAAAAAGGGGGAAATGAGATTGAACTGGAAACGGATGACGAGGAAGATTAGATATTACTACTCGACGTTGAAATTTAAGGTCGTGGGAGCATTAGGAGCCTTGCCCGCGCAGCGCAGAATTTTTTGGCGAATATAGTAGGCCTGAGGTAATGTGCGGAGAAAATCCCCCATGCGGATAAATTTTTGGGAAATTCTGTGCGGAGGAAAATCGCCAAATTTGACGATTTTTGGATCAGGCATTTGACATGAATTTCAGGGGTCCTAATAAATGGCATTTATACGATCGGTTCCTCAGACCTCCGACCTCAGGAGGTCAGGTTTGATGGGGTCTGTCAAGGTGTCATGATGGGGTTTCGTACGTTCCTGACAATGTGCCATTACTCCCTCGGTACTGTTTCAAGGGCTGCGAATTAGGCCATGCGCAGCCGTCAGCCTGAGCAGTGTGCGTGCCGAAATTTGTAAGTTATAAAGTAGGCTTGTTTTAATTATAGTGATCGGTCATCATGTCCTCCAACGAGGAAGAATACATCGATGGCGACACTTCCTCGGGCTTGGAGAAGAAGCGTAGGATACAGCGGGCATGTGATATGTGTAGGAGAAAGAAAAGTACGTGCGCACAATTTTCAAGTACTCCCATGGTCTCATCTGCATCCAGTCCGATGTAAGTGAATAATGCCTGGAGGTAGGAGCAATAGTCATCGGATTTATAGGCAACAGCGTGCAGATTCCAGGTAATCCCTGCTCAAATTGCATATCTAGCAGATTCAGTTGCACGTACGTGGAAGCGGCCAAGGTGCGGTTCATGCGAGTAGCCGAAATTACCACATTAAATATTCTCCAGAAACGTAGCCCACCAAAGGGGTGAGTGATATACACAACCCCAGTTGAAGGTGCTTAATGGTCATGACGATGGTAGTTACGTAGAAAACCTGGAAAATAGGGTGAATAAGTTGGACAAGTTGGAAAGGTTACTGCGGCGAGTGCGTCTCCATCCCTCTGGCTCGCGAGTCTCCCTAACCTCCCCATGTTAGTTGTGTCCGGACGAGGCAGTCTACAACCAAATTAACGCATCTCTCGACTCCAACGGGACTATCGTCGGGGAACCGCCCGTTGACCCCAGTGCACTCGTCGGCGACATTGCGAGCAAGGCTCGCCCAAATGCTCCCACCCCCGAGACAGTCACCTCCGCTATTCGTGGTGCTATGGAAGGAAAATTTGACACTTCCAGGACGGGCGACAATGATCCGACCTTACTTTTAGCTGACAACCTCAAGCGGATGGTGCTTACTCCAAATGATCAGTTCTTCGGGAAGTCGAGTGGAGCGATGCTAATACGGACGGCTGTTGAGTTAAAGAATGAGTACGCGGGCGGTGAGGGCCCAGTGAAGCCAGCCGTGAAGACTAAAAGGACAGAGTTTTGGGACATCAAACCGGTGCGTTGATTTCTTCGTGTACGTCTTCCTCTGTTTACATTGTTTTAGTGGGAAATGGGGGAAGCAACTGCGTCGCCAGAATATAACTTTCCAGACTTGGACCTCGCCCTTCATTGCATTGACCTTTATTTCCTCCACTCCAACCTCTATCTCCCACTTCTGCACCGGCCAACCTTCGATAAATCTGTCAAAGAAGGTCTTTACCTTACGAACGACAACTTCGCACCGGTATTCTTGCTTGTATGCGCTGTTGGGGCACGACATTCCGATAATCCTCAAGTTCGGTTGGACGGTATTGATAGTCATCATTCGGCAGGGTGGAAATGGTTTAAGCAGGTGGAAATTATGAAGCAATCACTAAGGCTCGCTCCGCCAACCCTGTACGACCTCCAACTCTACTGTGTAAGTCCGGTTCTTTGTCGGCTCAGTGCCCTGCTGACGAACATTGGGATAGCTGTGTATACTATACCTCCACGGCTCCTCTGCCCCACAGTCCTGCTGGACCCTGGCGGGGATTGGCATTCGTTTAGCTCAGCATGTCGGTGTCCATAGGCGAAAGGGACATGGCCATACACTTACAATCGATGACGAATTGTGGAAACGAGCATTCTGGTACGTTGAACTCAACCTTCTGTTGTGAGTTTAACTCAAGGACGTGTGCAGGGTGCTCGTGTGCAATGACAGAATATTCAGCTTCTCCCTGGGTCGAGCCTGCGCCATCCAAGATGAGGAGTGCGAATCATCTTTGTTCTCGTGAATCCTTATTGACGTTATTCATCAGCTTTGACTTGGACTTGCCTGTAGATTGCGATGATGAATATTGGGATCACCCGGACCCAGAAAAATGTTTTAAGCAACCCTGCAATAGGCCGTCATCGGTCAGTTCTTTTATCTTATACATAAGGCTGCAGAAAATCCTCGCTTTTTCTCTACGGACAATTGTGAGCGATCCCTTGAGCAATGTGAGCAAACTGATGCAAATCTGATTTTGACATCAAAACATAGTATTCAATCAATGAATCGAAGATCCTGCTTGGCTTCGTTGGCCGGCATTGGGAACAACACATCGTCGCAGAGTTGGACTCGGCATTGAATAAATGGGTAGATTCAGTACCTGATCATCGTCCGTCTCATAGTTCCCTTTTCCGAATTGTTACTCACCTCTCCTCAGTTCGCTGGGACCCGAACCGAGAAGACGACACTTTCTTCAACCAATCCGTACTCCTTTACGCAACGTACTACCACATTCAGATCATCGTCCACCGCCCGTTCATCCCATCGCCAAACAAACCTTCGCCTCTCGCTTTCCCGTCGCTCGCCATATGTACGAACGCCGCACGCTCATGCAGTCATGTCGTCGATATCCACAGGAAGAAGAACCGTAAACCCCTGCCTTTAATTCAGGTATACTACCCGTCGATTTTCTTTTTCTGTTGTGTCCTAAGTGTGTTTTCAAATCCTTTGATTATTTCTAATAGATGCCTGTTTTCACCTCTGGAATCGTGCTTCTCCTCAGCATATGGGGTGGCAAATGTTCTGGTTTGTTCATGGATCCTGACAAGGAGATGGTTGATGTGCACAAGTGTATGAAGGCATTAAAAGCATCGGAAGGCCAGTTGCCTACTGCTGGAAGGCTTTGGTACGCGGTTTCAGTTTCAATTGACGCTTGGCCCTGCTCTAAATCTTCTCACTAGGGATGTTTTATACGAACTCGCCTGCGTTGGAGAATTGCCGTTACCCCAACCTAGTCCGCCTTCAGGAACAAAACGAGACCGTGAATCGGACTCGCCGTTGTCGACCAGTCCCAGCACGTTGCCTTCCACTCTTGTGTCGCAGAATCAAACACCAAGGGTCATTACTGGTTCACGAAGGGTTCGTAAAGAACCTTCATTTATCAACCAGACGCAGCAAATACAAACACCTCATCCACAATATCAGCCGTCGCAAGCAGCACCCCCGCCATCAGACATACCCCAATGTCATATTCCCCCACCACCCTCACAGCGAGCGCCTTCGCGAAGCCGATCGCACAGCCAGATCCGACCAGACGACTCGCAGCAAACTACGTCCACGATATCGCCCTTTAATAACACCGACCTCAACGTATTTGCGCTGCCTGTGTACAGCAACGAGCTTGGAAGGCTTCCACTACACAGACAAATGACCTTCACCGCTCAAGCCCACCTTTCGCAGCCGCAGCTGCCGCAGCTAGATCCGGAGACAAGTTATTGGTATACTGCTTCGCAGCCCACATCTCATGTAGATGCTAACGGGGCGAGTTCGTCTTATGACCCTCGCTATCCAGCACCGGCCCCCCAACAGCAGCCCCATCCATATTATCATCGCACCCCGCAGGGAATCCCAGGGGGCGAGTTCCCCTCAGCATCAGAGGCGAGCTCTGTGGCGCAGGGCCGGTATGGAATAGACACGGCCACTGGGATGTTGTTCGATGCGATGGGGGAGAGAACGGGCTACACCCAGCAGCGAACCTCCACGTATGGGTTAGGGCCAATGCCATCGTCGTTCCCAAGTATGGGATCAGGCTCGATAGTGTCCACACCGCCCCAATCCAGTTCGGGTTCTTCCATGGAAAATATCTATAGAAGGCTGGAGATGGAAGCGATGCCTAACCGTCCTGGTGGGCATTACCAGCACCAGCATCAGACAATTCCGCTGCAACAAGAACGGCAGCCGTCGTCGTACCCTTTCGTTGGGGTATGGTCGAATGCACCGACTGGGTTTGGGTGTGCTGTTTCTGTTCTTTTTTCGAGGTGCAACCTTTTTCACTCATCCTCTCCCTTTTTTTAGTCAATCGGATGGGTCGAGTACATTCCTTTCAAACTTCGGTGCGTTGATGCAAGGAAATGTACAAGATCACTCTGGTGGGCAACCTCTGCGCCAGCACCAACACCAGAGAGTTCCACAGCAACATGAGGAACAGCCGTTGTCGTATCCATTCACCATTGGTAGTGATATGCGTTCGAATGATGCGACTGAGTTTGAGTGCGTTATTTGTGTTCTCTTTTGCTGTTTAATTCTCATTCTATATCCCATCGCTTTTCTCCTTCCACAGATTGGACAACGGTGCCACGCTTATGAACGTCAGTGAGTTAGCCCCAGGAAATATATACCATCCCACTCTAGAATGAGGTTTGTCCTTTCATTTTTTTTGGATGAAGTTGGCTTACGCCCATTTTTCATGTCAATTTCAGCTATGACGCATTCTT
>Ga0307517_10010814_pt1 | contig 12726 bp, 13 predicted proteins | sample 23_EM_MG_FD_194515 | JGI IMG/M metagenome (GOLD analysis project Ga0307517, IMG submission 194515) | Populus trichocarpa ectomycorrhiza microbial communities from riparian zone in the Pacific Northwest, United States - 23_EM | ecosystem: Host-associated > Plants > Roots > Unclassified | place...
CAACCTGAGGAGAGTCAGCTGAAACATCAGGGGATCTAGGCTGAGAAGCCATTTTTACCCGTTTGCGCACAGAACGATCAGCTCACTCTTCAACAGCTACAGCTGCCTCAGCAGCCATTGGATCAACCTCCGGTTCTCCTTGAGGTTCCTCCCTGAAGGACTGCTTTTCAACAGCCTCTGTATCAGCTGAGGGAGTAGTGCATCCGGAGGGAGTAGAAGCTGTTGGGGGGGGGCTTTTTGCGCTTATGACTAGAAGATTTAGTGCAAGCATAATTGGAATGTCCTAGAGTTTTACATTGCTTGCAAAACCATGGCAAAGATTCATATGACACTACCTGGGATATGGAAACACCATTGGGGAGGGTGATGTTGATCAATGATGGTAAGTCAGGAAGTACATCAACCTCAACCAGCACTCGGGCATAAGAAAGCCGAGTCATAGAGGCTGTTGGAGAATCAACATGCACTGGTTTCCCTATCACACTTGCTAGTTTAGAAAGACACAATGGTGACCAGCACTGAAGAGGAAAATTAGGGAATTTGACCCAAACTGGTAGCCGAATCATATCAGAAGTATCAAAATCAAAATAATCAAGCATATGTTTTAATATCAAGAGCCGGCCAAACACGTGGTAAGGCCCTCCATTGAGCACAGCAAGCATGTCCAATTCAGAAGTAAACTTGAAAATAAGCCACCCAGAATCATGCATGGAGAAATTCACATTACATTTCCAGGTAGAATGAACATATTTAGAGATGGACGTATATCCTGGAAACTTCCTAGCTATGAACCCAATTAAACTAAACTGCCACAATTCTTTATACCCTCCCAAATCAGAGTCTAGGAAATGACAGGACGATGTAACAGTGAACTCAGTGAAATGCACCAAAGAGGAAGACGATGGAACTGTGGTACCTGGATGGTGGTGGGGGGAGAAATCCCAGGGTTCCCTGAAGGAGCTGTACCATGTAGTGGGGAAGACGGCGAAGGACCAAGGTTCGCTGAAGAGGCTTGGCCTTGTGTTGGGGGAGTCGGCGAAGGAGCAATTCCAACCATCGGGTTATCAGCGCCAAACCGAGAGCTCAGAGAACCAATCTCAACAGAGGGACCACGTCGTGGTCTAATAGAGACAGGGGAGGTTGAAGGATGTGCACAGGGCTTAGAGGAAGATGATGGAGGAGCAGCTGGGGGTGTGCACTGGATGTCCCTCTTTCGATTCTTCGTGCGAACCCTAGCTTCACAATTGGAATTAACAACATCTGCAAGAGTAATTGTTGTTCGTGGAGGGACAGAGGGGGGTGAGATGGACCGAGATGGACCAGAGGAGTGATGTCCACGTGGGGAAACACTTCGTCTCAAAGTTCGTTGGGCATTTGATGAAGAAGGGTGCGTCTTGCAGGAATCATAATCACGCTGGGCAAACCGCAGCACCGATGATTTTTTCTTAGACTTGGCCATGAATTAATTATGCCAAGAGACCAAGAGAAGAGCCAATGAGAGTGCAAAGAACAAGAGATGAAACGTTGCACGAGAAAATGGAGAACGTGAACAGTAGCGAATTTTCCACTTCCTGCAACCGAGAGCTTCTCTCTCTTTCTTTCTCACTCTCAATCTTGATTGTGGGTTATATGACCACGTGATCACGAGGTTTGCATTACAATTGGAAAGCAACGTCAGTGTTTTGTGTCATTGATTAGTTGTTTTCAAACATTTTTTGAATCTGCAAAATTTGAGAGAGTTGATGCCTCTTTCAATGCCTTTGTCTTGGACCGAGTCGTTGGCCTATTTGGAACATGTAATTGGTCATTGCTGATGTTTATGAGCTAATCCACATCATGAGGTGCCTACAGAAGTGTCACCCCATACTCTGACCCTGTGTATTAGACTTAGATGATTTGAGCAGTGATGGTGGGGATGCTAGGGTCATCTGATACAGTTTTAGAGATAATGTGGTTGCATTGGTATGCTAGGAGAAGAGTTTGAGAGAGTTGGGGGTTGTGAGCCATTTCAGGAAAGGAGGATGATGAGATAGTCAGGCTTTGGTTGCGAAGGGTAAAACAATCTATGAATTAGATAGTTATATGCCCGCAGGATTGTGTGTGGATTGTGCTACCCAGTTGCTATCAAATATAGCCGAGTTGGTGGGATATTGTTAGGGAGAGACGAGTTGGTAAGGTCTTGGTTTGAGGGGATTTCAAAACAGAATTTGAGAACTGCTATTACTCCCAACAGGGTGAGATGACAATGCCGGAGTATAAGAGGCAATTTTAGGACCTCTCGATGTTCGCCTTTATTTATCTATATATTGAGCAGCATCAAATAGATAGGTTACGGGATGGACCTAGACAGGATCTGAAGACAGGATTAGTTGTCTTATAGTTTCAAGTTGTAAGAGATTTTATTGAGGTTGCGCAGTCTTTAGAGGCTACAATTTGTGAGGGGTAGCAAAGTGGTATGGAGTTGGAGCATGTGTGGACTGGAAAGAGGAAGGAGTTCCTTTTCAAGTAGACCTCCCTTTTTTAAGAAGGGGAAAGTAAGGTTGTTTGTTCAGTTTAGACGTAGAGGGAGTAATTTTAGGTTTGGTGGGACTCTGAGTGAAGCTAAACAGGGGATTCAAGGGAGATTTACTGGAGGACAGTCACGCTTACACGTCAGTTACTCATATGGAGCAGCAGAGGGATCCAAGACACCCCGAAGATTGCTTAGCTATTCCTAGTAGATGTTATATCTATAGACAAGGACATAAATGAAAGGAGTGTCCCTATATAGATGAAGTTTTTTTATCATTGTGGTGAGGCAGGGCATCACAGGCAAGAATGGCCCCTCCGAGCTGCTGGTCAGCAGGGACATAATTACTAATGCAGAGTCAACAACATTTTGTGATAATTGACAGACCCGGTAGGCTTGTTCAGTTTGGAGCGAGTGCCAATAGAGGTCGACCACGAGGACAGAAGAGGACTCAAGGGAGAGTTTTTCATAAGACTCGGGAGGATATTTGAGTTGCCACAGAGATAGTAGCAGGTACATTATTAATTAATACTTTGTTTTTACTTAGGATCCAAGGCTTGTTTGGATTAAGTTATAGGCTTTTCAGTTTAGGGTTTTGGGTCAGTTTTGAGTGGACCTCATATAAGTCCACATAAGGGGTCCATTAGGGTTCATTTTTCAAGAACTATTTAAACTAATGTAAGCCAAAATTTCAGCACCTTTGATGATTATTACTTCTGAGTTTTTTAGTATTAACGTGTGAGAGTGATTCTTGCATTCTTCAGTTCTTGAGAACTGAATCTGACTTATCGAAGATTCACTAGCTTCGTGCCGTCATTCTACTCAATCCAAAAGTGTTGGTGCCTTGGGGCAGGTTTACATTGTGTCACACTCCTATCAGACCTATTTCGGCTTCCCAGGATCAGATCTCAATCTTAATTGTGGGTTGCGTGACCATATGATCACGAGGTTCGCATCAGTTGGTATCAGAGCTAGGCTCCGAAACAAGGTCATATCCTTCTGTTATTTTGTTTTTTTAGTGTTCCTTTAAGTTTTTCAGTGTTTGTGTCCATCTTGTTCTTCGTGTCTGCGTCATCTAAGCAAAAAAAAAAGTTATATTTCATCTTGTTACTATCTCTAATCATATCAATATATTAAAAAGAAAAAAAAAAACAGAGAGAGAGGGATTAGTTGAAAATTGTAGGATCATTCAATTTTTACAGCAGAAACACAACTCTTGGTGAACCATAAGCAAACCACTTCAGAATCAATTGACACTTCATATTCCATCTATAGTGGGTGAGATATTTTTTTCTGATATTTTTTTCTTGAGGTTTTAATTCGAGGTTCAATTCTGCTGCAGAAACACTACTCTTAGTGAACCATAAGCAAACCACCTTAGAATCAATTGAAACTTCATATTCTGTGTATTGGGGATGATATCGCACCATATATTAAATTTGGGATTATTTTGATATCGGCTTCTGGAGGTTTTAATTGGAGGTTCAATTCTGCCGCAAACTGATTATACAAGGGGTTTGGGTACCTAAACATAAGAGAACGACCTATAAATTGAGGTTTGTTGTTTGTTTAGTATTATAATACTAAATATTGAATTTGAGGTCATTTCGTGATTGTTTGGTCTAGGTTTCAAATCTGTTACATAAAAATTGCGTAACAGGTTAGATTTGCGTCAAGTTTCAAAACATGATCCTTACTATTTAGTTTTGTCCAAATCTTTTTGTTTCTATTATATTTGGGTTAACTAGGAGTCAAGTAACTGTTTTTGCTAATATTCACTTCTGTTTTATTTCATGTCTTCGTTTCGTCCACAATTCGTACGAATTTGCATTGCTACTCGCAAAATCGTAGTTTTGTTTTGCATTGTTTTCAGTACGAGTCTGAAAATTACAATTAGAGCACGCTGTGAAGGCTACTGACTTTATTTGTTGATTTCAGTTCCTAAAGAACCAAAAGAAAGCAAATTGTGAGGTAAAAGGCGTAGTGAGCTTATTAGAGTGAAAACCTTGATTTTTTTTTTGATACACGAGAGGTGTGAGGATATATTTTGTGCTACTAACCAAATTTTACAGATTCAAAGAATGTCTGAAAACAACGAATCACCGACACAAAACGCTGATGTAGCCTTCCAATTGCAGGCCATAGGCCAGCAACTTGAGCTGTTGTATAGAACGTACAAGGATCTGAATGATGATGTGAATTCAATAAAGCAACAGAATAGTGCGGTTGATCACCGAGGAAATACTATGGCCGTACATAATGTCGGATCTGATTTTGAAGAGTTTGTTGACGAAAATGTAGATGCGGGTGAAGATGACAATGATTTTGCATCTGCTGGACAAGGAATCAGGTCTGGACCGAACAGGGCTAGGAGGAATGTGAATTTCCGTGGCATGGGCACTTATTAAGATATAGATGGGGACTTGGTGATACGATCCAGGCAAGGTCAAATTCGGATTTTGACGTAAAAGTGCAACTATCCAAGTTTAAGGCAACAATCATAATTCTCAATTCGACTGTTGGATTGGGCTGAAATTTTACGTGGAATCTCCTGACATGTTGTCCTACCTTGGGTTAAAATTTCAGGCCAATCGGAGTTCGGGAAGGCATCTCAATACAGGTCAACAGAGGCTGTACGAATTTTGTTATTTACTTCCTTTTGAATTGTGGACTTTCTATTTGGCTAGGATTCTTTTCCTAAAAGGATGTGGCAGCTTATTTTGAGAATCTCCTAATTCTACAAAGATCTTTAATGGGCTGCAACACAGTTTCCAAGTGTGGCAAGGATTCATAAATGTTTTAGAATCCTTTTTTTACAAGGATTCCTTATTCATCCTAGCTACAAAAAAAGGAAAGAAGATTTCAGAATTAATTCTACCTTCAGATTTGATTCTCCTAGCTTGTATGGGACTTCTAAAGGGCAACAAATCTGATCCTATTATATTTAGGAAATTAAATTCGGATTTATTATTGTTATTATTATTTTCTTCTTAGTTTAGGGTTTATTTATATTATTTGGGTTTAATTGTAAGTGGGCATCATATAAGTCCACATAAGGGGTCGTCCATTAGGGTTTATTTTAGTTTGGAGTCACTATAAATAAGGGCATAACTAGACATGTAAGGTTACATAATTTTCAGATAAATAAACTTCTTTGCTGCACTTGTTGTGTGTTGGTGGGATAATCTCCCTTCCTTGGTTCTCTAAAGAACTGAAAACGACTCATCAAAGAACAACTGTCTTCGTGGCGTCATCCTTATACTTCTCGTTCGCGAATCAATATTTGTTTGGTGGGGGTCTCCGTTTCCAATAGTGCTGGTGCCTGGGTACAAGTTATCTTTATGTCACACTCTTATCAAACCTGATTACTTGGCTTTCCAGGAATTGGTGTCTTTGCGTGTGGGTTGCGTGACCATGTGATCACGAGGTTCGCATCATCGGGAAGGTTTCCGGCAGCCTAGAAACCGAAGGGATTTCATGTATTGTGATGAGGTGTTATGGCCAGCGGGACCGAAGGCCTCGTGGCTCACTTGACTTCATTCTAATAATGCTATTGCCTTGGGGTAGGTTTCCATTGTATCACACTCTTATCAGACACTTTCAGCTTTTCCAGTATTAGATCTCAATCCTGATTGTAAATTACGTGATCACGAGGTTCGGGCTACTAGAAAATTATCAATCAAAGGTTGTAAGGCTTAACATATGTAGTAGAAAATGGAAAGAAAGAGGTGGAGGTGGGGGAGTACTCCAGTGGCAACTTTTTTTATGTTTTTCCAAAGGAATTACCTGGCTTTCCACTAGAAAGAGAAATTGAAGTTTCTATTGAAACTTTGCCTAGAGTTACTCCTATAGCCCAAACACCTTATAAAATGGCACCAGCGAAATTGGTGGAACTAAAGGTGCAGTTGCAGGAATTACTTGATAAAGGATTAATCTGACCAAGAGTCTCGTAGTGGGGGCCACTAGTGTTATTCATTAAGAAACAAGAAGGAACCCTATGACTCGACCTTGTATTGATTACCGACAATTGAATGAAGTGACTATCAATAATAAGTATCCCCTTCCAAGGATAGATGACTTATTTAATCAACTAAAAGGGACGCAAGTGTTCTTGAAGATAGATTTAAGGTCGAGATATCACCAAATAAGGATAAAAGAGCATGATAGACATAAAACAACATTTAAGACGTGTTATGGACATTATGAATTTCTGGTAATGTTGATTGGGCTGACAAATGCTATAGCAATTTTTATGGACTTGATGAATCGAGTCTTCCGACCACTTCTAGATAAATTTGTGGTACTGTTCATAGATGATATTTTAGTTTATTCTATTTTAATGAAGAGCATGAACAACATTTAAAGGAAGTTTAGAGACATTGAGGAAGAACCAGTTAGTTATATGTTAAGCTGAGTAAATGTGAATTTTGGCTAAATAAAGTGGTGTTTTTAGGTCATGTGATATCAGCAAAGGGGATTTGTGTGGATCCTAAAAAGGTAGAGGTTGTGTTGAGATGGGAAAGACCCACAGAAATTCATAGTTTTATGGGATTAGCTGGGTACTACTATATAAGGTTTGTAGAAAGATTTTCAACTATAGCCTCTCCTATGACATGGTTAACTTGGAAAGGAATTAAGTTTAAATGGTCAGACGAGTGTGAAGAAAGTTTTTAAAAATTGAAGAAGAGATTGACTCCAGCCTTAATTTGACACTTCTAGAGGGATAGGATGGCTTTATGATGTATAATGATGCATCCAGCAAAGGGTTAGGTTATGTACTTATACAATATGGAAAAGTGGTTGTTCATGCTTTTAGGCAATTGAAGTCACATGAAGTGAATGACAATACATGACTTCAAGTTAGCAGCAACAGTGTTTGCATTGAGAATTTGGAGACACTATTTGAATAGGGCACAAGTACAAATTTTTACAGATTATACGAGTTTAAAGTACTTGATGTCTCAAAAAGAATTAAATATATGGCAAAAAAGATAGATATAATTGATCAAAGATTATGATGAAATCATTGATTATCATCCAAGAAAAACTAATATGGTGGTAGATGCATTAAGTTGCAGAAATAAGGTAGTTATTGGGGACTACTGGTAGGAGGTTAGAGGGAATTGTTGGAGCTAGCTAGTTTAAAGGTGGATTTGGCTAAGAGAAAAATGTATCATTGCTGGCAAAGATTGTGGTACAACCATTTTTAAAGGGTTGAATAGTAGAAGCCTAAAAAATGGACGTGGAAATGGAAAAGATGAGGAAGAAAATGGAGACAAAGCAGAATTTCTCTTTTAGAGTATTGGAAAATGGGATGTTAATAATGGGAAAAAGAATTTTTCTACTAAATGATAAGACCTTAAAAGATGAAGTACTTAGTGGGGCACATGATTCAAGACTTGCAGTGTAGAGATTTGAAGAAATACTATTGGTGGCCTAGGATGAAGAGAGAAATAGCGGAATATATGGCAAAATGTGTAGTATGCCAGCAAGTAAAAGGTGGAACATCAGCGACCTGCAGGGCTATTACAACTGTTTTTTATTCTAGAGTGGAAATGGGAACATAGTTGATGCGAACCTCATGATCACGTGGTCACACAACCCACACGCAAGACACCAATTCCCGGAAAGCCAAGTAAAGGTGATTGACTTGAAATTTTAACCCAAGGTAGGACAATATGTCAGGATACTCCATGTAAAATTTCAACTTGATCTAACGGTCGGATTGAGAATTATGATTGTTGTCGTAAAATTGGATAGTTGCACATTTTACATCAAAATCCAAATTTGACCTTTCCTGGATCGTATCAATAGTACTATGGATTTTATATCCGGGTTACCAAAAAGAAAGAAAGGTAATGATGCAATCTAGGTGATTGTGGATAGATTAACAAAATCTGCTCTATTTCGTTGATGAAAATGAATGATTCCATGGATAAGTTAGCCGAATTATATGTCAATGTGGTGGTTAGACTTTATGGAATTCCAATATCTATTAGTTTCAGATAAAGACCTATAGTTCATTTTAAGATTGTGGTCTAGTATACAAAATGCTTTGGTTACAAAATTGAACTTCAGCATTGCTTTTCATCTGTAACCAAATTGTCAATTCGAAAGGAAAACTCAAACATTAGAGGATCTATTGAGATCTTGTATACTGGAAAGATCAATTACCACTAGTAGAATTTGCTTATAATAATAGTTATAGGCCACTATTGGTATTGCACCTTATAAAGCTATGGGAGGAAGTGTTGCACTCCTATCTGTTAGGATGAAGTTGGTGATGGGAAGTTGTTGAAGCCAGAGTTAATACAAATAACTACTGACAATGTGACGTTAATAAAGGAAAGGATGAAAGAAGCACAAGATAGACAAAAGAGTTATGCTGATAATCATAGAAGACCATTGGAATTCGTGGTGGAAGATTAGATGAATTTAAAGGTTGCATAGTGGAAAAGTATTATCCGATTTGGAATGAAAGGCAAGTTAGCACCCATATATATATTTGGCCTTTTAAAGTTATAGAAAGAATCGAGCTTGTTGTTTATCATTTGATGTTGCCTCCACAAATGGCAAGGATCCATAACGTGTTTCATGTCTCGCTACTTCAAAAAGTAGAAGTGGAACATGAGTTTTGCCACAAGTGCCAATAGAGATCAAGGAATATTTGATGCTGAAGGTAAAAAGGCAACGAGGATTTTAGAATGAAGCGATAAGGAATTGTGAAATAAAAAGGTCCCTTTAGTGAAAATATTGTGGAAAAGATCCCAAATTGAAGAAGAAACTTGGGAAAAGGAATCTGAAATAAAGAGGAAATATCCAGAATTGTGTACTCTCATAGGTATGAATTTCAATTTCGAGGAAGAAACTTTATATGAGGGGAGAATGTAAACCTCTGTGAATAAAAAATAAGTTAAATGAAAAAAATAAATATTTATCTAATGGGAATAATTATTGATAGGAGAAAATAAACTATAGCTCCAGTTATGATCTAATAACCGAATGGTGTTCCAATTTGAATTCAACCAGCATCTCTTTTCTAAGCTTAGCCCTCTCTTTGTCTTCTCAATTTCAGTAGTTAAACTCATCAATCAATCATTTGATTTATATGATAGGCCTGCATTTAAAATAAACATTTACCATAAATTAAAGGTATCTTATATTATCAGACTTGTTATTATAAAACATGCTCTAGTTAAGGAGTTCATGATACTTCAAGTGCAAAATGATGATATAAAACCTTGATAAAAATACACTTTTAAGTACTAATCATTGAACAAGAAAATTCATATTTAGTTGGACCAGATCTTTTATTGGTACTAACATCTTTAATTATGGTGTAGTAGAAATTCAATGTATAGAAACAAACAGAGTGATCAAAGTGAATGGGCAACGCTTGAAACCTTTTTATCAAAGTTTTAAAAATTTATGTTCTTGAAGCTCAGACGTGGGAGATGGGAAAGAAAGAAGCGAACATGGGTGCTAGTACTGTTATTTCTCCAGGATTATATCAGATCTCAATCTAGATTGTGGGTTGCGTGATCACATGATCACGAGGTTCGCATTAGGTGCTTTCCACTTCATCAGCAACAAAGCCATTCAGAATGTAACAAGGGATGGTCAGCTTTTGACTTCACACAACCTGAGAATACAACTTCAGGAGGTGTTGCATGGCCATGACACTAAATTTTCTTAGTATTCTGATCCGATCAAAGGTGCTACTAAAGGTCATGTTCAATTAATTAGATCTGGAAGTATTGTTGAACTAGATGAAAGCAGAGGAATCAAGGTGCCTCTTGGGGAAGATGGGGTAGGTCAGGGGTAAGCAATTAATGCTAGTTCGGTCAATGTCAAAGAAAAGAAAGTTTCATAACAACAAATGGGTAAACAAGCAGTCCACTCTATCTTATTAGCCAAAGAAGAAAATATGTCACCTGCCTTGATACAACCAGAGTTATCACGCTCAAAATTTGAATTGGAAAATATGGCAAATCTCTTGCAAAGTGTGTCATTTACACATGTTAGTCCTCTACATCCTATTGTCTTAAGCAATATAACAGCTGCAAGTTAAACTTTTTAAACACTGTTAAAGGTGAGGTAAACTTGGATGTGAAAGCTGGTCATGCTTTACAAACAAACCAAAAATTGGTTGTGTTTAGGGTAAGCGGGTTCGTCCGCCGTTGCCCCTTGTAGGGTTTTAACCCTTTGTTGTATTTTTCTATTAATATACTTACCTTATCCAAAAAAAAAAAGGAAATTTGTATTTTAGCGTAATTGTGCTTATTGTCCAATTTTACGGTAACAATCACAATTCTTAATCCAACTGTTGGATTGAACTGAATATTTACCCAGAGTTGCCCAGAATATTATTCTATTCTGGGGTAAAATGTCAGGTCAATTAAAGTTTGGAAAGCTTTGTGATATATGTTAGAACAATATGTATGAATTTTGTTATTTACTTCCTTTTAACTTGTAAACTTTCTATTTGGAAATGATCATTTTCCTACAAGGATGTGACATCTTGTTTTGGAAATTTCCTAATTCTACAAAGATCTTTAATGGGCTGCAACATAATCTCCAAGTGTGACAAGAATTCATTAATGTTCCAAAATCATTTTCTTGCAAGGATTTCTTATTCATCCTAACTACACAAGGAAAGAAGAGCCGATGGTATTTAATTTCATATTGCTTAGCTTATTTTTGGGAGTTTTTTAATCCTACAAGGAAGGTTAAAGGAAGGCAACAAGGGTTTCCATGTTTTGAGAGCATTATTTAAAGCTACAATTAATTATCCTAAACAAATAAGAAAACTAAAGGGGAGGCAACTTCAGCAAACAATTTCCTAGCTTTTTGGATATCTAAAGGTTGTAACAAAGATCCTAGTGTTTCTAGGGGTTTGAAGGTACATTTCTTAACCTAAAAGTGGAGTCCATGTTTTTAGAGGATTCTTAACCTTTTTGAGGTGATTTTGATTGTCATTTGGTTTGTGTTTATGTTTACAAGTATGAAAATGTGTTTGGAGTGCTTGAAAAGTAGAGAGGTGCTTCTTTTTTTGTAGATTTTTGTTCTTAACCTCAAGTAAGGTGCTAATACCTTCCATAACCACAACTCGTCCCTTACCCTTGGAATGTCTGATAAGATCAGTACACCCTAATCAGGACCTTGAACCAAACAACTGGGTTGTGACTTCTTGACCCCACGATGTGACAAAATGGCTACTTCATTGAGGATTTCTATTTTTAACAGTATTGGACTAAGCTTTGTGTGTTTTATGTGATTTGGTGTGTTTTCACATTTGACTCCTTTTTTATTTTCATTTTATTTACGCTTTAGCATGTTTTATCATGTTCATGCATGTATGTTGGATATGGACGAGTCTTCACACATCACTAGCTCCTTGAGTGTTTGTTGTCGTGCAACAGCCATGGTGTTAAAGCAAGCTTCCTTTCGTAACCTGCGTAAAGTTTTTTCTATTTCGAGATCCAACTGCACTTAACTTTGATTAGTAGAACGGGTTACTGGCATAAATCATCAAGAAAACTCAAAAGAAACCAACCACACAAGAGATCGAAAACAATGCAAATTGTACGAAAATCCTACGACAAAAAACAAAAACTGCCTAAAAACCCTAGAAAACAGTGGAATTTGGCCTCAATAGTGTGGGGCTAGTGATTTATCACTAGTCCTGTTTAGAACGTCGTTTCACTTCAGGAAACAAAAAGCCGATACCTAATTCCACTAAAAAAAATGTTTTGAACAGTACTGCTGCCGTAATGAACAGTACCGCAACAAGCAAAAATCTGTTTTTTTTTCAGAAAAAGAAATAACAATCACAGCAAATAAAAATAATAGCACAGGAATCAACTAAAATTACTTCCCCGGCAACGGCGCCAAAATTTGTTGCGATGTCGCGGTCGCACAAATTAATTACCCTAGCTTCAAGCACAACACACAAGATAGTATAGAGCAAGCAAGGGGTCGATCCCACGAGGAAGATTCAAGTCAAATTTTTATGCTAGATGATATGCAATTTGAGGGGGTTTGGACGTTATCTAGGCTAAAGCAAAAGAAAACAGAAAACTATCAAACGAAATTTAATAAAATCAAAAAATTATCAAGAGAACAAACCTTGGTCACAAGCACACATCCACCTACAGAAATCAGAACTGATCATGGAAACGAAACATCAATTTATATTCTGAATATTTATCTCTTCT
>Ga0307517_10010815_pt1 | contig 12724 bp, 8 predicted proteins | sample 23_EM_MG_FD_194515 | JGI IMG/M metagenome (GOLD analysis project Ga0307517, IMG submission 194515) | Populus trichocarpa ectomycorrhiza microbial communities from riparian zone in the Pacific Northwest, United States - 23_EM | ecosystem: Host-associated > Plants > Roots > Unclassified | place...
GACCAGCGAATACGGTGACATGGTTGAGATGGGTATCCTGGACCCAACCAAAGTAACCCGTTCGGCGTTGCAGGCTGCCGCTTCTATCGCTGGTCTGCTGCTGACCACCGAAGTTGGGATTGCTGACAAGCCAAAGGCTGAAGGCGCTGGCGGCGGTATGCCAGACATGGGCGGCATGGGTGGCATGGGCGGCATGATGTAAGCCAGCCTTACCCCCGCACTGAAAAAGCCCCGCCTGCAGTGATGCAGGCGGGGCTTTTTTGTGGCTTGTGGCCAGTGTCTAGACTGTATGCACACATCAAACTGTGGGAGCTGGCTTGCCTGCGATAGCATCGCCTCGGTATCTACTGATACACCGAGTTGCCTTTATCGCAGGCAAGCCAGCTCCCACACAAGCCAGCCCCCCACAAGCCAGCCTTAGCGTTCGGTCAGTTGCGGGCTCGCATCCTTGGGGCCCTTCCAGCTCAACAACTGCTGCTTGAACCCATAACTGGCTGCCTGGTAGTAGGTGATCGCTCGCTGGATCAACGGATCATCGCTGCCCACCCGCGACTCCTGGCTCTCACCCAGGGCCTGGTCGTGGCGGCGCAAGCCCTGGCGTGGGCTGAGGATCGCCAGGTCCTTACCGTCAAACAAGCCCAGGTGCTGATAGTTGCCGACCACCACGCGCGGTGGCAGTGGGTTGTCCTGCAACAGGTTGCGGCCAAAGAAGGTCGATTCGTAGCTCAGGTTGATCAGCCCCAACAACGTCGGCGCAAGGTCGATCTGGCTGGCCAGTTGCGCGGACTCCCGAGGGTCGATCAGCTTGGGTGCATAGACGAACAGCGGAATCTGGTAGTTGGTGATGGGCAGGTCTTCCTTGCCCGCGCTGCCGGCGGTGTGGTCGGCGACGAACACGAAGATCGTGTTATCGAACCAGGGTTTCTGGCGCGCCGCCTGCAGGAATTCGCCGATGGCGTGGTCGGTGTATTTCACCGCGCCGTCACGACCGTTGCCGGACTTGATGTCGATGCGCCCGTCCGGGTAGGTGTAGGGGCGGTGGTTGGAGGTGGTCATCAGTTGCAGCAAGAACGGTTGCTGCCTGGCGTAGTCGGCATCGGCCAGTTTCAGGGTTTGTTTGTAGAGATCTTCGTCGGCCATGCCCCAGGCGTTTTTAAACGAGATTTCCGCTTCCGGCACGCTGCTCTGGTCCACCACCCGATAACCGTTGCCGCTGAAAAACGCGTTCATGTTGTCGAAGTAACCGCGCCCGCCATAGACGAACACGCTGTCGTAGCCAATGGCACTGAGTTGCTGGCCGAGGCTGGCGAAACCGCTTTCGCGGCCAATGCGCTTGACGATCGAGCGGCCGGGCGTCGGAGGGATCGCCAGGGTGATCGCTTCCAGGCCGCGGTCGGTGCGAGTGCCGGTGGCGTAGAAGTTGTTGAAGTACAGGCTTTGCTTGCGCAGGGCGTCGAGGTTGGGCGTCAGGTTGCGTTCATCGCCGTTGCTGCCCATGTACTTGGCGCTGAAGCTTTCGATGGTCACCAGCACGATGTTGGGTTTGCGCAGCGTGCCGGGGTTGTCGATGGCGCGGCGAATATCCAGCGGGTCTTTGCCGATGAAGCGTGCATTGGGCTCGCTGAGTTCGGCCCGCAATTGCTGGGCGACTACATCTGCCGGCAGTGTTTTGTAGAACTGCGGGTAGTCCAGCTCGTTGTTGCGGAAGGCGGCGAAAAACTGATACGGGCCGTTGCTGGCCAGTTCGTTGTTGTAGGCATTGCCGCCTTGGGTGCGCGGGCTGTCCTGGCTGATCAGCTGCAGGCTCAGGCCCGTGATGACCAGCAGGCTCAACGCAGTCACCAGGCGCCCACGCAGTGGCGGCAGCGGCGCGTTCATCGCCGCGTTGAACGGCTTGCGCAGGACCAGGCTCAACACAATCGCGAGCATCGCCAGCAGGCTGAGCAGTTTGCCGATCGGGTAGGACTCCAGCAGGTTGTTCAAGACCTCGTCGGAATACACCAGGTAATCGACGGCAATAAAGTTGAAGCGCACGCCGAATTCATCCCAGAACAGCCACTCGGCCACCGAGGTAAACAGCATCGCGAACAGGCTGACGCTGAGCACCGCTTGCAGGAACCAGCGATGGCCACGGCGGCGCCACAGCGCAGGCGGGCAGAGCAGCAGATACAGGCCCAGCGGCAGGGCGGCGTAGGCGAGGAAACCCAGGTCGTACAGCAGGCCCACGCCAAACACCGGCAGCAGGTTGCCGCTGACTTCATCGAGGTGAGTGATGAGCAACACGCCACGCGTGAGCAGGAAAACCAGGAGCCAGGCCCCGGTTACAAGCAGCAAATAGCGCATAGGCGCGGTTTTGAGAAACCCCATGTCCAAATTCCTTATATCGATGGGCGGCGATCTTCGTGCTGACACTGTAGTCAGTTTGTGAAGCTATAGTGAAAAACTCGTTGTAAGGTTAAATCAGTTGAAATCCTTTATCGACCGGTCTTTCAGGTCTATCCCTGAACCACACTTGGCCTTAAGCTGCGCGAGCCAACACGGCCGTTACCGCGTACGGAGACACTGCCCATGCGAATTCTATTGGTTGAAGACAACCGCGATATTCTGGCCAACCTGGCCGATTACCTGGGGCTCAAAGGCTATACCGTTGACTGTGCGCAGGACGGCTTGTCGGGCCTGCACCTGGCCGCCACCGAGCATTACGACCTGATCGTGCTCGACATCATGCTGCCCGGTATCGATGGCTACACCCTGTGCAAACGCCTGCGCGAAGACGCCCGTCGCGACACGCCAGTGATCATGCTCACCGCGCGCGACCAACTGGATGACCGGCTGCAGGGCTTCAAGTCCGGCGCCGATGACTACTTGCTCAAACCCTTTGCCCTGTCGGAGTTGGCCGCGCGCATCGAAGCCGTACTGCGCCGCGCCCAGGGTGGCGGGCGGCGTGCCCTGCAAGTGGCCGACCTGCATTACGATCTCGACACCCTGGAAGTCACCCGCGAAGGGCGCCTGCTCAAGCTCAACCCGGTCGGCCTGAAGCTGCTGGCGGTGCTGATGCAAAAAAGCCCGCATGTACTGCGCCGCGAAATCCTTGAAGAAGCCCTGTGGGGTGATGACTGCCCTGATAGCGACAGCCTGCGTAGCCACGTCCACCAATTGCGCCAAGTAATCGATAAACCGTTCGCCAAGCCATTGCTGCAAACGGTGCACGGTGTCGGTTATCGCCTGGCCGAGGGGCGTGATGGAGTTTAAGCAAAGCCTTGCCCAACGGATCATCATCGCCTTTGCCTTGATGAGCGCGTTGGTCGCGGGGGCCTTCGCCATGGGCATCGTTGCGACCGTGCACCTGGTGGAAGAGAAATTGATCTCGGCGGGCCTCGGCGGTGACTTGCAACGTCTGCTGCTGATGGACAGCGTCGAGGACTGGAACCACCGCCCCGAGCCGGACCAGCTGTTTTATTTCAGCGGCGGCCCCGGTGATTTCGACCTGCCCAAGGATCTGCGTCACCTTGAGCCCGGCTTCCATGAAGTGTTCCGTGAGTCGCTGTCGTACCACGCCATGGTCGAAGTGGTGGACGGTCGGCGCTACGTATTGCTGCAGGATCAAAGCGATTTCGAAGAGCGTGAGCGCGTACTGTTTGCCGTCGTGTTGGTGGGCTTTGTGCTCAGCCTGGCCCTGGCGGTATTCCTCGGCTGGGTGCTGGCGCGCAAAGTGATGGCGCCGGTGGTGCGTCTGGCCCGCCAGGTGCGTCATCGCGACCAGTTGCTGGGCCTTGCACCGCCCCTGGCGCCGGACTACGCGGCCGATGAAGTGGGCGAACTGGCCGTGGCGTTCGATGCCACGCTGGGGCGTTTGCGGCAGGCGTTGTCTCGCGAGCAGTTGTTTACCAGCGATGTCAGTCACGAATTGCGCACGCCGCTGATGGTGCTGGCCAGCTCCTGTGAATTGCTGCTGGAAAACCCCGCCATCGACCAGCGTGGGCGCAACCAGGTGGAGCGGATCGCTCGCGCCTGCGCGGAAATGCGCGAACTGGTGCAGACCTTCCTGATGCTGGCCCGGGCCCAGCATGACGATGGCAGCATGTCGCCTCGGGTGACCCTCAAACAGGTGGCCGACGACTTGCTCGGCCTCTGGCGCGAACCTATCGAGTGCAAGGGCCTGGAGTTGATCTACCAACCGGGCAACCCGCTGGATACCCGCTACAACGCGACCTTCCTGCACGCGGTGATGGGCAACCTGCTGCGCAATGCCTTGCACTACACCGAGCACGGCTTTATCCGCCTGACGCTGGAGCCCGAAGGCTTCGTGGTGGAAGACTCGGGCGTCGGTATCCCGGAAGACAAACGCGAAGCCATGTTCGAGCCCTTCGTGCGTGGCAGCGAGAAGCGCGGCGAAGGCCTCGGCCTGGGCTTGTCGCTGGTGCAACGGATCTGTGAGAACCAGGGCTGGAGCGTCAGCTTGAGCACCATGGAACCCAACGGCTGCCGCTTTCATGTTGAGCTGAGCCAGGTCAAGTCCTGAGGGCCAGGCTTGCCGTTATGCTGCGGCAAGCTTGCGTCGAATTTCGGCGAACATGGCCCAATGATACTGAATGTGTCTGTAAAGTCTTGAAATGTATGGGATTCGACAGGACAACTTTTTCACAAACAGTTGACCTGATGATCACAGTAGGGTGCTTAAGGTTGTAGGCATCAGCTACTGGAGATCCGTTGATGTCTTCCCCGATCAAGCTCGAATTTTCCGATAAGTACGACGATCAGCACGCCCAAGAATATTTGCTCAAGCATCAGGACAATCTGGCTCGCCGGTTGTCCCACAAACGCGACGAGCAATTGGCCCGTGGTGCGTTGGCCATGGCTGGTGAGCCTGGGCTGGTGCTGGACCTGCCTTGTGGCGCCGGGCGTTTCTGGCCGCTGTTGGCCGAAAAACCCAACCGCGTGATCATTGGTGCGGACAATTCCGAATCGATGTTGAAGGTCGCAATGGCCGCCCAACCCGCCGATGTGGTGAAACGGGTACGACCCTTGCAGACATCTGCCTTTGATATCGATTTGCCGGATAACTCGGTCGACAGCATTTTCTGTATGCGTCTGCTACACCATATTGGTGATCCGGCGCATCGGGTCGCGATACTGCGCGAGTTTCAGCGGGTTACGCGCGACAGCGTGATCCTTTCATTGTGGGTCGATGGCAATTTCAAGGCCTGGAAGCGTAAGCGTCTCGAAGAAAAACGGCGTGGCGAAGGTGAGCAAGAAGGTTACCAAAACCGCTTTGTGTTACCAGCTGCTACTGTTGAAGACGAATTCGAACAGGCCGGTTTCCGCGTTCAGGAATCTCTGGACTTCATGCCGCTCTACGCCATGTGGCGAGTGTATGTACTGAGAAAGAGGTAACAGGATGGCAGTTGAGTGCGTAGCGGGCAGTCACGTAGCTCCGGAGGAGAGATTTGATTTTTTCTGGCGCCAGCAGGGCGAATGGGTCGAGGAACCCAATCGTCGGCGCGGCGGTGAAAGTGGCGTGCAACGGGTGACCGGTCCGAACGGCCACTTGCTCTACAGCAAGCGCCAGACCGGCCACATCTACCGCAGTTGGCTGCACCCCTTCGGACGGCCCACCGTGCTGCGTGAGCGTGATGCGCTCAAGGGCCTGCGCTCTCTTGATGTGCGCGTGCCGGACCTGGTGTTTTGCGGGGCGCGTCGCGACCCCGAGCACCAATGGAAAGCACTGTTGGTGACGGCCGCCCTGGATGGCTTCGATGAAATCGAAAACTGGTATGCCGCCGGTGGCCGCGAACAGTACGGCGAATTGGTTCACGAACGTGTGCTCAAGGAGTTGGCCGGCACGCTGGTGCGTATGCACAAGGGGCGCTGGCAACATGGCTGCCTGTACATCAAGCACATCTTTATTCGTGTCACCGGCGAAGGCGACTCGGCCAATGTGGAGATTGCCTTGCTGGACTTCGAAAAATGCCGACAGCGGCTGACCGCTTATCGCGCGGCTTCCCACGACATGCAGCAGTTGCGGCGCCATTCGTCGTGGAGCAGCGCTGACTGGAACAAACTCAGCTACTTTTACGAGACGGCGTTTGGCAGCGCTATCAAGGGTTTAACCAGATGAAGCTAGAAATAGCACGAGGTCTGTTCCTGGTTGGGGCGCTGGGCGTTGCGGCGCTCGCCCTGGCGGCGTGGGAACAACCTCGCACACAAGTGCTCAGTGCCACGCAGGGTGGCGCGCAATGCCTGTTGCCGCGCGTTGCCAAGGCGAGCACGGCGGTCAAGCCTGATCATGAATTGTTGCTGTTCATGTTTGGGATGTCTCAAGGCATGAGGCCGCAAAGTTGAAACGATTCAACCCCCCTGAATAAGGCCTCGCACTGCGAGGCCTTTTTTTTGCCTGTAGTGAGCGGGCTTGCCCCGCGCTGGGTGGCGAAGCCGCCCCAAATCCCGGCACCTCGGTCTTTCTGATGCACCGCGGCGTACCGTTTAGGGCGGCTTCGCCACCCAGCGCGGGGCAAGCCCGCTCACTACAAGGTTCGGGTCAGGGGGATTGGCCCGCAGGACAAGGTTCAGGGCTTATCAGGTCTGGCCAGCAGGGTGTAGACGCACGGCAGCACAAACAGCGTAAACAACGTGCCAATCGACATCCCCGTCGCAATCACCATGCCGATGTCAAACCGGCTCACTGCCCCGGCGCCAGTGGCGAGGATCAGCGGCACCATGCCGAACACCATGGCGGCGGTGGTCATCAGCACTGGGCGCAAGCGAATCGCCGCGGCTTCTTCCACGGCCTGGCGAGGTGTCAGGCCCTTGTCCTTGCGCAGTTGGTTGGCAAACTCGACGATCAGAATCCCGTGCTTGCTGATCAGCCCGATCAAGGTGACCAACCCCACCTGGGTATAGATGTTCATGCTCGACCAGCCGAGGAACAGGGGAATCAACGCCCCGCAGATCGACAACGGCACCGTTACCAGGATCACCAGCGGGTCGCGAAAGCTTTCGAACTGCGCCGCCAGCACCAGGAAGATAATCGCCAAGGCCAGGCCAAAGGTCACCCACAGCGCCGTGCCTTCCTGGATAAATTGCCGGGATGCGCCGCTGTAGTCGAACGCGTAGCCGGGCGGTGTTTCTTCGATGGCAATCTGGCGCACCGTGTCTATCGCTTCACCCATGCTGACAATCGGGAAACCCGAGATCAGCGCCGAGTTGAGCTGCTGGAACTGGTTCAACTGCCGAGGTCGGGCGCGGTCGGAGAGTGTAATCAGCGTCGACAATGGCAGCAGCTCACCCTTGTTGTTTTTCACGTAGTAATTGTTCAACCAATCGGGGTTGTCACGGTAGGCGCGTTCGACCTGGGCGATCACCTTGTAACTGCGCCCGTCCAGGGTGAACCGGTTGATCTCCGCCTCCGCCAGCAACGTCGCCAGGGTGCCGCCAAGGTCCTGCATCGACACGCCCATCTGCGCCGCCTTGGCGCGGTCGATGTCCACCACGATTTCAGGTTTGTCGAACGCCAGGTCGATGTCGACAAACGCGAACTTGCCCGACTCCATCGCGCGCTTTTTCACCCGGTTGGCCACCTCCAGCAACGACTCGTAATCGTTGGCAGTGTTGATCACAAAGCCGAACGGCAAGCCTTCGCCCGTGCCCGGCAGGGACGGCAGGTTGAAGCCGAACACTTGCAGGCCGGGAATCTGCTCCAGGCGGTGCTGCACCTCGGGGAGGATTTGCATCTGGGTGCGGCTGCGCTCGTTCCATGGCTTGAGCAGAAAACCGCCGATGCCCGATTGCACGCCGTTGAAGCCGTTGATCTGGAACGACGAGTAGTACTCCGGGAACTCCTTGAAGATTTTTACGAACTCGTCGGTGTAGGTGTTGAGGTAGTCCAGGTTGGCCGGTTGCGGCGCGCTGGCCATCATGAAAATGATGCCCTGGTCTTCATCCGGGGCCAGTTGCGACTGGGTGAACTTGAGGAACACCGGGATCAGGCCCAGCACGATCAACGCAAACACGATCACCACCGGGCGCGTGTTCAGGGTGCCGTGCAGCAGGCTTTGGTAGCGACGCTTGAGACCGTCGAAAATGCGGTCGAGGCGATGGGCGAGGCCGGATGGGTTTTCGTCATGGCGCAACAACAGCGCGCACATCATCGGCGACAAGGTCAGGGCAATGATGCCGGAGATGATCACCGCGCCGGCCAATGTCAGCGCGAACTCCTTGAACAGCGCCCCGGTGAGCCCTTCAAGAAAACCGATGGGCGCATACACCGCCGCCAGGGTGATGGTCATCGACACCACCGGCAGGGCGATTTCCCGCGCACCTTCGAGCGCCGCATCCAGGGGCGTCTTGCCTTCCTCGATATGCCGGTGGATGTTTTCCACCACCACGATCGCATCGTCCACCACCAGGCCGATGGCCAAGACCATCGCCAGCAGCGTCAGCAGGTTGATCGAGTAGCCCATCAACTGCATGAAAAACAGCACGCCGATCATCGACAACGGGATGGTGATCACCGGAATCACCACCGAGCGCAGGGCGCCGAGGAACAGGAACACCACCACGATCACGATCAGCACCGCTTCGAACAGGGTCTTGACCACCTCGTTGATGGACGCCTGGATAAACAGCGTGGCGTCGTAGGCAATTTCTGCCTTGAGGTTGGGCGGCAGCTGGGATTCCAACTGCGGCATGATCTTGCGCACTTCCTTGATCACCTCCAGCGGGTTGGCGCTGGGCGTCGCCTTGATGCCGATGTACACCGACGGCGTGCCGCCGAACGAGCTGATGGCGTTGTAGTTTTCCGCGCCCATTTCCACCCGTGCCACATCCCGCAGCAGTACGCGGCTGTCGCCGTCGGCCTTGACGGTAATGGCGCCAAACGCTTCGGCGGACTTGAGGTCGGTGTTGGCGTTGATGCTGGTGACCACGAACTCGCCCTTTACCTCGCCGGCGGCGGAGAGAAAGTTGTAGTGGCGCACCGCGTCGGTGATGTCGCTGGCGCTGAGGCCGAAACCGGCGAGTTTCACCGGGTCGAGCCAGATGCGCATGGCGAACACCTGGTTGCCGAGGATCTCCGCTTCGGCCATGCCCGGCAGGGTCGCGAGCTTGGGCTGGATCACCCGCGACAGGTAGTCGGTGATCTGCGGGTTGCTCAATTGCCCGCTGGAGAAACTGATGTACATCAGCGCCGAGGCGTCAGCGGCCTCTTTGCTCAGCACCGGGTCTTCGGCGTCCTGGGGCAGCTTGTTCTTTACCTCGTTGGCCTTGGCCAACAGCTCGGTGAACAAGCGGTCGCTGTTGGAGCCGATGCGCGCGTAGATCGAGATCACCGAGAAATTCTGCCGACTGACCGAGGTCATGTAGTCGATGCCCTCGGCGCTCGCCAGGCTTTGCTGCAACGGTTGGGTGATGTAGCCCTGGATCGTTTCGGCGTTGGCACCGGGGTAGGCGGTGGTCACGGTGATCAGGGCGTTTTCCATGCTCGGGTATTGGCGCAGCGGCAACTTGCTGTAGGCCTGCATGCCCAGTAATACGATCAGCAGGCTGACCACCATGGCCAGCACCGGACGGCGGATAAAGGCGTCTGTGAACTTCATGGCTCAGTGCCCTGCCGGCAGGTTTTTGTCCGGGCTGATGGCGATGGGCGTGCCATTGTCCAGCTTGAGCTGGCCGGCGCTGACCACCTGCTCGCCGGCTTTGAGGCCCTTGCTCACCAACACCAGGCCAGCGCGGCGCTCACCGGTCTCGACAAAGCGCCGCTCGGCGATCAGCACGGGCTGGCCGTTGGCGTCTTTTTCCGGCGTGCCGTCTTCGGCCTTTTTCTCGGCCACGGCGTACACCGAATTGCCGTAGAGGGTGTAGGTGATCGCGCCTTCCGGCACCACGACTTGCGCGGTCGGATCTGGCAGCAACACGTCCAGGCTGGTGAACATACCGGGCAGCAACTTGCCGTCCGGGTTGGCCAGGGTGGCGCGCACCAGCACGTTGCGCGTGGTGTTTTCCACCTTGGGGTTGATCGCGCTGATATTGCCGGGGAACTGCTGGCCTGGCCAGGCCGAGACTTGCACCTGCACGGCCTGGCCGAGGGCGATTTTGGGCACCGATTGCTCGGGGACGTAGAAGTCGACGTAGAGGCTGCTGAGGTCCTGCAAGGTGGCGATCACCGTGCCGCTGGCCAGGTAGTCGCCGACGTCCACCTGGCGAATGCCGATGGTGCCGCTGAACGGCGCGACGATATGTTTCTTCGCCAGCGACGCCTTGAGCTGATTGACCGTGGCCTTGTTCTTTTGCAGTTGTGCAGAGAGGCGATCGAACTCGCCCTTGGAGATTGCCTGGCTGCCCACCAGTTGGCTGCCGCGTCCGTAATCGAGCTGTGCCAGGCCCAGGTCGGCCTGGGCGGTTTCCAGCAGCGCGCTTTCCACCGCGCTGTCGAGTTGCACCAGGGGCTGCCCGGCCTTGACCTTCTGCCCGGATTCGAACTGGATGTCCTTGACCGTACCGGCCACCTCCAGGCTGAGGTTGACCCCTTGCAAGGCCTTGAGCGTGCCCACCGACGGCAGGCGTTGCTGCCATGGCTGCTCGGTCGCGGTGGCAACGGCCACGCTTACGGCGGGCTTGGGCTTGGCAAAGACCTGGATCTGCTGGTAGATGGAAAAGGCTTTATAGCCCCCCAGCAGCAGGACAATGAACAGCACGACAGCAAACATGATCAGCATGCGACGGCGCAGCATATTCCGATTCCTTGGAAAAACTGGGACAGACGAAGACAGACAAGTCCGGAACATTACTCCAGGTATTGAGGGGTTTCCAGCCGGTAAACCTGACAGGTAATGGGGCCAGTGCTGGCCCCTTCCAGGCTGCGCGGGTCAGACCAGATGCAGATGGTTATCCCAGAGCCCTGCCGGCAATTCCAGGGGTTTTGCGACCAATTGCGTCTGGCGGCAATCGTAGAAGCGGCAACGTCCCTGGCCGGAGGTGACGACAAAGCCGTCGGCCACCGCACCCACGCCGGCACAGTCCGGCAACGGCCCGTCCAGGCGCAGTGCACCGCTGTCCATGTCCCAGATAAAGAAGCGATTGCCACGCGGTGCGGTCAACGCCACCAGGCGCAATTCACTGTGCACGGCAACGCTGGCGGTGTAGTGCCCCATGGCCTGCAACTGCTCGTCGGCCACCGGGAACGCCACGAACGGCTGCCCCGGTCGCTTGATCGCGAGCAGCTCGGAACGCTCCTGGGATGGCCCCATGAACTGCTGGCCGGTGAGGATGGTGCCGTCGCTGGCGATCCCCATGTGGCGCACGCTGTTCATCTGCTGGCCGAGGGTTTCCTTGCTGATCAGCGTGCCGTCGCGCTGCATCAGCACCAGGCTGGGCTCCATGGCGTTGAGGTTCATTTCCACACGGCTTTCGGCTTCGGTGCGGATGCCACCGTTGGCCACCACCAGGGTTTCACCGTCGGGCATCCACGACACCTGGTGCGGGCCGATGCCGTGGGTGGATATCTCGCCGCTGTGCACCAGGCGCTCGCCTTCGAATTTGTACACACCGAGCAAGCCACGGCCGGGGTCGGACGTGTCGTTCTCGGTGGCATACAGCCAGTCGCCGCTCTTGTGGATCACCGCGTGGCCATAGAAGTGACGATTGGCATGGGAGGTGATGGTCTGCAGCAGCGTGCCATCGCGCAAATCGATCAGGTAACTCTCGGTGCCCGGGCGACGGGCGACGAACAGTGCAATCGGCAGTGTCGGGTGGTTGATGATGTCGTGGCAGCGCTGGCCGACCTGGGTGGCAAACACCTGCTTGCCGTCCAGGCGAAATCCTACGGCGTAGTGCTTGCCGTCGCCATCATCCCGCGCTGACAAGAGCAGCGGGCCCTTGTCCTTGCTTTTGAACAGCGTCCAGCCCCCTAGCGTGAGAGCACTGAGCAGCACACTGCCAATGGCCAAAGCCTGTCGCCTGAGCATCATCAGTCACCGTCGTTGGCGTTAAAGCCCAGTTGGATACCCAGCGCCTTGGCCAGATCCCCCTCGTGCAGGCGGTGCACGACGTTGAGGCTGTCATAGAGGTCGTTGAGCTGCTGGCGCCCGGCGTCATCGCCCAACAGCTCGTTGAGGCTGCGCTGGTTGCTGGCGAACAGTTTCAGGGACGCGGCGTAGGCGGCGTCGATCTTGTCGGCCAATGGCTTCTGGTCGGACGGCAGCAGGCCACGCAGGCCTTTATTGTCGACGCCGACCCAGACGGTCTGGGCCGCCGCGAGGCTGGCTTCGAGGCTTTGCAGGGACGACTGGCTGCGCCACGCATCGGCCTGGAACGGCTGCGGGATACCCTTGGTCTGGCGGCCCATCGGCGTGCCGAGTTTCTTCTTCAGGGTGTCGAGTGCGGTCACTTGGACGCGCAGCAGGTCGGCGATGGCTTCGTGGGAATCAGCGTAACGCTGGTTCGGAAACTTGCTCATCTGCGCGAGCATGCCGTCGGTGCTGTTCCAGCTCGCCAGGATCTCCTCGGCGAGGGCTTTCTGGCGCTCGCCGATGGCCACCAGCAGCGGGCAGTAACGGGCCTTTTGCGCTTCGTCGGCGAGGTCGGTCTTGGCGTCATAGAGGATGTATTCGTAGGCCGACAGGCCTTGCACCACCACGCTTGACTTGGCCAGGGCGGCGCCGTCGATCTGCGGCTGGGCGGTCACGAGTTGTTCAACCTGACGGCCGACCAGGTTCTTTTTGTCTGGCCA
>Ga0307517_10010817_pt1 | contig 12722 bp, 9 predicted proteins | sample 23_EM_MG_FD_194515 | JGI IMG/M metagenome (GOLD analysis project Ga0307517, IMG submission 194515) | Populus trichocarpa ectomycorrhiza microbial communities from riparian zone in the Pacific Northwest, United States - 23_EM | ecosystem: Host-associated > Plants > Roots > Unclassified | place...
CCCCTTGCGATTATGTATCACTAAAAACGAGAAGAATCCAGGGTATCTTCCAAGGCTTGAGACTCTCAGTGTCGTTTCAATAAACGCCACTGCTAACTTATTCAATTCATTCGCGTGGGGATGGTTGTTCCACCAGATCAACACAACTGGTATGTACAAGTAGATATATTTTTGACCCCCCCCGATCTGGCTTCAACAACAAGGATGTATGTACGTACATCTTCGGTGGAGAAAGGTCAGGTGGGTGATGTATAAACGAAGAATGAGAGTAGTGCCAGAGAAGGCAATACTTCATTAATTAATTAAAGTGACAGCGACCCCCTGAATGCCTTCGTCGAATCATTGTCAGTGGGGCGCTTCGAAATTCGAATCTGATGGGCCTCAAATGGGGGTGAGTGGATTTTTCTTTTTTAAAGACGCTTATCGCTCGTCTTCATTCTGCCATGATATCCGCTATTCTCCGACACGGCCTCCTGCAGAGGGGGGTTCTGCCTCTTTATAAGAAAATATGGGGCACGCCTACCAACGCGATAGCTGGTTTTTGCAGCACAGTTCCATCTACAATGGCGTCCAAAATCAGTACGTTCTTTTTAACTCGTCAAGGAATGGTGAAATGAACTCGATTCCTCTCTAGACAAACAACCAAAATACGGCAAGGTCAACAACATTGGTGCATTCTGCATTGCCAGGTTATTCATGCATCGCTCAATATCGTTGTATCACAGGGCTCCCAGACGGTTACAAACCACCCGAGATCGCCCTTTTGGAATCCAACTCGGACAAACCTGAAAGCGAAACCGAAGTCCTGGTGGTCGTCACCGTCCCACCACGCATAGTAGGCCAACCCCCCGACCCGGATGGACACACCGAGTGGATCGTCCTCGGGAAGACGCTGCAGAAATTTCTGGGTGATCCAGCCCGATGCCCATTTCAGCCCGTGCCCAAGCCTTCGAGTGGAAGTGGGCAATCCTACATCATAAAGTCCACGCCGACAATGGGAAAAGGAATGTTCGCGAGGCGTAATATCAAGATGGGCGAGATTATCTTCGCAGAGCGTCCGCTACTGATCCGTCCTGGCGCCTTCTCCCCACCGCCGTTGGAGATGAAGCAAGAGGCGGAATTGAGGAAATACTCACATGAAGACATGGAAAAGGTGTTTTTGTTTGAAGGGGAACGACAGCTTGAGGTAGCGCTGGGGAGGATGGATCCCGAGAGGACGAAGAATTTTTTGGGGTTGACGAACGCCCATAAAGAGGATGAGGATGGAACTGGGCCACTTTCTGGAATCGCGCGCACGAATATGTATGGATGTTGGGAGTTGTGGGATGGTGATGCCGGGCCAAGCTTTCGGGAAGTATACGGCATGGTGTGCGATGTTGGATCGCGGATTAATCACAGGTTAGACTCCGGATCCTTCAACGATGTTTAACGGAAATCTGTACTAACAACCTGTCAACATAGCTGCCAACCAAACACAACACAATTTTTTAGTATGCGCTCATTTTCGGCGGTCTTTATGGCTAGTCGCGACATTAAAGCCGGGGAACAATTATTTTACACCTACTGCGATGTCTTGAGTACGGCCGCCGAACGCAAACTATCACTCGCGCGCTATGGCATCAATTGCACTTGCGCGGCCTGTGCCAATGCCACCCCTGAAACAGATGCACTTCGCAGGACTTTCGGGGCCCGCGTCCGTGCATACTTCTATTGTACTGCAGCCTGGCACTCCAACGGTGACTCTCCCAATGAGTCTACGCTCAAGGAAATGTTCGAGTTCCAGAAGGAAATGATCAAGGAGGGGCTTCATACGCGGCCGGATTATTGGGACTATTTCATGGTCGCGTTGATTGTGGCCTGCGATCTGGCAAAGATGGAGGCAGAACTGGAGAATAACCTGATGGAGATGCTGAAGTATAGGAAATATTGTACGGTAAAGATGGCTCTGACGGAGGAGGAGTGATAAAAATGGATAGAATGAATATGCGAATATGCTTCGACTGGCGGTGTGTTACGTTGTACTTGTATCATTTATCAAGGTTCGAATCCTGTTCAATAATCGAATACAATTCTTGCCCAACTGAACCGACCCCAGGGTCCCATTACGAACAAGTAGTGAACAAGTTCGGCAAGAGTTCATGAATCGCACTTGCATTTCAGTACCTCGATTGGCTCAGGGGGTTCGAGAAGTGTGTATGTCAGGTTATTTCCACTACTAGTATCGCTTTCGTTGAACTCCTTAAAACTGCTCGCCGAAGGGGGCATTTCGAGTGGGAGTTTAGCCCATAACACAACAATTAATGCTCCGAGTCCGAGGGCCGAGGCCAACGTCCAGTGACAGCGACTTCCCAGATGCTATCATTGAACGTTGAACACTAGTGGAAAGCTTCGAATCTGATGAACCTCTCAAGAGCTGCATAGCGTTCTCTTTTGAACTTTTTTTCGCACAAAATTTATCACCCGGCGCTCACCACCCCATGATATCGATATCGGCCATTTTTCGACACAGTCGCCTCCAGAGGAAGATGATTCTACCCCTGTATACGAAAATATATGGAACTCCTACCACTATTCTTGCTGGTTTTAGCACATATCCATCACCGTCGATGACCTTCAAATTCAGTACGTTCTTTTCACTCATCCAGATTTCTGAAATACACTCTATTTCTTTTTATTTAAGATATTGAGCCCCAAGTAAAAATTTTACCGTTACCCTACGGCAAAATCGAAAATACTGGTCAGTTCCCCCATCTTCTGTTTGTTTGTTTCCATTTCGGTGTTCAGCAAGGCTTTGCCCTATAACGGACAAAGTGTTAATACACTTGTGTATCCACCGTTCGACTATTCACTGGCTCAATTTTTCAATCACAGCGCTCCCCGCTGGATATAAGCCACCAAAGGTGGCGATCCTCGAATCTGACCCGGACGCCCCTGAAAGCGAAGCCGACACTCACGTCGTCGCGACTATCCCACCGCGCATCGTCGGTAACCCTCCCGACCCAGACGGGAACACCGAGTGGATTGTCCTCGGAAAGACAAAGCAAAGGGTGCTAGGTGCCAATCCGGCGCAATACAGATTCCAGCCCGTACCCAAGCCTTCGGGAGGGGCCGATAACTACATTGTCAAGTCCACCCCGGCAATGGGGAAAGGTGTATTCGCCACCCGGGATATCAAGATGGGGGACATCATTTTCGCAGAGCGTCCCTTGGTCATTGCGCCGCGCGTTATCAACCCCCCGTTATCAGAGATGAGGAGACGAGATGAGGAATTGAAAAAATTCTCAGTGGAAGACATGTTCAAGGTGTTTTTATTTGAGAAGGAGCTGCAAATGGAGGTGGCGGTGGGAAGGATGGATCCGGAGAGGAGGGAGAAATTCTTGGCGTTAACGAACGCTCATACGGAGGATGGGAGCGGGCCGCTTTGTGGGATCATGCGCACAAATTTGTATGGATGTCCGGAGCTATGGGATGGGGACGTGAAGCCAGACCCAACGGAGTTTAATCCATATGGGTACAGCGTGCTGTGCGACGTTGGATCGAGGATTAATCATAGGTTGGATACTGAAATTTTCAATGGTGTTCGGAAATCTGTACTAATGCTTATTCGATTATTTTTAGCTGCCAGCCAAACGTTGTACACGTGTTCAACATACGCTCCTTCTCGATGATCTTCATGGCTGGCCGCCATATCAAAGCCGGGGAGCAGATATTCTACTCCTACTGTCCCATCTCAGCGACCACTTTCGCTGCACGCAAACTCGCACTCGCACCATACGGCATCACCAATTGCACTTGCGCTTCCTGCACTAACGCCACCCCCGAGACAGACGCGTTCCGCACGAACTTCTTTACTCGGGTCCGTGAATACTATTTTCACAGTGAAGTCTGGAACTTCAACGGCCAGCTTCCCGAGGATTTGTCGCTCGAAAAGATGCTTGCCTTCCAGAAGGCGGTCCTCAAGGAGGGACTGCACATAGAGCAGGTATATTGGGAGTATTTTATGAATGCGTTAATTGTTGCGTGCAGACTGGCGAGGATGGACAGGGAACTCGCGATGAACGTTGAGGAAATGAAGAAGTATTTCTACTATCATAACGCGAGGATGGCCCTGATGGATTCGGAGTGATAACAATATACAGCTTGAATGTACTTCGACTGTGGTATAATGCGTGGTGTTATCATAGTTCCTGTTCAATAGACTTCACGTTTCATTTTTTTTTAACGTGAGGGAGAAAAGAAAATATCAACATAGTGGCCCAGAGAGCTCCTTCAGAAATTGCCCCCAAACTGAACGACAGGAGCAGGATCTGATACTCGTACCTGGCCTCCTCGAGAGCGTTGAGGTACCGGGCTTGGATACCGGACAGCGGACCCGGTAAGGTACGGGACTTCGAATTTGATGGTGATTGGGATAGATTATTTCTTCTTGGATTGGGTACTTTGTCTTGAGAATAAATTTAATTCATTGATCTACTGCGTGTACATGAAAGAGAGGTTGAACTGGATAGGAATTGCAAGAAATTGACTAACGCGAAAGGGGAGTTACGCCTTTGTTGATCCAACCGTCAATGAACGAACCCAAGCCGCTTCTTCCCTCCTCCTCCTCGAGTTTGTCGACGTCAGCGCTGGTAAGCCGTTCTCATGTGTGCGCTCACCGTTGTTCTAGGTGTGTGACTCACCCAAGGTAAGCAGTTCTCAATTTTTTCTTGTCTTCCTGATTGACGTTGGGTAGGTAACCCCCCTTCATTTTCTCGCCGCCGTCTTGACTCGCGAAGCAGACACCCCGCTCGTCGTCGTTGTGCGTTCGTTCCCAAAATCATACACTTGGCTATAGAATCAGTAAGCTTGATCGCGGGCGTTTTGGACTCAACTTCGCCCCATCGTCAATCTAGCCCTTCTTTTTCGCTGGTACCGGCGCTCATGAAAGCCCAACACTTGCGTCATGCTTGCGAACAGATGTTGCAGCCCCTTCGAGTCGACCGCCACGATGAAGATGGGGAAGTGGATGGGCCTTGTCTACTTCTAGCAGGAAAAAACTTGGGTAAGTGCCCGGACTCTATCAGGAGTGGTGGCCTTACCGCGTTTCTCGCGGCCTTCATCGGCGATACACTCTCTCGTCGTACGCGTTGGTGGCGGCTCTCACCGTCCGTGTGACTCGTAATACTCATCGGTGGTGGTGTGGGGTTGTTCGTTAATGTAGCGGAGATTTGGCTGTGGTAACAAGGACGATGGGTGAATCTAATGGACAGGGCAGTGTCGGTTAAGATCGGTAAAGAATAGAATAGGATGAATTCACCAAATGCTCCGTTAAAAGCCCACCCATTTCCACTGAGTCTTTCGCAGCCGCTCTCAGCGTTGCTGACGATAGCCTGGCCCTGGTCCTCGCCATCTAATCAACCTTCCTATCCCGCCCACGGTTAAAAGGTTGGCCCGAATTGTAGGTATGATCTGGACTGTCGTCAAATTCTGATAGGTTATTCTACGGAGGATTCGCAGTATCAAGAAAGATGGAAGGAGAACGAACCATAGACTTGCTTTTGCCTCACAAAGTCGGCGCACAAGAATATGAAGGCGTTAGGCGGGCGGGGATGTATCCCTGACTCCTCCGCTTCCTAGACGGGAATCGTTTACATGTGGGTGCGGGCGTTGATGTTTCTGCGAGTATCTCAGACGATTACATAATACCATCACGGGAATTACCGGCTACTTAGGCGATCTTCGCTGGTCTTTCTCCATATATGTAATGACGAGTCCTCGTAACCCTCTGCGGTGTAACCCCGGATATCTTCGACGTCGCCGTGTCCCAGTGCAAGGGTATCCTCGTTGGCATGGCAGAGCTGGGCTGGTTACATAGTCAAAGTCTGGCAGTTAGAATCGATTACAAGATCATACATTATTCAGATTTTCGTGAGGAACTATTTATGTGACAAGAAATGCGGTATACAATGGCACGTCGTCGGGATTTCTGATTCCGAGCAGGACCTTCCCTCCACTTTCAAACCAGTGCCCCTTGACCTAATGTCCCGCGGTTGTTCGTCAAAGCCGCTGCCAAGCCATCCCTGAGAGGAACACTGTTCATGCGACTCAATCCCCGACTGTGAAGAAACCATGCGTTGTATGTGCCGTCAGTCTCGCCGTAAATGTGGATACATGCACGATGTTCGCGGGGATTTCTATTCCATTGAGATGCCGTGGAGATAAGACTAGTGATGTGCGGGGGTTCGTTGGGGGAGAACGTCGAGCGATGTAATAGCCCGCTATTAGGGCTAATGTAAGCATAGTGCTTGGGTGATGAAGCTAAGATGCACACACGTTACGATCAAGGTAGCTGCTGGGTACAACTGAGTCGTGCGGGGAAGGCGCCCCCGGATATCCTAACAAATACGTCAAGTTCACAATGACAAATCAATAAAGTGGCATACGTACTCCGCCATTGTTATTGAAGGTGGTGAACCATTTTTGGATTATATCGAGGTCGGATTTGATCTTGGCGTCGGGTGTGTCTGAGTGGTCATAGGGGAATACGACGAGGAGGGTCCATGTCCCCGAACCGACGGGTACTTCTATGCTTTCCGACGCCATTATAGTAAAATGTGGATGATAGCAGAGGGAGAACTGGGACAAGCAGAAGAAGATACGAAGGGCGTTTCACGAAACAGGGTGAAATAAATGATGCCATTTTATCTCTGTGCACTAGCCCTAACGAAGATCTGTACACATGGCGCGATACTTAGTGAACGTGAGGCCCCGAGGTCTTGAGGCTTGATGTGCGAGGATCAAGGCGACAATGGCATTTTGGGACGTCGCGGGGTCACCAATGATGTGCTTCTTGGGACCTCGAACTCAGTGATGAGAACAAAAGATACACGAGAGCGTCAATATCCGGCAGTGGATTGGCCCTGTATGATACGGGAGATCTGTAGGGTGAACCTGTGCGATGCTCAAAGTGGAAGTAAGGAATCCACTACGGGCCAAGCCTACAGAAGATGGGCGAGCGAAACTATACCCGAACTATCGCTCCAATATAGGTCCGGATGGGCGATGTCCTCTGCAACGATGGTAAGGATATAACGACCGTCACTGATCACAGACAAGCTTCAGAACGCACAAAGCCATAGTTTGAGGCAAGGTAAAGATGTGTGTGAAAGCTAGAACCCCTGGACTTCGCGTACTCTAGAATGATCCGAAAGCATTATCTCGAAGACATCGGTTTTGATAGGGGTATCGACAGCGAAGGGGTGAGGATGAGAAGAGCGTAAACTTTGGATGATAGAATTGACGACTTTGGGGTACAACTTTGAGGATGATTGGCGGAATGTGAGAGGCTGCCGGTTTCGACCGATTGCACCAATTTGAGGCACGTGATTAGAGTGGGTCAAGAAAGGTATTCCGAAAGCCTTGAAGTTGGAATGGCCAATTTTCCTGCTGCAGGACTGGCAGGACCTTGAATTACTCTTGGCGATGTACGGAGTTTAGGATGTAATTCGGCTCAACATATGTCATATTTTATCCATACTAACATCGTTTCATGAGTTATATTTGTGGCTAGGGCATGGCCAATGAATTAAATACGCAGCTATGCCCCTCATGCTGATCCGATCGTACTCGGGTTCTTTTCCTGCTCGACCGTTTCCCTCGCTCATTTTCCATACAACTTGCTCGATTCCTCGACCTCGGGCTTTACAGTCTAGGTCCTTACTGTATGCAGTTCAACCCCCTATTTAAATATTCAACTAGTAACTACAAGTTCTTTCTTTTTGTCCAAGGGGGTGTCAGAAAAAAAATTAAGGATACTAGCGCATCCCCTCGCTTCGCTCGGGTAACATTTCCGAACTTGGAAAGAACAATGACATAATCCAGCGCATAAACACAAAGCCTACAATAGAGAAACAGTGAGCGATGGCAAATGTGAAAAAGCCGAACGGAGGAATATACAGCAAGAGAAGCCCGCCGAGGCCCAAAAAATGCACATCCCCTCGCTTCGCTCGGGTACTTGCACAGAACATTTCCAAACTTGGAAAGAAAAATGACATAATCCAGCGTGGCCACCATGTCTCAGTTTGTGTACACTGAGAGCATGCAGCCAAACACAAAAACATGAAGATGCCATCGTGGCATGTCCTCCTCCCGCGCTAAAAAGAAAAGGAAGGTGAAGGCAGCCACAAAATCGACGAACGGAAATGTGCAGAGCAAGAGACGCGAGGCGGCAGGGTGTCCTGATTCGAAAGCGGCCGCCGAAGGCGTGGGAACCCTGGTCTTTTTTGTTGTAGGATCACGTCGATTTTTTTTTTAATGGACAATTTGGTGGACTAACTAACTGATCGTGAGAATAACCCCCCAGATATAGTAATTTATTAATCTAATCTAATCTAGATAATTTAAATTCTTACTTTCTGCCTTTTTTTCTGACTTCTTAGACTCTTTTCTATTGTCATTTCTTCTATCTTATTATGACTAAGGTGCATATTTTTATTCTTTTTGCTTGCATTTAACTTTGGCGAAACCTCAGTTCACAGATTATTATTATAATTTGCTATGTCATTCCTCCTTGGCAGCTAAAATACAGGTTTGGAAGATTTTAGCCAAATTTTAAGCTTGCGAAAACAAAAATCCAGGCTATATAAATCAGAAGTAGCTCCAAAATACATTATTTCTGCAATATTTTTAGTAGGTCCAAAAAAGTTTCAAGGCCATCCAGGCTGGACTAACTAACCAATGTGATATCTCAGATTTTATTACTGACACCCCCTTGTTTTTGTCCAGACCCGGGAGTACCCTTCGGGATCCACGTTCAGCCCTCTGAGTATGAGGCAACAATAATATTATTAAGTAGGTCTTTTTTGGGCGGTTCCAAGACGGTTCTTAAATAAACAGACATATATTTTTTCAACAGGAGTATCAAGAAAGGAGAAATAGATCAAAACTTAGACTGGTTTGTCGATAGAGACTGGGAAATCTTTTTTCACTTTCCTTGCAGCCAAAATGAAACACGTTAACCCCTAAACCCCTTAATCGAATGAAATCCGCGTACCCCTTTCCCTGCTGTTGTATTAGGCTCAACCAACTGTCAGCGGAAACCCTCACTATATCACCATAAAATTATTATCTTCAATTTGAAAATCTCTGATACCAAAGTGTACGGAATCGGAAATCTCGACCTCGATTTGATAAATGTCAGCAAATGTCGCGTTGTACATTATGGTTCCTTTTAAATCGCGTATTCATATGGGCTTTCTACAAGCTAGGTTAAGGCTGACACGAAGAATGGAATAAGTAGTACCAAGGACATGTGCTATATTCCAAAATAATTCTAAAACAACTATTTCCGTTTCAATGAAGAAAGGCGACAAAACCTCTTCCTAAAATTGTCGAGAAAATCTCCACCCCCTTCAGTTGTCTCATCAAAAATCTGCAAATCCACGCCTTCATCTATAAGCGCTAAAAGTTCGAGAGCAGTTTTATAACTGATATGTGATTCCTTGGCGGTAGACTTCAGCGTTAGCGAGTGCCGGTGGCCCTGACGATACAGCTGCGGTATGTGATTCCAGAACAATGGTGCCTTCATAGAGGATGCTGTACATTCCAAGAACTGAAGGCGGGGAAGAAAGGATTTGCGGCTGGCGTCTTCCGAGGGGAGAGTGTTGTCACTAGGGGGCGAGTTGAATATTTGAGCGAGGATGTAGTTCATTATGCCATCGGAGTGCATGTTGACCAAGCGGAAGTGTAATTGGAGGCGCTCAAGGGAGGGCATTGCTTGAAATAAATCGGAGAGATGCTGGGAAGGCTCAATCTTTTGCAAGTTCAATATTTTGAGACAACAAGCTGAACGCTGGAGAAGGGATACCATGGCCGTCACCGGTAAGGGTGAGCGATCCCAGCCATGAGTGCTGAGGATCCATTCTTCGAGCAAGGGGACGTTGATCGCGTCCAAGAAGTTTGGTCCTCCGGACGTAATATCCAGCGAACGCAGGTGTGGAAGGATTGTTGTACCAAAGTCGACCGTGGCGTCGTCGCAAAGTTTCGCCAGACAATATTCCACAGCAGGTGTTCGTCGTAAGACCTCGAGGCACTCGTCGGCAGTCAGACGGCACAAAGTTGCACGTGTGACGTTGTCCCAGCCAATGTCAATCCTTGTCGGTGGGAAATCGGTGAGTGCTAATTGTGTAGGGAAGGGCTTGGATTTCATGATGAATTTCGGCGTAGGCGATCTCCTATCGATTCGGAGCTCGAGAAAAAGGAGTTGGTTGGGCTGTATGGAACCGCAAAAGCGCTCAGGAATGTCGGCGCGCACATCGAGATGGAGGTTTTGCCATCGGCCCGAATGCAAGTTGATAACCTGGATAACCAAGTCCGCCACAGGTTCCAGAGTCGACTCGTCCGAAGAGTCGTAGGAATCACTTTCTTCAGAGCGCCCAGAATAACTGAAGAAGATGGTTAAAGGGCGCATCCCTGATCGACTCAGCCATTCGCGGAGTAAACCAGGCAACCATTGCACCAGAGCATGCTCCTGCGATGGTGAAATCCTTACATATAGTGTATCCCAGAGGTCTGGTGTTGCCCATGCCAACTCGCGCCACTTCCGACACACTGCTCCCAGTCTCAACACTCTAGTAAATGCCGCTGCTTTATCCCATAGGTGAAAATCCTCGAAATCCAATGTCGGCAAGGAGAGGCGAAATATATGGAAACCAATTTCCGGTGGCAATTTGTGAATAAAAGGATCGTGGATTTCGTTCGCCCTGCTTCCCAGTGCGCGGTCTTTCGCCTTCAGTTTGATAATTTCTTCTTCCAGTTGTTCGATTTTCTCTTGGATTACTTTCCTCTCTCTGCATGGGAAACATGGGCCGCCTTCCAGTGCAACGCAGGTTATCGTTTGGTCCTCAGTTTTGACTTGGGATGCTCTGCAACGATGGCATAACTTCACCACCATATTTGAAGTGCCACTTAGACTGGTGGAAAATCATGCATCTTGTTACAATGTGGACAACATAAGGAAGCGAGATTGATATATACCTCTATCGGTGAGTATGAGTGAAATCCCAGTCGCCCAAATAGTCGTGGAGATGGAAAGTTGGAGAATGATTGGAGAACGATTAATGATTATCAGTTATGTGTTTGATCATGTTTGCCGTTCGCCAGAATAGGGGTTTCATGGTTCGCTTACCGTCTCCTGAGCCAATGAACTCGTCGCCGCCACCGCTGTAAATGCCTTACATTGACCTTACCCGGAATCAAATCTGGCTTCCTCCACCCACACACACGCCTCAGGTGTACCCTTGCGATCTATATCATGTGCCCGTGCCACCTCCTTCTCCTCCTTTATGCCGTCAAACAGCGACCATGCTACCACGCTTCATCACCACCTCACTGAAACCTCCTCTCCCCACTTGGGAACACGGCCCTGTCATCTTGACTTTACAGGTCCCTCCGCCAATTGTTTCTGGAATGCCTGCAACGCTGCCGCTGCCGCCCTTGTCACCCACCTACGGGAGAATAGTTCGCGCCAGAAGAAGGCAAAGGCGAACTTTCGTCATACGTAACCCAGCCCGACGCCTCCGACTTTCGTCAAGAAATCGGTCCGTGTGTCCTCAAAGCCGTCCCGGCTCTCCCTTCTGGATTACCAGAATCATCTGCCGTTGCTCTTGTGGCCACCGCATCTCAGCCTCCCCATATTGCATGCAGCTTTCTACCACCGCCTGGTCTTCCTAGAGTGGAAAATCAATCATTGTCACCCCGGAAAAACCGAAAGCGGTCTCAACACGCTAGGCGGCTTCCAATGGAAGTATACACTCGTAAGCTCGGCGCGAACGGCAAAGAGTCGAACTCTTCGCCCTGCGTATCGATGAGGGCGACAGCTTGAGCAAAACACATTATTCTACCCCTCTCAGTCCGACCGTGTTTTCACCTATGGGCCAATGGAAAAGGCAAGAATTAAGAGCAAATTAAGAGGAAAGCACGAGCCTGAAGCTCGACAAGGCCTTGTGAGCGACATTGATATATTCTCCGGAATGTAGCAGTGACGATGGCCAGTGGTATGTTCTATCCACTAAACACCGTGGCGTGTCACGAGAGGGAGAATGGAGAGTCCATTGCAGAGTTTAAACATCTTATTACTGTGTGAGTTGGTATACGGTATAGTGATTACTTGGGCACCCATTCTTGTTTGTTTGTGAGTACCATATTCAGAAATGTAATATGAAGCTGATACATTACAGTGCGAGCGAACGAGGACGATACCCCAGAGTTGCGATGTTCTTTGAAGGCACGAGTTGGTTGCCCGCACGTTGAACCAGTTCAAGTTCTGCTTGTTGTCTACAGAGGTAACTCCAGGCCTTTCTTTTCCACACTCCTGGTTTTCTCCCGATTAGTAAATGACATAGCATACATGACACAGCGACCGAACGAATATAATATGAAGATATACGAAGCCTGGCTAACGGAGGGCGTCTCACATCCACTCAGGAACAGTCAACCTGTCGTATTCGACAACAAACGGGCCCAGAGACCCCATCCATCGTACCCCACATCTCTTCATCATACACATAGCCGTAGCAGTGATTCTAGAAGAGAGCGGCGCGCGCATGTCTGTGAACCGATTGCTAAGTTTGTATGTGGAAAAGGCAGGTGGCAGTTTGGCTGATTTGGGCTATTGAACGGGGTTGGAGTTTAGGATATGGTAAAAATGAAGGACATGTATTAAGGGTGGTTTCCAGGTATGCTTT
>Ga0307517_10010818_pt1 | contig 12722 bp, 4 predicted proteins | sample 23_EM_MG_FD_194515 | JGI IMG/M metagenome (GOLD analysis project Ga0307517, IMG submission 194515) | Populus trichocarpa ectomycorrhiza microbial communities from riparian zone in the Pacific Northwest, United States - 23_EM | ecosystem: Host-associated > Plants > Roots > Unclassified | place...
CTCTCCTCGCAAAATGAAACCCTTAGACACCACAATCAACCATTTAATGGTCGAAATCAGTGAAATCATTGAGTTTCTCTTTCTATTGTTAGATTCTAGCGATCTCTCTCTCTTTTCTTTCTCAAAAAAGAGACTAAAAAATAACAAAAATAATTTTTTTTTTTATCAAAGTTGAATTGAAAAAATATTGAAAAACTGACTATATATATATATATATATATATATATATATATTTGTAAAGTTTAAGGATAAAAATAAATATTTTATATGAAGTTCGAAACCATAAGCCTTTCCTATTTGGATCTCTTTCATTTAATTTTGTTCTTTATCATTAATTTTGAGTTCAAAAAAGATAAAAGTTATAGATCACAGGGAATGATCTTGTTAGGCTCAAAACTTCTAGGGTCCAAAACCATGATCTTCATTTTAAATGTGAATCGTACGTTTAAAACACAGGCCAGTATGGACGCTAACTTCATTTGTATCTTAAGCTTTGAGGTGGGCTTCATGACCATCATAACTTGGAACCAAAGTTTTTATAGTATTAATTTCAAGTAGTGGGTACACGAAGAACATCAACCCCTGGCCCATGACAAAGTATAGCCATAATGGATACACAAGAAGAAGTAAAACAAATTAACACACAACATATTCTCTAGAAAAGGGAAAGAACTAAGAAGAAAGAAGAAAATTCTCTAGGAGAACAAAACACAAGATATCCTATATAAAAATGCTTCATTCTAGCCACTTGAAGATCCCTCGTGCAGTTCGACACTTGAAGATCCCTCGTGCAGTTATTCTTTAATTATGCTTTCAAGCCCACACATGTATACTCTGTAAGTTGCAGCACAACCTGCAATCATCAAACACAGAAGACAAACTATGAATTAATATTTTTCTAATTAACTGAACATCTAGTCAAAATCAAGAAAAAATTATATATATGTATATAGCAGAATTCTGAAGATTGAAGCTAGGCAGTACCTAATTATATTATTAGGAAGGACACTTGAACCCTTCAGGTGGGGTCTTGCCACAGTCAACAAGGAGCTCAAGAGCGATGGGTAGAATAAGATTGATGTTGAGAAGCTTAGCCTTGATAACGGTGCAAAGACATACAGCAGCATCCAAGTCTACAAGACCTTCCAGCAGTGGGCAGCATTCATCCTTGGCACTACTGCCAATACCAATGTGGATTAGTCCACCTAGGACATCCACACATGCGCCTAACTTGAGAGTGTCAATGGGGCAAGTCTCTTGCTTCGGTGGTGTTGGTGGTGGCTTCACGATTGGTGGTGTTGGTATTACTGGAGGAGGAGGGCATGGTTTTTCAGGTTTTGGTGGCTTCACGACTGGTGGTTTTGGTGTTACTGGAGGCTTTGGTGGCTTCACGATTGGTGGCGGCTTTACTTTGGGAGGTTTTACTGGTGGCTTAGGGTGAGGTGGGGAAGGGCAAGAGGGACAGGCAATTGAAGTAAGCAAAGCGCCCAAGCTCAAAAGAAGGATCACGAGATTAGCCACAGCAAACTTAGCCATCGTGTCTCCTTACTTAACTGAGTTCTCAAGTGAATATGAAGCTTAAGTCATGCATCCTATCCTTCTTATAGACATGGTAGATCTAAGATTCATGCTCATATTATTTTCAGTCCAATATTTTATTGTGACTAATTTTGTCATTATTGATTGACTTAACAGACACCACTGCTTTGCGCTAGTAATCGTGATTGTTCAAATAGTTTCATTATCAATATCAAATTGGATTTTGGGGCGAATAAAATGGCATTGGTGTTACGAACATTTCAATTATTTTCGTCGCCAATTATCAAATTGGATTTTGGGACAAGGAAATCAAAAAACACGGTTTTTGGATGGAGGACATTTTAACCTTTAGTGCCTTGTTGTGCTCGTTATTGGCTAAGGCTGCTACAAACCACTCGTGGAAAAGAAACAATTGATGGTAAGAATTAATGTATCAATTTTCAAGTATTGAGATTAAATATCTTTTATCTAGTTTGAAACAAAGTTATTAAAACAGTATCTATCCATCACCCAGTTAAGACTTCGTTTATAAGTTGTACAGTTAACTCGAATCAATTCAAAATAATTTTATTTTAATTTTATTTTAAAAAAATAAATAATTGTTTTGAAAATTTTTATAAATTAAATTGAATTTTAATTGGGTTAATAAGGTTAAGAATTAATCAAATTAATTCTCATTTAATTTAATTTAAAATATAATACTTGCAGAGTTGTGAATTTACCGGTTATCAAATTGATTAGTTGGGTTTGGCATTAGCAAGTTTAATAACATTGTTTTAATTACATAGTTCTTTAACGTTAGAATATTGTTGTATTATAAGGAACACTTTACTATCTATCTCTTTCAAAACTTGAATCTTAAATCATTATTGTAAACTTCTATCGAATGAAATATGTAATTTTCTTAGAGAGAATAAATCTTTATATGAAGAACAACATATATAAAAGGACAAGCAACGCTCGGGTTTTTGGCACTCTATCATAGACTTGTAAAATCTGTCTGTCTAGTGAATCCAATTGTGTCGGCCACATACTCACAAACAATTAAAATAGAGAAAAACACTAGTTCGATGCATGCTTTTCTTGCATTAGAATTTCCAAACAACTAACGTGGCTTGATTTGCATAATTGCTCGAGAGATTAGGACATGTATTCTTAGAGTATGTGGTTGATAACATTTAAAGATTTTAATTATTTTTATTTATTTGATAAAAAATTAAATATAAAATAATATGAACTTATACAAGTTTTAAACCCAAAAAGATTTTACTTAAAAAAATATGTTAGAGAATAATATAAATGATCATATCTTAGAATTTAACTTAACAGCTTAAACTATTAAATTGAGATGGTTCTTTGACATTAAAATATGTATTTTTAGAGTCTATGATCGATAAGAATTAAAGTTTTCAAGAGTTGTAATATTGATAAAAATTTGCAATATAATTATATTTATATTATAGGATAATTTAAGTAATTTAAAAAATATATATATCTTTAATAATTATAATGCATTTAAAAAATTAAAAGAATGCTTTGATTTCAAAATTAATTCTAATAATATATTCATATTTTATTTTGTTTTGTTTCAGGGTCTTATATTTTGGTGGGATTGAATTTTTTTTTTTTTATGGAGAAATCTCTTCAGTGAACTCTTTAGCAATGCTATTAAAATTATCAAACTATTGAATTACTATGTGATGGTTTAAGTAGTGGAATTACATTGGTCAAACAACTGGATAAATAGCATTATAATATAACTTCTTTTTTCCAAAATTAAAATTATAGAACAAGAAATGATAAAGTGGTATTTGCATAATTTGTGAAGGTGAGGTACCAAATTCGGAACCCTGAAGAAAGGAATGTTTTTTTTGTAAGAAAAAAAACCAGATCAATGTCAAATTCGACTATCCAACGAATCATAATTCTTCATATTTAGCATGTTTTGATCGAGATTTATCTCAACCTTACGTGCATGCTCCATTGCATCAACTTAGATACGTTGGATGGCTACATCATTGGATTTTCGATCCCACCAAACTTATTGACATTAATAGTTATAAACTAAGCAAACTGGGCACAGCTACCAATTGAGCCGACGACATGGCTACTTGCTCACGAGGATAGGCGGCGATTGGGAAGTTCCTTTCTCACTTCACACCGTAGCTAGACTGGGTACGTATATGTATGTCCAAAAAAGACAACTTGCAAGGCCAGCTCTTATCGATGGCACATCCAAAAAGATTCTTCTATCAAATTGGTGTTCGTCTTTTTGGGCATCATTCTTCTTCTTTAGTCATCCAAAAAGATATATATATATATTCTTTCATCTAAATGAACTCTCTATCACCACCAGTGACATTGACCAGTGATGGCACTGTAGCTGCCCTCTGAATCCAGTCTTTACAATGCATGCATGTGAATTCAAGCTTCAAATGAATTACATTTCATGGAGAGAGAGTGAAATTTGTTGTTGCCTTCGACCGACATCACCCTGTGTCTCTCACTCATTTCATCGAGGTTTCACCGAGCCACAGTGTTGGCCTGCTGATCAGTTTATGAATCTCTTTCATTCTGTAGATTGTTTGGAAGAATGGAAATGGTTGTTTTTTAAAATGTTTTTTTTATTTAAAAATATATTAAAATAATATTTTTTATTTTTAAAAAATTATTTTTAATATCAGCACATTAAAATGATCTGAAAAATATATTAATTTAAGATAAAAAAAAATAAAAAATAAAAATTAATTTTTTAAAAAAATCACTTTCAGACCATAGTATCAAACATGCACTGGCTCGCCATTGCTGTATGATATGTTGCTCGGACTCGTATCCAATTGTCAGGTTTGTTAAATTCAAAATTTTAGAATATGGAAATACCGATTGAAAGTCTGCTACGGTCAAGGTAACACGTTGTAAAATATACTGAATGATTTACCCGTGCTTTTTTTAATATAAAAAAATATATTTAAATGTTGTTAATTTTTTTTCCTAATAAAAAAAATGATATTATATGAGAATTTACCTGGTGTAACTCGATTAACTTTACTGATCCAAAAATATATTAACATGCGCTCTATTGCAAGGTGTAATTTTCATTTTTTTAAAAAAAAAACTTGGGTATGGACTATTTAGATATTCTTTTATATTAAAAAACTCAAAGTTAAAATCGTAAAAATTATCTAGATATTTAATTAAATAAATCGATAATTATTTATGTAAATAGAAGAAAAGGTGTTATTATCAATAACTAAAAGAGAAACCAGGTAAATTAAGAGATGGATATAGATCAAGATATTTAATCTCACATAATAAGACATTTACATGTTTGTATCTACTAATTGTTTTTAATTAAAATCAATAAAAGGTAATAGAAATAGAAACATAAATAAAACTCAGTGAATAAAATAAAAGAAAAAAAATATTATGCAAGGCCTGACATATCAAAAATATTATTTTAAAATAAATATTTTCTTATAAAATAAAGCTTATCAGTATAAAATAAAATAATTCTTCAAAAATTAAATACAAAACATTTTTTTTAAAAAAAACCTCTATTAAAAAAGGACTGCAAAACTCGTGGTCTAAGTCATGAGACCAGGATAAATCGATATAAAAAAATTGAAGATAACCACAAAAACAATATTTTAAAAAAAAAATAATACAAAATCATAAAATAAAATGAGAAAAAATCCCTAATTGTATATATCAACTTGTGACCCGTATTATTAGATTAGACCAATAAAAAAATCACGAAACCCAATTTCCAACAAATCAAACGTTGAAGAATAAAACTTGAGAAAAATCAATCACACAAAATTAAAATTATAATTAAAAGAATAAGGGTGAAAATGAAAATAAATTAGAGGGCAAAAAAACATTAGAGGGTTAAGTTGAAAAGAAAAAAACTTTAAAAAGGAAAAAAAGAAATCAAAAGCATGAGGGTTAAATTGAAAAAAAAAATCAACATAAACTTTGATCGAAGGATGAAATTGAAAACAACAAAATTTTAGCCAAAAAGTCATGGAAAAAAAATCAGAAATCAAAAGAATAACGACCAAATTGAAAAAAAATAATATATGAGAAATTGTAATTTATGGACAAAATTAAAAACATTAAAATTGTTTCTGAAAAGGCCAAGGATGAAAATAAGCAATAAAAACATAAGGGATGAAATTGAAAAATTAAAAGAAAAAAGGACAAACATGTAGTTTCTCTGGAAGAGAGAGAAAAGAAGAAAGAAAAAAAACGATCATTAGCGATTAACCACCCATCAATTGTCATCACGCGCCGTACTAAAAAGAAGAGGGCTAGGCGGCGCTTCTGACGACACATGAGAATGCACGTGGAAAATGCTCTAGCAACTTTTTAATTTAAAAATAATTATTAAGCATAGAAAGTCCAAAATACTTTCATGATTTTGGAATCAACAAAAAAATCAATGTAAAAAGATGAAATCGCACCTGCTTTTATTTTTTCGATTCTAAGAGTAAAAAATTTATTTATCTGTTCTTAAAAAAAAAAGAAAAGATAAAAATTCCCTTAATAAATGGATCTACTTTTTTATTTTAGAAATAAATAAGTCATTTTATTATTCTAAAAAAAGTGAAGAAGATGACAAAATAGCCCCTGACAAGCCATTAAAAACAACCGAATTACTCTCCAAACAAAAGCATCTATTTTTCTCGAAGGACAAAAGCGTGATTTAACTTTCACAGTAAATATTCTTTTGTGTTTCTGTGTGCACAATGATTTCTACAGGCATCACCATTTATTATTTCTGGAAATAATAGTACTATAGGCTTATAGAACAAAGAAAAACAGTACTACAGGCTTATAGAAAGTGAAATGTTGACTATGTTCCTCCATGTCACTGCTCTGGATTGTTTTGTCTGCACATTTTATTTTTTATTTTTTTTCACCTTTCCTATCTCATAATTGATTAAAAGCAAGATCAATGGTTTAGTGTCTATTTAGCGATGCAGCGAATCTCATAGACAGCCGCACTAATAATATATTTTTTAAATTGTGATGGGCTTGCAGGGTGTTTAGTGGATTCGGGGATTAATTGTGATGCGCGTAAACTGGCCCGGACACCCCAGGTTAAAAAAAAAAAAATACATGCAAAAGAGCACATTCCATGCCAGACTTGCCGGTATAAATTTCCCCCTCCTGCCACCCTTTTCTAGCTTCTTTCCCTGAACCAAGCACTACCCATATATTGTATTAAATTTCGGTCACATCATAAGATTTTAGCTCATACGAGGTCGTTTATTCTTAGTAGCCATACATTCTCGGTCATCTTATCGGTCTACAATATTTTGAGCACATAAAATACATGCATAAGAGTCCATTCCATTTATAGTACTTTAAGTCTTGGTCAACAGTATAATTTATACATTCCATTTATGCCAGTATCATTTCCTTTATAAACACATCTATTTTTTTTTTATTCAAAGAGTAAATAGAACATTTTACTATTCTAAAAAAATGTAGAAGAAGACAAAATTGACAATCCTTTAATGATCAATGTCCCGAATTACCTAATCAAAGGCATCCCTTTTTTTCTCAAAGGACAAAAGCGGGATTTAACTTTCACAATGATTTCTATAGTGTTTTAGCAACACCATTTATTATTTCTGTAAATAATAGTACTATAGGCTTATAGAAGAAAGAAAAACAAATTAAAGAAAACAAAGAAAAATAGTACTATAGGCTTATAGAATGTGAAATGCTGAATATGTTCATTCCATCGATTGTTTTGCTGTGCATTTTATTTTTTTTGGTTTTTTTACCTTTTCTATCTCACAATTGATTAAAAGCAATATCGATGATTTAGTGTCTATGCAACAAATCTTGTAGCTAGTCGAATTAAAAATTTGTTTAGTATTATGGTATTAGTTATTTTTTAAAATATTTTTTATTTAAAAATATTTTTAAAACGTAAAAACAAACTATTTATAGATATTCAGCCCAAAACTATTTAAGGGTTTTTCGTCAATCCTGGGTCCTGTTGTCAAGTTTCACCACATTTAGCCCATATCATATCAAAATACATGCAGAAGAGCACGTTCCATGCCGGTATAAATTTCCTCCTCCTCCTCCCACCCCTTTTCTAGCCTTTTCCCCTGAACCAAGCACTACCATGATATATAGCATTAAATTGAGGTCACATCATAAGATTTTAGCTCATAGTAGGTCGTTTCTTCTTAGTAGCCATACATTCTCGGTCATGTTATGGGTCTCCAATATTTTGAGCACATAAAATACGTACGTGCATAAGAGTCCATTCCATGCCAGTATAATTAATTTCCTTTTCCTTTTCTTTTTCTATTTCTAGCTTTTCAGGCGAACCCATTACTGCCCATTTATAGTACTTTAGGTCACATCACAAGAATTTTCTGGAGAGAGAGAGATGGTCTTGGTCAACAGTCGAGTAAACACACAATAAGCAGGAAAAAAAAAAAAAAGCCAATCCATTTAAATTAGCTTAACGTTCATCCATAATCCTTGTCTCGTAAGGAAATTCATGTTCTAATTTCTCTCCTATAAAAACAAACTGTTCAAATACAGACAAAATCAAAAGCACATATGCAAGCCATGCTCATCACATTTTGATCAAATTAAACATTAAGTGATCACTGCAGTGATAAGAATACATAAAGAATTAGACTTTGACAATTATAACACTTGCAAAAACAAGTTTCTTGAGAGGGGAATTCTCTTAATTATGCCTAAATTCATGTGATAATTGGTTCTGGATGCATGAAGGCTGTTTAATGCTGGACGCTTCATATTTGTTGGAATATTCTAGGGGCCTAGAAACCATCACCTTTGTTTTAGAGGAGAAAATTGGGACACTCAGGCCGAATGAAATACGAATTTATTTAGATATCCAGATGGTGTTTGAGAATATATTTCTGGTTATTTTTAAAGTGTTTTTTTATTTAAAAATATAATAAAATAATTTTTTTTAATTTTTAAAAATTATTTTTGATATTATATTAAAATTAAAATGATTTGGAAACATAAAAATAAATATTAATTTAAAATAAAATAAATTTTTTTAAAAAAACACTTTGGGAAAATAAACAGTCCCTAAATTAATTATAAGCGAGTCACGTGTAAATAACATAAACCCCGGCTCCACGACAGAGTATAACACATGATAAGCAAAGCAAATTAAGACAGTATATTATATCGTAAAGGGAAAAGAGGAACATAAGAAAATCCACTAGGAGAACAAAACACAGGATATCCTATTGAAGTATGCTTCATTCTAGCCACTTGAAGATCTCTCGCGTAGTTAGACACATGAAGATCCCTAGCTAGTGCAGTTATTCTTTATGATTTCAAGCCCACACACATGTATCGTCTGTATGTTACACCAGAACCTGCAATGATCAAACATAGAATACAAACTATGAATTAATATTTTTCTAATTAACTGAACATGATCTACTCACAATCAAGAAAAAAATTATATATATGTATATAGCAAAACCCTGAAGATTGAAGCTAGGCAGTACCTAATTGTATAATTAGGAAGGACACTTGAACCCTTCAGGTGGGTTCTTGCCACAGTCAACAAGGAGCTCAAGAGCGATGGGTAGAATAAGATTGATGTTGAGAAGCTTAGCCTTGATAACGGTGCAAAGACATACAGCAGCATCCAAGTCTACAAGACCTTCCAGTAGTGGGCAGCATTCATCCTTGGCACTACTGCCAATACCAATGTGGACTAGTCCACCTAGGACATCCACACATGCGCCTAACTTGAGAGTGTCAATGGGGCAAGTCTCTTGCTTCGGCGGTGTTGGTGGTGGCTTCACGATTGGTGGTGTTGGTATTACTGGAGGCTCTGGTGGAGGAAGAATTGGTGGTGTTGGTATTACTGGAGGAGTCACTGGAGGCTTTGGTGGCTTTATAGGAGGAGTCACAGGAGGCTTTGGTGGCTTAATAGGAGGCTTTGGTGGCTTTATAGGAGGAGTCACAGGAGGTTTTGGTGGCTTTATAGGAGGCTTTGGTGGCTTTATTGGAGGAGTCACAGGAGGCTTTGGTGGCTTTATTGGAGGACGCTTCGGTGGTTTAGGGTGAGGTGTGTAAGGGCAAGTGGGACAAGCAAGTGAAGTGAGCAAAGCGCCCAAGTTCAAAAGAAGGATCAAGAGATTAGCCACAGCAAACTTAGCCATCGTGTCTCCTTACTTTACTGAGTTCTCAAGTGAATATGAAGCTTAAGTCATGCATGCTAGCATTCTTATAGACGTTATTAATTAGAAAGGTAGTAGATTTACTGTAGCCATTTTTACTTATGCTCTAGGCTCATTGTCAACAAAAAGATGCTTTTGCCCTTGACAACAGCGCACAAATAGTCTTTGCTGCAGGGTATAATAGTGTTTTTCTGTTTACTGAACAATAAAATGATTAATGTGCCCTCGGAGGGGGCAAAAAAAACAGTAGCAGCGAACAAATTAAGTCAGTTTTAACTTTTTAATTTTATTTGCAAAATAAATTTAATTTTTTTTTGTCTTTTTCTTATAGTTATTTTTGTTATTATAGAGTTTAATCAAGGGTATTTAAGTATTTTATTATAAAAAATATTATTAATTTTTTATTTGTTTTATTTTAGATTTTCCACACAAACAAAATTTTCTTTCAATTGAATCCTTATTTGGTTTTAGATTTGGTATTCATTTCTTTTATTTTTATTTTTATTTAATTATTCTCTCAATTGAATTATCTTTTCAATTGCATTCCTCAATATTTTATATTATTTTTTAATTGAATTTTTTTTTTAATTACATCCTTCAATATTTTATATCATTATCTTAATTAAATTATTTTTTCAATTGCATTCCTCAGTATTTTAATTCATTTTATTTTATATTAGATTTGATTCTTATTTTTTATTATTATTTGTTTTGTTTTTAATTCTTTTTTATTGGATTTTTTTTATAATTTTATCTTTCAATATTTTATTGATAAAGATTTTGTTAATCTTTTGGGTCACAAGTTTAAAAGATTTGACCGGATTAGTTTATATCTTTTTTTTCAAGTTTTTTTAATTGATTTTTCATGGTATTTTTTTTTATAGTGTTATCTCGATCTCGTGTGCTCACAAGTTTCAAGTGTTGACCTAACTTTACTCACGCCAATATTTTCTTTAAATTTATTTGTTGTTGTTATTGCTTTATTTTTTTATTATATTATTAAATTAATAAATATTTAATATAATTATCAAATCTCTTTTAATTCTTTAAGAATATAATAATCTTCTGAAATTTTTTTTTTGATTAAATGTTTTTTTAGTTCTGCCTGCGACATCATGGGTACACCAATCTAGTGGTAGATCTGAATTCATGCACACATTATTTTCAGTCCAATATTTTAATGTATCTTTTGTCATCATTGATTGACTTATTCAATTAGTTTTTGTTGCCATATGTCAAATTGGATTTTGGGGCAAAAGCATTGGCATCGGTGTCATGCACAGTTCAACTTTTAAGGACTACACGGAATCAAATAACTCGGTGTTTAGATAGAGGGCATCTTAACTTGAAGAGCCTTGCTGCGCTCGTTCTTGGCTATCGCTGCTAATTTAATTTGATGGGGTTAATTTTTATCTAATTTAATTTGAAATATTATCTGTATCAAATCCTGAGTTAACGAGTAACCAGATTAATCTGTCAGCTCATATTATATTTAATAACATTGATTTAAAAAATGTATTCACATTAGAATGTTGTACTATAAGGAACAATTTACTATCGATCTCCTTCAAGAATTAAATCTTAAATCGTAACTGTAGAGTACTGAGTCACCTATCAAATGAAATATGCAATTTCCTTGGAGAGAAAAAATCTACATACGAAGAACTACATGAGAGGCAGACTCTCTCGGATTGTTTTTGGCAGTACTCTATGATAGACTTGTAGATCATAGATTACTCTGTCTAATGAATCCAATGAAAATCTTCATACGAAGAACTACATAAGAGGCAGGACAAGCCACTTACTCGGATTTGTTTTTGGCAGTACTCTACGATAGACTTGTAGATCATAGAGTACTGTCTAATGAATCCAATGGTGTCGGCCATATGCTTACAACATTTACAACAGTGAAAGTCGCCGGTTTGGTATGTGTTTTTCTTGCATTATAATTTCCAAGCAACAAACATGGCTTCATCTGCATAATTGCTCCAAAGATTAGGTTACGTATAATCCATTATAGTTCTGCTTTGCCGTTCTTTTCTTACATCTTTTTATCCTTTTTTTTATTCTTTTTTTTTCATTTCCCTCCTATGGTCCCTTTAGGATATTTAACAAAAACACTAAAACTCATGGGAGTCGATAATGGAATTAATGAATTATTATATTGCCCTTGACTGGAAAAAGACGAAGCCTTGAGAGTGAGAGTGCTTTGGTTTTTTCACGAGCCTATTGATCGTTAAAAGATTTTATAGGGGTGTTTATATCTTTTTAAATTTTCCAGCATTGTAAATATATTTTTTTACTCAAAAAATCAACAAAAATTAAAATAATTGACCAAGAGCTTTCTTGACTTTTCACAAGCTTCTTAACAATAAAAATACTTATTTTTTCTAAGGTCAAAAAAATATTGGGCTGCTAGATAAAGGTGTTTTAGGGTTTTCAAATATCTATACACAATGAAAATACATCTTTAACCATAAAAAATACAAAAAATAATCTTTGCATTTAGCGGTATTTTTATACTTTCACACGGGTTTTTTATGTAATTGCCAGGGTCACGAGGGTATTTCTGGTATTTTCATATTATTTTAAAATTTTTAAATTAGAAACGCTACTGGTGCCTGTTCAACACGCATCAGCTAGTGAGTTGCGTCTACGCCATTTAAGTAGCTCGTGTGACGTTATTTTATGGCTGAAATTGGCCTTCCGCCATCTCTCTAATGCACCACTGTGTCCTCTTCCATGTGAAATAGTGTGTGGCAGCTTACGATGATCGGATTGTCGCCGGTGGTCGTTTGATTTCCCCCCCTTTAGTTTCTATCTCTTAATAGGTAATGTACAACATTGTTCTCTTTTTTTTATTACCTTTTAATTTCATTCATTATTCTCTTAATTTATTATTTCATTCTTTTTCAATTTATATAAGTTTTTTTGTTTTCAACTTAGTCCTTTAATTGAATTTTCTCAAATGTT
>Ga0307517_10010819_pt1 | contig 12720 bp, 6 predicted proteins | sample 23_EM_MG_FD_194515 | JGI IMG/M metagenome (GOLD analysis project Ga0307517, IMG submission 194515) | Populus trichocarpa ectomycorrhiza microbial communities from riparian zone in the Pacific Northwest, United States - 23_EM | ecosystem: Host-associated > Plants > Roots > Unclassified | place...
GGTACTTTAAATTTGCCTGATGCCTTTGTCTAAGAGAAGAAGGAATGTGGATTTATAGGTCCAGGGCCCAATTCTGCACATGATGGGTCAAGACTCAAAACTCTCACTTAGATTTAGCCCATTTACAGAGGCCCAAAAGATCATTTTAATAATTTATTTTTATTTATGATTTTATCATGATATTTTTTAAAAATATTTTTTAATTAAAAATATAAAGGAATATTTTTTTATATATTTTTTATACTAACACATAAAAATTATAAAAAAATATTTAAAATAAATTATTCCTTTGAAGTTTGAGCAAAAATAATTTAAAAAATACTTAAAAATTATAAGTTAAAACCTATCAAACTAGCAAATCAACACTAAAGTAGCATGTTATTTTCTATTGGAGTGCAAAAACTGCCCATATGAAATAGGGTTAGCAAAGACCTGGTTGAACTAGATGTTTTCTTGATAAACATGAATAAGTTCTTTGACATGTTAATTAAAATAATATTTAATATGGTTGTATTTGTTGTTTTTTAAAATATTTTTTATTTTAAAATATATTAAAATAATATATATATATATATATATTTATTTATTTTTAAATTTATTTTTAATATCATGACATAAACGATCTAAAACCATCAAAAAATTTAAACAAAAATTTTTAATTTAATTTTCTAAAAAGCATGAGCACACCGAATAGCAAACAATCAAATCATTTTTTTAACCAAAATAATCTTCTTTTTTTTTTTTTTATAAATCATAAATTAAATTGACTCTTCAACAAGCTAACCTGACTAACCAACAAGCTAGAGCCATTCTTCGATTGGATGTCATAACTATGGTCTAGAAACCTGAAGGACGTTTTCTTTTCTGCGTTGAATGCTCTCTGATTGTTAGAACAAACAGGGGAAAAGACGAATTAAACAAATGCAAGACACGAGTCCCACACAGATGAAACCATGGCTACCGATGGCCTTCCATACAATACAACTAGATCGAGTGCATACAATCTGAAAGCATCTGCGAATACATCTCAAGAGTTCATACCCCAGTTAAAATGAAAATGAAATACACCACTAAAACATGTTTAAGTAAACCACATTAAGACCATGTCGTTAGGCATATTGCCATCATAGCACGTTGAGTTGCCTGAAAATCCTGCTCTTTATTAAATAAAGTTCATAACCAATGCAAGTTATGCACAATCTGCCAACTAACAGCTATAATACAAAATTTATATAGCCAACGACAATACAAAATTTAGACAATGATATTTTGATTATACAAGAGGAGCAGTGGGAGCCGTAGGTGATCTATGATTTCTACTACTAGTTAGGAGAGCATAAACCTCATGAACCTCTGGTTTGTAAACCTCCCCTCTGTCCCTATCTACAGCATAGCATATGTAAACGGTTTCGATCACATTGTCCAGAACATGAACAAAGGAACCCAGCACGATAATCAGTAGCACCCATGCAAGAACAGCTACAACATATGAATAAAACCCAATATTGCTTGCACCTTTCAGGATAGCACAGACCTGTTTACAGATATAGAATCAAGAAAAAGATTCGCATTAGACTATTAGATTACGTCATCTAAAACTAAAATATCAACATCCAAGCTAATAGTAAATTACTAGTATGGACATTTACGCAGAAACCACATGTAGTAAATCACCATCAACTAGCAATCTAGTAATAAAAAGGTGACAGAACTTAGAATAACTACTCACCACAATTGCATATATTGATGAAAGTATGAACGCAATTCCAGCCAACAAACAAGTGGAAACAGTCTCAACAAAAACAGCAGAGAGCAGATTACGTTTTAACAGCTCATATGTCATCCTCGCAGAGGTGCAGTAGGCTTCACCGGTAATGGCTGCAAAGTTGATTGTGAACTTATTAAGAAAATCTACTGCTGAAAGTAATGCGTTGACACAACACCGCAAGACAAAGTTCACCATCCCAGGAATATCCTCCTGTCTTGCACTATCGACCACAGCACGCACAAAGCGAACAACACAAATAAGCAATCCAGATAAACATACAGTGCCAGAGGAAGGACCAAAGGCATTTCTGCAAAATTTTAAAACACAAAGGTCAAAAAGATAATCATGTCATGATTACAATCATAAATACCTAGTTCTGAGCAGGTTAGGAAATGTGCCTTGAGATACTGGTATTGAGGACAATAAAAGGATGTTGCCAATGATTAGAGAGATTGATTAATGTGAAATCTTTATCTAGTTGAAGGTACATCCACAATTTAGGTGTATCTGAATTCCAGCCAGCAAAAGAAAAGCTTCAAGATAGCTAGGAGTAGGATCAATCATCAAGACATCCCCCTCCATTAGTTTTTTCCCTTCTATTTTCAAATCACGTGTTTTTACCCCACCGTCGTGTTTCTAGAATATTATCAACAGTCAAAATTAATGGAAGAGCCTACTTTTTTCTTCCAAAAAATTGTTCCAAGTACTCAAACAAACAAAAAAAAAAAGTTCAAGAACTAAGTTCAGCTTGATCCAAAGTAACAGGTGATTTAAATAAAATGGGCATGCACACAAATCATATAAAATGACCAAAAAATTAGTTAATTTTGGACTGTTCTTGTGTCATGCTTGCCTCTGCAGAAGAGTCGCTCATTATTTTCTTCCATTTTCTTGGGCTTCCTAATTATTAACCGATCTCTATTAAAAAAACCATCATTAACAGGTGCCTCGCTCATTAAGAACTCGTAAGAGAGACTATTCAACATAAGAATCATGTTCCAAAAATAATAACCTATAAGCATGTCCCAGAGTCGTCCTAACATTCAGAATGCAAATCAAGTAAACCATATGATATACAAATAACAATTCAAAAACACATGCAATGTGCATCTAATATGTGAAACAAAGAATTAGCAGCAAGAGATCACCTCAAAGAACTTCTTATACTCCTTCTAGGTTTCGAGTCCTCCCCTGTGAAGTACCACTGTGCAATAGTTCCACTTATGACATAAACCTGAGCTTCAACCAACACAGTCAAAGACCACAACATTGTAAGAATTGCCAGAGTGTAGTACGCTGGCACCCAACTATCTTGCTTCCAAGCACACCTATATTCTCCATTTGATTCCTTAGGCACAATTTTCCCATTCAATCTCCCAAACACTAAAAATACCACGATAGGCACATAATACGCCACTAATCCAAGTGTTAACAATGGGATCACCACAAACAAACCCAGATTCTTTGACAAAGCATCAGAGGCAACTCCAATTATCATGACTGTTAACTCAATTCTATGCCAATTAGCCACAAAAATCCACACAATGATCCCAATAATCAAGAACACAAAAACAAAGACCAAAATCCTATAGACTAGAGGGAATGCATCAGTACAAGAAGAACTAACCGTACAAGCAACAAACCAGTACACGTTAAAGAAGATAGGTATAACAATAAAGAACGGAAGTGACACATAGACAATTTGTTTAGTGTAATGTTTAAGCAAAAGTAGCAGAAGAAAACAAATGGGCACACTCAAAATCAAAGTAACTACAAGGGTCCATATCAAAGACTTCAAAAAACCTGAACCTGATGAACTCAAAACATAAAAATCAAATCTTGACTCATAAAACCCATTAAAGTTCGAACCTTTTACACAAGAAGTAGAATTCAAGTCATATTTATATGAAGATAGATTAGAGTAATTGGGATTCTTGTGAAAAACACAGAAGATACCAAACCCAAAAGTACATAGAACAACAAGAACAAAAAGGATTAGAAAAGGAAGGTCCTTGAACGGTCTAGGACCATAATTGTAAGAGATCTGGAGGTACTGAGTAGGGTCAGATTCAGGTTGGTCAGGTTGGTTTGGCTCTTCAGTTGAAGGAGGTTTGAAGAGCAGAGGTTGGGATGGCGAAGAGGAATCATAGGGTGAAGTAGGTTTGTTGGCTTCCTCTGCGCTACCCATTAGAGGGGGGAGGGGGGGGGCGGAGGATGCCGTGGCAGTTTTATTAGACGCTGGTTAAGGTGGTGGTGGTGGTGGTGATAAGCAAGAGAGCATCCCTCTTTTTGGGTTTGTTTGTTGTCGGCTGTCCCTGAATGTGCTGTGTACGATCTGATGGATTTTGAGTCTGTACAGTGTGGAAGATGTTGGGGATGTGAGTGATTAACTACGTCACGTTAGTTATATTTTACTATCCATTTTTTACCACCATTTGGTGTCCAGGAGAGTGAAAAACGGTAGTAATTCTTGGTGAAACCATTTGTCGATGGTTTCTTATTCTGTTTTTTTTTTTTTTTTAATTTTGAAAACATATTGTAATAATTTTTTAAAAATCTTTTAATATCATCACATCCAGATTATTAAGAAGCATTGATGTTCTAGACAGTTTCAGGATAGATATAGTATAATGTCTTGTTTTTTTTGTGAGAATCACGTGTTATCCCAGGGAATTTCCCCCCTCCAGACCAAAGGAAGGATTAAATTCAAGATCCGTATAAAAGAATTAGTCTCAGGGACCGAAAGTTGATGCGAATATCCCCAGCAGGTAACACCAAAAACAAGATACTGAATATTTGCCATGTCTAATTGTTTGTTCTTGTGATTATTTCTGTGGAAGTCAAACCTTCCATGTGAAGGAGAAGTTTATTTGCTGTGTCATGATATCCATTAATATTTTAGCTGATCCAGTTTCTTTTGTCTGCACGTCCCAATGCCCAGGTAGCTGACTATAACGATCTCCACTGTTAGAAAACGATATACAAGGTTTCCGTTTTTCTTCATTCATCCTATTATAATTATAATTATAATTATTAAAAAAAAAAACCTAAAATAGATAAGTAATCTACTGCATAGCCTAAGAGAATGCATTGTGGATTAGCACAGTGCATTTTTTTTTTTTTCCCTTCTCTGCGAAAACCGTTTACCTAGCTAAGGGTAAAATCGTTTTTTTCTCCATGTGATATTCACTAATAAATTAAGTGGGGATAATTTTGTCTTAAGGCCTTTTTTTTTTCATAGTTAAATGATGTAAATACCATTAAAAGTTAAAAATTACTGAACTTCGATGGAGAGTTTTTTTTTTTTCTTTTCCGCACAATAAAATGACATATTTAACCTTAAAAAACCTCTAATCATGGTTTGAAAAGGCATTTTAGGAAGCGTTTGAGAACATGATGTAAACCACATTCCTAAAAAATTTAATTTTTTTTTTGCTAAAATTTAATATGATTTGTATGTTTTGGATCGTTTTCACGTGCTGATGTCAAAAAAAAATTTTCAAAAATAAAAAAAAAATCATTAGCATGTATTTCGGCACAAAAAATTATTTGAAAAGCAACCGCTACCACACTGCCAAACATATTAATCTTTAAACTATGTTTTTTTTTCCTTGTAATATTCAAATGTCCTTAGGGTTATTTAGTAATTTAATATATTAAAATATTAATAAAAGAATTGCAAATGCGTGCGTTTGCGCGTGGTCATCCCTCACGGCTTTTTAACGGTGTGTGGGGAGCTCTATGACTATCAAAAATTGCCAATCATCGTGTTATCTGACGTGTCCACATATAGTGTAGATAATGGGGTGGCGCGTGTATTCAGATCCACAATGATTCGACGACGACGGAGAAGTTTTTTCTCCTTCCCCTCTTTTCTCTCTCTCAGGTCTCAATATTCACGTCAAGCCTTCAAAAACTCAATTGTAACCTCCAATTTGCATTTATTTCACATTTGGTTCTTATTTTTATAATTATTATTTGTGTTTTTATTTTAATGCATTTTGAAGTTTATTTTTTTTCAATTTCATCCTTAAACATTTTATTTCATTTGATTTTTGTATCAAATTTAGTATTCAATCTTTTGATTTATGTTTTGTTATCCTTTACTTGATTTTTTTTCAATTTTATCTTTCAATATTTTATTTAATTTTTTTTTAATTTTGGTCCTCATTTTCTTTCATTTATTTTTTATACAAGATTTGATCTTCATTGTCTTGATTGCTATTTATTTTGATTTTATTTTTTTTATGATTGAGAATTTTTCTTTGTTATTATTTCATGTTCGTCTTCTACAAGGTAATCTCGGTCTTATGACCTGAGCCACCAGTTTCGAAGATTAGCTCGGTTTAAGTTTGTTTTTTTTAAAGTCCTTTTTAAAAATTAATTATTTTTCAATTTCATCATTTGACATTAAGTTTTTGGATTTTGAGCTTTGTGATTTGTTCTACTTTTTTTGTATGTGGTTATCCCTATCTCATATATCTCGAGTTAGTCAGGTTATATAGGGTTAACTCAGGTTTTTTTTTTTCAATTTTATTCTTTAGTATTAAATTATTTATCATTGAGTTTTGTAATTTTTTTCACTTTTCTTTTTACAGGATTATCCTGAATATAGGTTAGTCAAGTTATCACATGTTGGCTAAGTTTTTTTTTTAAATTATTATTATTGATTTTACTTTGATTTTTTTTATAGATTTTTTTTTAAAAATTTTAAGTTTTTAATCCCGATTTCATATCGCGTTTGACGGGTTAGTAAAGTTAACTCGAATTGACTTAATTTTTTTCTTTAATATTTTTTTTTCTTTTAATTTTTTTCATTTTCATCTTTTTGATATTAAATTGTTGGGCTTCAAGCATAATTTTTTTTTGATGTAAACTTATCCTAATTTTATATTCCAGATCGCATGATAATCAAGTTAAACTGGAATGATTCTAACATCATCCAAACATCTTTATTTATATTAAAAGAAAATTAATTTAACCCGTTAACTAATCTTGTCTAGGTATTAGCATCAGTAAGCCAATAAGAAATTAAACCTTCATAAAGTCCACAAGACTCACGAACGGATCTCTAGGATTGCAAAAAACCATGTTATGCATTTTATCAAAAAAGTTATTTTTTTATTATAATTTTTTTTTATTGATATCAAAAATAATTTTTTTTTAAAAAAATTATTTTAATATATTTTTAAACAAAAAATATTTTAAAAAACAACCATAACTATAATACCATATCTAAGATTAAAAATTGAGGTGGAGTTAACAAGCTTGCAAGTAAAGTATGAGATGAGAACAATTTATATGGTTGCTAAACCACTGGCATGTTTCTATTAACAACAGTTATCGAATAGGAAAAGCATACTAATTGATTATCTAATCACAAATTAACAAACTCAGAGTACACAAATTAGCTGGTGTTAAAGGAGCTTCAAGTTTCCTCATCCCACTTGTCCTTAGGTATCTCTCCTGAGTCAGCAATAATTACTTTCTTTCTGGGTTTTCCACTGTAAGTTCCTGCTCCCCCTTCAATTGCATAAACCGTATCCATTCCTTGGATAACCTTTCCAAAAACAACATGCTCTCCGTCCAGCCTACATAAGTTGACATATGCATCCAGAGATCAGTACAGGTCTGGTATAGATTTAGTCTCGTGCATCATTGATGATGCAAAATTCCTGCATAATTACTTTGTCAATGGCAATTCATCGGATAACTAGCTAAATCTGATTGATAAAACTGCATTATTGCGGAAGCAAATAGCTTCTTTCAGAGACAGATTTGTTGTGGGTGGTAAAGAGAACTTATCTTATGGCTTGAAATGCATTACAACTAGATAATCCAAAACAGCTAAGAAATGTTCAGACTCGGGTTTTGCTAGGTTGCCAGAAAACAGCTATTTTGACCCTGCCAGATTGTTCTTTATATTATCTACATCTCTCAATAACTTACCAGCTAGTCTTAATGGTGGTGATGAAAAACTGAGAGCCATTGGAATTTGGTCCTGAATTCACCATGGAAACAACTCCTACAGAAAAGGAACAAACAAAGTGGGAAAAATGATGATAATAAAGAGCAGACTTCAAACTCGAGAATAACCTGCAGATTCAACTAAGGTTGCATTTGGTATAAGGTTAAGAATTAGACAAGAAATTTTCAAAGGTAATTGTCAAGGGTGTAAAAATTAGTTTTTATAGATGCTCAGAACGTTAGTAAATTTAAGTGTAAATTGTTAGTGGAAAGAGACAGAAACCAATCAAATTACCAGTAATGATCGGGGAGAGGGAAATAAAAAATTATTTAGGTGAGACTTTTGAGACAAACAAGAAGAAAGAGAACGAAAATTAGAGGGTAAAATTTAAACCCCCTTTTGCCATTTGGAGGGTAGATATTATCCTCCCTTAATGATTAATCTCAACTCAATTCCTTCACCAAACACAAGTAAAAATTACCCTCGTAATATTCAAGGGATTTACCCCCACCACCACCAAACACGACCCATTCATGCCTAGTGGCCATGTAAAGCAATCAGAAATCAGCATAATGATGAATTCAATTACCTGCATGTGAATGTTTTATCTTAAAATTCTCATCGGGAAAGATGCTTCCATATATAGAATCGCTTCCCCTCCCATCACCGTAAACTATGTCACCGCCTTGAATCATGAAACCAGATATTATCCGATGAAAAGGTGTTCCCTTATAATGGAGGGGCTTCCCACTCGCACCCTTACCTTTTTCCCCTGCAAGGGAATAGTGATAATTATATTAAGACGTAAATTATAGAAATGACTTCCATCACTGACAATGGAAGCAAAAGGATTCATAGAATGAGAAGTTAATAAAAAGAAGAGAGAAAATACCTGTGCACAAAGCCCTGAAATTTTCTGGAAAGAAGAAAAAATCAATCATTAAACACACTTTGGTAATGGGTTTGATAAATAAAGGTCAGTTTCAACAGCCCAATCTGGCTTTCCAAATAAATCATGATAAGATTTTCAATTTCTTTCTTTAAATCAAGTTGCTTGTTAGGGCTAGCGCAAAAGGAATAATATAGACTATGTCCCAATTTATACTTGTCTGAACTGGTTAAAGGGTAAACTTGGTTCCAGTAAGTACTTATTTGAAAAGTGAATCAAGAATTTCGGAAGTGGTGATCATAGACAAATTTTTTTTTGGTCAATGCTAGAAAAGGATAGTGTTGAACAAGATTTACTTAATTGAGAGTAACAGAGAAAACAAATGGGAATATAATATATCAGATAACAGAGAGTAGAAGATAAAGAGCCTCTATAAAAGCATAATGCCCGGATGATCTTATATACAAGAACAAGGAGCTGTTAAACAAGTTATCTGAAGCTTGTAAAGAAGCCAATGCAACTATGACATTGTTTGTTCGCAAAGACTGGAGGAAGTTTCACTACAAGTTTTAAAGCTTAGATCACCAATTTAACCATCTAAATTATAAATGTACTAAACCTCAAATAGTTCATCATGGAGATGCTGATTATCTCTCGAATTCTGATTTTGCAAAATGAAGGTAGATTGTCTTTCATGCACAGTATATCAAAAACATACCTGCAGTTTTTGATACAACCTTTCCATATAATCCAATAACAATTCTACCTGCATAAATCCAGACAAATTATTGAAATTAATAAGAGATAAAACGGAGAACAAACTTATGGGACATCAATCCAATGCATAACCGCCAATAGATAAGTGTACTTTAGAAAATTGCTTTTTTTGTTTCTGATTCTTCTTAGAGAAAAGAAGGGAGATTTTGCAAAATATTACTTCTTATTGCATGTTCTTCAATAGTACAGATAAAAGAGCTGTACCCTGACGTTGCTCGTCAATATCAACATCCAAGTATACTCTATGAGTTATCTCATACTCCTGTTCTTCTTCCTTCACCTCATCCTAAGCAACAAATTGAAAACGGTAGCTCAACACTTCACAAACACAAAACAACAAGCATTGCAGCATTGTTGGAAACTGAAAGAATTATTAAACAAATCAAACAGCACTGAACAAAAAAGAACGGAGAAAATATCTAGCATGACAAGTAACTAATGATATTGATTCGGCTTCTCATCATAACAGTTAATTTGAGACTATGGATCACTTATAAAGATTCATAAAATACAATGACACACTTTGCCTGATCTACCAATTTACGTAAGAGCTTGGCCACAAGAAACTGAAGGCTCAAACAAGATGCTAACATCAGGAAAGCTTTGGTACACAATCCAAAAGCAGAACCAGAATACCACAACAACTACTTCCTGCTTATGGTTCAACTATATATCAGAGCTAAAATTCACAGACAAAACATACAAGATTGCTACTTTAGATCAGGCAATGCTGCATTCTAAAGTAGTCCACTCAATTTTCAATAAATTCACAACCACCACTGACAAACCAATTACCTCATAAACAAAACCCAAATCATAAAATCAAAATCCAAGCAAAACCCACAAGTCTGGATCCAAATAATCCTAAGAAAAACAAAACCTTAAAGAAAAAAAACAAAACTTCAACAAAGAAATATACCTGTATAGGACTGGTAAAGGCAAAGATGAGAAAAATAAGCAGGACAACGAAGAGAAGGAGGCACTTAGGTTGAACCACCCAAGCTGGACAATCTCTAACCATTGTTTTGATTTCGCTTAATTTCTCATTGACTTACTTTATTCTCCTTCATGGGTCACAGAAATTTTAAATCTTCTCAGCAAATATAAAGAAAGATCACACCTTGATTGCCTATATTTTCTGGTCTAGAAGCTGGAGAGCGTCCAAAAAACCTGTAGTGATTGCTAGGAACAGATTATTATTTATTTATTTATTTGTAAAAAGCTGAAAAACGACATGTCGCTACGCTAGAACAACGTTGGTGGTTCTCTCAGGATGGCATGTGAATGGAGTTAGGGTCGAGGCTGCCAGGCTGTCATGTCACTTGGCAGGCCACTTAAGCCCAATAAGACCAACAAAGAAAAGCTATACTGAACGATTTGGGCTGTGGAGAGCTGGTTTCAGCTGGTTTTGTATGTGTCGATTGGGCCTAGTCACATTTTTCGATGTTTGTTTACATTTGTCCCAAAGCTCAGAATTCTATAAAATTTAGGATTTCTTAATGATTGAAGGCACACGGCACACGGCACACGCCCTGAATAACAGGTAGATCTTGTTTTAGAGTCTTTGTTTTATTATTTTAATAATATATTTTTTAAAAAAATAATATTTTTTATTTTTAAATGTTTTTTTATGTATTTTTAATTTGATGTGCTGATGTTAAAAATAAATTTTAAAAACTAAAAAAAATATTATTTCAATATATTTTCAAGCGAAAAACATTTAAAAAAGCAATGGTTACTACAATACTAAACAAGTTCTTAATTGCAAATATGATACATATCAGTTTATGAAATCAACGAATCCGATTGAGGTGCTGAGCAAGGCTATTATAAGTCCAAGAATCAAATTGACTAGAAATGTTGTTTTGGGTTTAATGTTTCTTATTGTTATTCGGTTTTATGATATTGAGCATAACTCTAAATTTGAATGTTGAATCAACTTAAAACTTTACCATATAATTCCAGATGTGTTATTTTATATTGGGATAAAATTTCAGGTAAATCATAGTTCAGTAAGGTAGTATAATACAAGTTAAAAGTTATTGTATGAAAATCACACTATTTTTCCTAATTAATTTGGGATTATCTTTTCTTATTATTTTTGGATTCTATACTCGAAAAGGATTTCTTATTTTATTTGGAGACATGTGACAACATATTACTTATATATTTTTGCAAGGATCCCAGGTGCTACAAGAAAATACAAGATCACCACGAATTCTAAAGTTGTAAAGGAAGAGAGGTCAACATCAATCCTTATTCTACAAACAAGAAAGTTTCCTAATGATTTGGGGACTAATAAATGGCGGAGAAGAGGAGGTGCATTGACAACAAATTCTCCTTCAATTCCAAGGAGACTATAAGCAGCATATTTTTCTTGATTATAGGGAAATAAAGGACGACTACTAAACATTATTTAAGCAAGGTTTCATACTTATTCTTATTTCTTTTTAGTTCTCTAAATTTGGTTGTTTATATAAACTTATTGTCTAAGATTTAATTTTTCTTTTAGGTTGATCAAAGTCACGATAACCTTGGTTTTTGTCGTAGTATATTTAGTTGTTAAAACACTGAAATTGTTATTTTATGGGTTTAGTTGAGTTTAGATAGTCTTAGTTGCTTTAGCTACAATCCAAAGCTAGCTTGGACTTAACTTATGTTTGGTTTTAATTGTTTTTAAGTACAATCCAAGTCTTGTTTGAGTTTAATAGTTTCTTTTAAGATTTCGAGTTTATTCATCTATTTTAGGTTGATTTTGTAAGTGGGTTCAAATTAGCCTATCAAGATAGATCTATTAGGATATTTTTGTTTGAAGTATAAAAACTGCTTGGAAGACACTTTTTTTATCAAGTTTAATGATCAATATTGCTGTCAAACTACTATTCTTGAGTGTTGAGAGGATTTATCGTATTCTTTGGTTCTCTAAAAAGTTGAAATTGACTTATCAAAAATTAGCTGGTTTTGAGATTTTTTTTATATTTCTTGTTCGCGAAATAATATTCATAGGATGGAAGTTCTTATTCCAATAATGCTAGTGTCTAAGAACATGTTTTTATTATGTCACATTCTTAATAAATTTATTTTGACTTTCGTGCATTTACTGTCAATCTTATTAATGTAGGTTACATGACTACATATTTATAAGTTTCGCATCAAAATAATAGCTTTTGTTAATCTATAAGACTTCTTTTTTCTTGAAAAAAAAAGTAAAAAGGTCAATTTTATTTTTATTTGTGTCTCGAATGTGTTCTAATCAAATCGCCGTGATCAAAAGTATTGGAATTTATCGAGTTCAACTAGATTAATGATTTAGACGGT
>Ga0307517_10010820_pt1 | contig 12719 bp, 5 predicted proteins | sample 23_EM_MG_FD_194515 | JGI IMG/M metagenome (GOLD analysis project Ga0307517, IMG submission 194515) | Populus trichocarpa ectomycorrhiza microbial communities from riparian zone in the Pacific Northwest, United States - 23_EM | ecosystem: Host-associated > Plants > Roots > Unclassified | place...
ATTATTTCAAATAAAATAAGTAACAATCAAAAGAATGAGGACCAAATTTGATACATAAAAAATTTCAATAAAAAAATGATAAGGGAAAAGCAAATAACAATTATAAAAATGAGGACCAAAGTTAATACAAAAATTAAATTTTAAGAGATGAAATTGAAAAATAAATATTCAAAACAAAATATATATAGCAATCAAAAGTTCGAGGACCAAATTTGATATAATCAGCAAATAATATGACATTTCTAAATTTTTCACAACTTCTAGAAAGTGTTTTCCGCCCAAATTTTCTAGGAAAACACTTTTCTGAAAACCAAGCCAAATTTTTCTTTGATTGGAAAGTGTTTTCTGTTGACCACCTTTCCTAGTGGCAAATAAACATAGAAAAGTTTGAAAAGTAATTTTCCAAAAAATAAATTCCAAAAAACAAAGATAGCCTCAATTCACTTTGGTTACTCGTGCTTAGTATGGTTGTGTATAAATCACACTGAATTTTTTTTTCAATTAAAAAAAATCTATAATTTATAAATTTTTTTAAATATATATTTTCATTTTATAACAACAAAAGCTATTATAAAACAAAATATACTTTGATTTTTTTTTAAAGATATATTTAAAAAATTATTTTTATATAAATACATTAAAATAATATAAAAATTCAAAAAAATCTTTTTGGAAATCTAACCACTGGATTGTCAGGAAGTGAAATGTTTCAACAAAAACAACTATTAGTATTAAGAACAAAACTTTATTACACTAACAACAGAAAAAACCCTTTATTTTAATTTTAATAATTTACAAATTCCTGTAGTTATCCACAATTTGCCTTTCTTTACAATAACTTCTGCCATTCCAATCTCACTCTTCCATTTTTCCTTTTTGAAACACCACTCCTACCGGGAAAAAATCCAGTCTTTCTATATCAAAAAAGCCCTAATTCAATCAATCAATCAATCAAGCTCTGCTAAATATGATTAATTCCACTACCTGAACTGTAATTTTGATAAAGAAGTAGAAGTGTGGAGTATTTCTTCATCATTGACGTCATCAGTTCTGTTTTCTTCTCCTGATGAGAAGTCCCAGTCGTCTTCCGCCGCCGCCACGGTGCTTGTTGTGGCGGTGGATGGTAGTGAGAGGGTATTACATTAGAAGAGAAGAAAATGAAAAGCGCGCCGTGCCAATTAGGCGCGTTTGTTTTCTTTTTTAATTTAAAACGGAGAGAGAAATCAGAACCGTTGGTTCGTTGATTTTTTTTTTCTTAATAATTATAATTTGGCCCATTATCTCTATAAAAAAGCCATGGCCCAAGAATAGAGAAAAGCCCATTACAAAACTTAACAGGCAATACTAATTTGAATTAAGAAATTAAGTTCAGGCCTTTGGACCATTCCAACTTCCAACATAGTTGTGAGACTAGGTAATGTTTTGGGTTGCTTAGAAGTGTTTATTTTCGGTTCGATTTTGTTTTTATAAAAAAAAATAACCAAACTGAATTTTTTTTTTAATTTTTTTTTTTTAAAAAAACCGAAACCGGTTCAAACCGACCGGTTTCGGTTCGGTTCGGTTTTTTAGAACAAAAACTGGTTCAAACCGGTTTGGCTCGGTTTTTTTGGTTTGGGTTCGGTTCGGTTCGGTTTTTTCGGTTTCATGCTTAAAAAACCGAAACCGAACCGAACCGGTCGGTTTTTTCAAAATTTTAATCGGTTTAATCGGGTTTTTTTCACGGTTCGGTTTTTTCAGTTTTTTTTTCCGGTTTTCTCGATTTAATCGGTTTTTCAATTGTTTTGAACACCCCTAGGGTTGCTGTTCGCAGTCGATCTTAATTCATTATTTTTATTTAAAATTATATAATTTTAATTTTTGAAATTTTTTAACCAAGTTTAACTCAATCAATATTAAAATTATTTAAAATTAAAACTTAATTTAGATCGAGATTTAAATTATAGATTAGCTGGATCAACCTGTAAGGTCAGATCGAGTTTATTAATTATGCTTTTTAGATTATAAAAAATAATTGTTTTTAAATTTAAATTAGGATACATCTAGATTGCATTTTATGTAACGAAATTATTTTTGGAGTAAATCAAAGACAAATTACTTTTCTTGCAGTCTTATCTTAAATTGAAATGTTCTAAGCACCAAAAGATAAGACATAATGTTGCAACCTTCTCTGACAATGTGTCAACATGAACATGAAGTGTAACGTAATTGAATTGCTGGAAACGAGAATATTTATGATCCTGTGATAGTTACTGTAGATTGTTTCAGTCTTCTGCATCTTATAACTTCAGCCAACGGGTGGGTGCTGATCTGAAGGTTATTTTATATATAAACGTTGATCAAAGTCCAAAATTTAATTAATTGATAAAATGGGATTAGATATTAATGATGATTTATACACCAGCAGACCAGTTAATCTCCTGCTTCATGAGCTAAGTTCTGTTATGAGTTGTGTAATAAAGTTTGAGAGTGTTTATGAGTGTGGTAGCGGTTATTTTTTAGAGTGTTTTTTATTTAGAAATAAATTAAATTAATTTTTTTATTTTTTATATTAACATGTAAAACAATCTGAAATTATATAAAAAATAAATTTTAATCCATCTCTGTTTACCGCAACATCACTTGCCCCAGATGAACAGGATTATGATTATCAATTAGTGCCTTATGTATGTACGAAGAATTGAAGAGACAATCACCCTAATATTGCATGGGATTTCATAAATATACATATAATAGGCTTGTAAGCATTATTGGAGATTACATTAATTTAGGTAAACATAGTTTTCACCTTTTTCTGTGGATTACAATCTTCTTATTTAGTATACTCCATACAAATTGGAGTGTTCCTGCCCTATAATATCATTATTCTGTAGCCACAACTTCTTGGCACTCTTTAGTTGAGATCGATCTGGTATTTTGGCTGTTTATTTGGAAAAAATAGCCCCCAGTTTTTCTCTAATTCTGGGCTTTTGTTAACCTCGTCAAACATGGCAAAAATATAGGTTTCTATAGGCTTTCCAGGCCTTTTTGGACTTCCTGTCTTCACATGTTGAACCAAGTTGTTGTTATATGTTCTTGCGTTATCAACGGATGTTCCTTTCCCTCCAGCTGTTGGCCACCCGCTCTCTGATACCACAATGTCCAAAGAACCTCCACCAGATTTCTCCAAAGCAGCGTAAATAGTGTCAAGAATAGCATCAAAAAGGTTTTGGTAATTCAGTGGTGGATCAGAGACTGGTGATGATGGAGCTGTGAAGAGAGCATAATCAAGGGGGATGTTTCCTGCTGTGTCACGTGAGTAAGTGAAGTATGGATACAAGTTAACGAGTAATGGAGATTGCTTGTCCACTAAAAAGCGAATGATCGGATCGAGAAGTGGTCTATATTCTGCCCTGAAAGAGCCTTTTGAGGGAGGGAAGGAATCATTTGTTAGGACCTCAGGATCAATAGCGGTTGAAACTTTGATACTTCCTAGCCCAGCTGAATCGAGTGCATTGCGAATGTTTTGCATGGCAGGGACTAGAAACTGTGCTGATGAATCTGAGGGCTTAACCTCATTTCCTACCGCAATGTATCGAAACCTGACATTGCCAAAGTTTCTTACATTGTTTTGCACCCATGCATTTGCATTGTCTTGACTAGAAGCAATCCCTTGAAGGTCAGGATTTAGAATACCAAGAATGAGCTCAATGTTGGTGCCTCCAAGGGCTCGTAAAGCATCTTGATCTGGATCATAGAGCCGCATTCTTTGAATGCCTCTCTCGTTGTAGAGAGCTATGACTTCTGGTCGTGGTGGTAAGTTACCAAGCATTCCATAGCAAACACCTATCTGGGCACCTGCAATATCGAAGTAATCAGTAAGTAACCAGTTAATCACTCATGTTAAGCAGCTCTGGTTAAAATATTTGATAGAAAATACGTAAATAGCATGGTTCTTCTGTGCACAAAACATGATTCTATCTACCTGCAGTATCTAGGCTAGCTAATAATATCCCAAAGAGCAGCATCATGGAAAGCATGGCAGGGCTTTTGCCAGCTAGATGTGATACAGCCATGCTTTATCAAGGAAACAGTAATACTTGAAATAAGCTACAAATTAAAGAGAGAGAGATTGATGCTCTGTTTGCCAAACTCCACTCCTTACCTTCCTTTTTATAGAGGAAAAGAAGCTCTACATCATCTATGACAACAAATTCCTATCAATTGAGATATTATTAAAAAAGATTAGACATGGTCTTGCTAAGAACTTTCAAATCTATAAATCCAAATTCGCAACTTGTAGACTACTCCGCAATGGTTATTTTCCACAAATTGTCAATGCTGACTGCTCGAGTCATTCAATGCAAATCTAACAGCTTGTCGTTTGGGACCTTCTCCGTATGCATGAAAAGTCTTGAGAGTTCTTAATTTTCCTTTTGGGGCCCTTATAAACAGTCTTATAAGTCGCATCCTCTACTAGCTAAATTCTTCAAAGCCACTATAAGCTGTTAGACATCTAGCATGCAATATCATTTAAGAGCATTTCTTTGAGTAAAATGTGGAAAATTGACAATTTCTTACCTGCACAACACGGCAATGTTCTTGACTTCGTGTGGTTGTTCTATACAAGAAAGCATAACACTATAGATGTTGTTAGGTTTGGTATCACTTGGAGCATATAAAATTGATACTGTAATAATTAACCTGGGATTGTTAAAGCTTAGGTACTCTTTAATCTTGTGTGAAAAGAAATAGTTTCTTTTATATTTTCTTCTGTGTGGGCCCATTTGAAGGTTAATTTTTTTCCTCGAGTTACCAGCTAGAAGCTTGTAAAATTTCCGACTCTAACCTAATAAAAGTCTACAGTTCATAATCATCTAGTTCCAAATGGGATATTTAGTTTGTTCATATAACTTCATACCCCTGTACCAAAGCTAGAATTTCCAAACCAATTTTCCATCCTTGCATGGCTACACCAGGAACAAGCTCTCGTACACCAAGCTTCTATGAGTTTTCTTTGCCTTCCCTAGCTGTGCAGTGCTGTAAGTAGCGAGTGTATTAGAGCATTTCTAGAAACCCAGGGGCTTGAGAGAGACTTTTTTTCATCTTGGTCGTTTTTTGGTGCAAAATGAGGTGGTTCCAATCTACATGACGTGCCATACCATCTAATTCATCTTCCAAATTTCCTGATGTCAGTATTGACAGCAGACAAAGTTTGTTGACTCGTGAAAGCCTGTAGGAAGAAAAAGAAGAAGGAAAAATATTATAATACAATTTCTTCATCTCTTATTGAACTAGCATAGTTAGTTATTAAACTCAGCTCGGTATAATAAATCAACCTAGTAAGTTAGAATAGATTTGTTTTTAAACTAGATTGAAAGCTTAGCATAGTCTATCATCGATTCCATTAACTTGATTGTTGGATCAACTCTCAGAATTCTTTTTAAAATTTTAGTTGATGTCATGTAGATAACATCCAATGGTGAACATCCAAATTGTCATTTATGTATAGTGAATTGCTTATGATCCACACCATTGAATGTGTTTTTTTCTCCAATTTTTTTTTCTTAGAAGAAAGGGGAAAAAACGCAAAGCTACATAGTCTTACATCAAGAAAATCTTCGTTACATGTGTGTATTCTAGCTACATGACATGTCTCTTCAAGTTGGTAATTGCCTGCAAGTCGTGACCCGTCATCATTTGTATGTGTCGGATTCTCTTTCTGACCAAATTAATAAAATCCCTTCACCCAATATTATAGTTTTGAAATCTGATCCGACCATCGATCCGATCAAGTAATTAGGTCATGGATATTGATCCGGATCAACTCAAAACAAAAAAACACACATAAACACACAAAAAAATCTCTCTTTTTTTTTTGCTGCAAAAGTTGAACTGCTCTGTTTTGATTCAAGCAAATAAACATTTACAAAGACAACCACTGTATAATATAAATAGCATTTCAGGAAAGTATAGAAATAATCCCAAACCACTAAGTCCTATAATGGCTACAAACTCAAATTTTCTATTTCCATAAGCACCCAAGCATATCTTAGCTTTTGAACTTACTGTCTCAACCGCGCTAAATTTCACATCCATTAGATAATAACAATGAAACACCAGAACAAATTCCACAAAACCACATATCAACAATTACTTCAAAAAGAAAAAACCTGAAAAAAGGACCGTGACCAAGGCACTTCAGTTGGCTTAGAAGAATGCTTGCTTCCTTCGCCGTGTTCATTTGGTTTCTTGTCTGTTTCTTTGCTCACACCACCAGACTCCACCTTGGCAGTATCCGGACCAGACAGGGTCTCAAGAGACAATGCATCTTGCAACTGGCGCTGGTTCTTTTGATCTAAATTAGAGTCAATTGTTACTCTCTCCGTGTCTCTGGTTTTCCATCTCTCCTTGACATCTTAGGACTTCAAGAAAACCAAAAATCATTTAGCTGGGTTTCAAAGAGAGAGCTGATTTTCTTTTTCATTAATTAGATTTGCAACTATCCCCAATATTGCTTCATTCTTCTTCAGTGTTTTGGCCTTTTAAAAGGCCAAAACGACATCATTTAATGACTGCTAATATTAAAAAAAAAAATAGAGCGGGTCTCACCCGGGTTTGACCGGGTCCCGGGTCGACCAGCCAGATCGACCGGGTTTCACCGGGCCAACTTCCAAGCGGGTTTTTACCTCCACCCGGACCGGTCCCAGGCCCGGGTCCCGGGTCGACCCGCCGGGCTGGTCCGGATTTTAAAACTCTGACAAAAAGTCTTAAGCAAAAACAGAATTTAACCTATTAATGGGTCATGGCGGCTAAGACTAGACTAGATGACAAGCGCAAATCATGATAGGCTCAAGCAAGAGGAATCTATGAACTGACTCGAAACTAATGAAACTAATGAAATGTTACATTAACATTAGAAATGATTGAGTAAATCATTGTTGTTCGTGCAGGATGCGGATGTATGTTAAAGACAAGCTAGTACAGACTACTGAATCAAGAAGCATGTCTGAGAAAATCACATTAAAGTCTATAACTATTATACAACTTTGCAGTGGAAGAATGGCTGGTCTTAAATTGCAATCTAGTTAGTTGCAATCACTTGACTAATTCTTTAACTAATCACAGTAAGTGAAAGCAAGAGAGATACAAGCATTGATGAACACAGGCTTTGGGGGAGTTAGGCTTACATAATCTTCCAAGAATAACTTGTCAGCCTCTTATCGGAGAAATGGTTTCTATCGTTGACCATCTCATCTGCCCGACCAGCAAAGATCATCCAATACTATTGCTTCTGTGAATGCACAGTTGTCTCACAAATAAAGCTCCAGTGCCACTGATGATTGAAATTCTTTGATGGCTAGTTTTCCGGTTTTTGTAGATAGTAACCAATTTGGAACCGCTTATGTTTTGATTTTAGCTGCATCCTTTAAGCAATTCATTTTCTCAAGGGTCTACCACGGTCACATCTTCCTTTGAAGTAATTTTCCCCTTAATTTTGCAACTATTTGATCAAGAACCCCTTCATTTTCAATTAAATACTGTTCTGCTGCATGTTCATTGCTAAATACCTCTCTGCCAATAACATAGCTACTTCCTTCCTTCTTGATGAGACTCTGCTCACAAGCTAATTCCAAGACTTCAGATTCAAAGCAAAAGCCTCTCCCAAACTGTATCCCAATTTCAGCTTTTGTCATAGCAGGAGCCAATTTATTTTTCACGACTTGTGCACACACCCCAAGACCAGTAACCTGAATACATTGCATTATTTAACAAAATAAAACAGCAACAAGAACATGAAATACCCAAAATCAATCAGTTCAAGAAAACTAACAACAAAAGCTTTGATTGTTAAAAAGCTTAAGAATGAGCAATGATCTGACAAGAGGTAAATTAGAAAAGAAAAGAAGAAAGAAATTAAAGCAAGGAGCACAGATTAATCAATTAACATAAACAAGATCAAGGATAAATATGACTGAAAGTACGGTAATTCAAGCAGAATCTGAGACCATTATAGGCCAAGAACATCTTATTTGTCCATGTAAAAATTTATCACTTGTCTACAAAGCTTAGAAACTTCCCCACCAGACTTCAAGCAAAAATCAAACAAATATCCACATTAGGTTTTATGCAAAGAGCACATCTCTGAGGAACCTGACCATTATAATTTATTCAGCTTAATTGTTAGCAATTGCACTAAAGAATATACCTTGTCCCCAGTCTTGAGCAGTCCTGTTCTGATCATTCTCAAACGTACTGCCGAATAGAATTTCAAGGCATTTCCACCACAGGTGACCTCTTCTGCACGTCCTGATTTTAAACTTGTTCTAACCTGGAAAATAATATTCACCACAGGTGAATATTATTTTCTCCATAAGTTACTGTTTACAGCTTCCATACAAAATATTTGAAATATAACTACAAGTCTAGAACTCAACCTGATTAAGAAAAATAATAAGAGTTCGAGATTGGCACAATGAATAATTGATCTTCCTAAGTGCTTGGGTCATTAATCGTGATTGTATATCTTCAAAGGAGCCTCCCACCACAGTATCAATCTCACGTTGAGGAACAAGGGCGGCAACCTGCAAACAAAATGCATGGAACAGCATTAAGCATGATGAATGAGATAAGATCGCAAAAGAAGGATACTCTAAATCTATGAGTGTAATTTATAAAGAATCAAACCACCACAAAAAAGGTTATAATAATCATTGATAACAGGGCAAGGTTATGGACACGCAGATATGTGGGTGTAGCTGTCCTCTTGAGAATTAATTACTTACACTATCAACCACGATCACATCTACAGACCCGCTTTTAGTCAGAGTGTTGACTACACTGAGCAAATTTTCAGCACAATCTGGACGTGAAATAAGAAGATTTTCTGTGTTTACGCCCATTGATTTAGCAAGTGAATGATCCATTGCATTCTCTACATCAAGAAATGCACAATATCCTGACAAAAAGACAATTCAATGAGCAAAGATGATCCTACACTTTTTATGGTCCAGATTTAAAGAGGATATAATTATTTTAGCCACATGGGTAAAAAAACGCATCTCAAAAAGGACAAATACAGGTCAGAAGAACATAACAAAATAAAAATTAGTAATAAGTTGCCAAATATCATTAGAAATAAAGAATCTTCGTACCAATTTTTCAGTACTAAGAATATTGCTAGCTTCTGGTGTATGACAGCAATATGCATAACTAATTTTTGCGTGCAAAGAAGTTTGCCTCTTTTATTTGGTCATCCTTTGTCAGACTGCCACGACCAAAGATAATGAAAAAGAGTATTTGCTTATTGCTTGTCCAATTTAAGTCTATAGGAGGTGGTGGTAAGTAAACGAGCAGGATCAGATCACCTAAGCATAAATATATCTTATCCCTTTTCTGCAATTATATATCTCTATATCTATCCATCCATGTGTTTGGGTGTGGTGGGAGTGTGTGGTGCGTATTATATGCAGAAGGAAACTATATCTATCTATTCATGTGCTTCGTTTGAGTTGGTGTGGGTGTGTAATCATATATCACACAGATAAACTCTGAAGTTATTTATTTTGGCACAAAAGAACATTTTCAGTAAACAGCGGTGTAATTAAGAAAATGTTTCAGCAAAAGTTTCAGAAAAGGAAGAAAAAAGGATTACGGGTTGACTGTAAGATTCAGGTAATTTGGCATACTGTAGCATCAACTAATCTTTCTGATAAAACTAAGTGAGCAGATTATAAAATCCCTCTACACAAACTTGAAGATTTTCATGGATAAAGTTAACAGCAGACTATGAAAAATCCCCAACAAAAACTTGAAACCAATATAAACCTATATCAAGTTATTACATGCACAGTGCGTTGCACAGTTGCAAGAAAAAGGAAAGTGGAATCCAGTGATTCCTATATAAAACAAAAATATGGAACAGTTCTATCGTTTCCTGTGTGCTGGGAATAAAAGACAAGGACAAAAAGGTCACTCTATGCCTTCCTAAAGAGCCTTGCTGGAAAAAGAAAATGCTACAAATTACAAATAAATACAGGTGACAGGCTATGCCAAGTGGAACAAAGGTAATGAATCCAGTGATCATTAAATAACAGGCAACAAGGAAAAAGTGTGTGAAATGGAGAGATACAAGATGACTTAATATAAGGACCGGTTTTCTTTCTTAACAAGGATTAATAACTGAAATTGGTTAATGAAATCTCAAGTAATCATATCAAAGTTCCAAAACCTATAAATATTTAGCATGGATTTTGCTATGTGGTGCTCCAATTAAAATCAATCTGAAGTTCTTGTAATCTATGTTATGTTACATGTCTGATATTCAAACTGCAATAATCAATTAAAAATAGAACCTGATTTCCTTGTTAAGGTCATGCATGCCTACTTTCATGAAATGTAAAACAGAAAGCATGAAAAATCTAGTAGCACACACCTCCAAGCTTTTGAGCTTCCTTGATAATGTGAAGTGCAATAGTTGTCTTGCCAGAAGCTTCTTGCCCATAGATTTCAACCATTCTTCCCTGCAGAGTGCAAGGCAGATTTCTAAGCAACGTTGTCCTGATGATTTTTCAAAATTCATGGATAAACTAAAAGGTTCACAATCAAAAAGACATTATTGATGCACAAATGCTAAATGTGTAGCTTCATTTATTTTCACAACTGCAGTTTCCATCCAAACAATCACGAGTTCAGCACTGATAAGCATGCCATAATTAAGTTCCTTAGCGATTCATCACCATGGCCCCCACATAGAAGTAAGAGTCATATATCAAAGAATAACTAACAAGTCCCAAAAGCAACTGACACAGCAAAGGAATAGAATGCATAAACCTTTATGACAATCCAAAGAATATAAGATTGAACAAACATGGTAGACAAACATCTAATTATATATAACCCAATCACCTTCGGTAATCCACCAATTCCAAGTGCAAGATCAAGCTTCAACGAGCCTGTTGATATAATAGAAGCTCTTCGTGAGCTGAAAAACCGCTGCAATGACAGCATAGACTCTCTACCAAATTCACCAGCAAGCTGCGTGAGAGCCAAACGAAGCGCATTATCTTTCTGTTTCGCTTCACCCTCATCATGGAGTTCATCAGGTTCAAAATCTGAAACTTCACCAAGCAGTACGAAATCATTCTTAAATTTTCAAACTTCACCCAAATCATTCACACAACTCCAGCCAAATAATTTCCGCATTCATTTCTGCATGTGAATTTATAGATAATAGAAATTAGCAAAAAAAAAAAAGCTGATTACCTACAGAAGAAAGAGTGTGATCATTCCTTCCAATAAATGTAACCGCATGTCTTCTTCCATTCTGCTAAAAAAAAAATTGTCACCAGCAAAATATAAATGATTATAATAAAAACCCAGTTCAGAAAACACATTCAATTAGTAAAAGAAAGCAAATTCATTGATATTGAACAAAATCATGAGTATATATGATTGAATTCATTCTTGTGATAAACAAATAAAGCTACAATCTTTAAGATTGAAAAAAGAAATAGGAAGTGAGGGTACCTGAGAGAGAGTGCAAAGGCGAAATCTTGCCAGAGAATTGAAACGAATTGAAAGTGCCATTTTCGCCCCTTTGTTAGGGTTTTAGGGTTTACCAGTCTCTTTGATTTGGTTCAGATTTTAACCAGTGCTTGCTACTATTGTTTATTAAAAAAAATTATTCGTTTATTTTTTAGAGAAAAAAAAAGCGGGTATGCCGTTCTGTACTGTTGTTATCTTTTTGTTCATAAAACCTAGTAAACTAAATAAAATAAAATAAAATTACATTAAATTATTTGTTAATTACAAAAGCTAAATGAACGAGTGAATTTATTATAGCAGAGAGATCTTCAAGGATTGTAATAGTGTTTTATAGTGAATTTTATTTTGTTTTTTAGTTCTTAGTTTTTTTAATTTCCATTGCTCGACTTCTTTGTATTTGGTACTTTAATTGTGTGTTGATTTAAAATTATATTCGATGATTTATTTTGGTTGTTTTTATATAAGGATTTTATGATATTAAAAAAGAAATTTGTTACTTAATTAATATTTAGTTTGGTAAAATAAAATATTATTTTATTAATTTAAAATAATTAGAGTTTTGAGAAGATTTTCTAGCTTAAGAAATATTTAAGCTTCAACTATTATTATTATTATTATTATTTTGCTAGCATCATGTACTTAATTGAATATGAATTGAGAATATTTCCAACTTCTTTTTTTTTTGTTTTAGTCCTTTGAATTTTTTTTATCATTTTTTTTAATCTGATTAATCCATATTGAATTTATTTAGAATTGAATCAATGGTTTGTTTTAGTAGCCTGGATATTGAGGATCTTGCAATGTCAATAAGAAATTATAAGGTTTAAGTAATGCTTAATTTGATAAAAATAAATTAAATTTTACTAATTTAAAACAATTAATGCTTCACATATTAATTTTGAAACTGAAACAAATCTAGTTTTGCAAGATCAAGAACTAAAATGAAAAGGTAAGAAAATTGATTGGTGTTGTATCACACACATCATCACGTGAGAGAAGTTATTGTGGCAGCACTTGCAGCTTCCTCTAGTCTTAGAATCTTGCCTCCCTTAGTGGCGTTAGAAACAACTTGGTGAGGGTTTGTGTGGCAAGCAAGGCATGTTGACGGAAGAGCCACGATGGGCCTCTAGCTACCTTCTTTTTTTTTTTTTTTACTCTTTTTTTTTTTTCCTTCTCGATTTATGAGTGCTCTCTCT
>Ga0307517_10010822_pt1 | contig 12716 bp, 13 predicted proteins | sample 23_EM_MG_FD_194515 | JGI IMG/M metagenome (GOLD analysis project Ga0307517, IMG submission 194515) | Populus trichocarpa ectomycorrhiza microbial communities from riparian zone in the Pacific Northwest, United States - 23_EM | ecosystem: Host-associated > Plants > Roots > Unclassified | place...
GATTAATGATGTAAATAGTCTACTTTAAAATGTGGGATCCTCCAGGTCTGGTGGTTTTGGATATTGGGAGCATCTGGTCATGAAGAATCTTTCGCAACATGTGCCTTATCTAGAGTTGTTTCTGGGCTCAACGTCGCGTCGTTGCTCAATTTTTCTTCGGGGGAGTCTGTTGGAGGAACGTTTGAGCCATCATGTGTAGTTGGGGCTGTCTCGTCATCGTCATCGTCATTCATAATTTCTAATTGGATATGTTGAATGATCAAAGTGCCATAAGAGACAATGAAGTGGGGCATACCATCCGCGTAAACGTCAGGATGAGCCCTGAAGCAGTTCTGCATATTCTGGAACTTGTCCACGCAATTAATACCCTTTGGCTCTGCTTCAGAGAAGACAAAACAGGAGAATGCCTCTCGGAATTCAGGACCACAAGGGCCATGCGCCATTCCACCGAGGCATGGGCAATCCCAGTTAATTTCACCAGTCACTGGATTGAAAGCGCCTCCAGCGGCATCACCTTCTTCAGGAGTTTCGGTCTCCCCTGGGGTAACATCCCCCGCTGACGTCGGCTTCGAGGGATCGCTAGGTTCTAAAGGTTCGTCGGGAACGAATGCTGGTGGTTCGGGGATCGAATTAGAGGGAATGGCTTCGGAGAGTACGGATGGTGATGCTTTTTGTGTTATTTTCGAGGACGGAGGAGATTCATCAACCACTGCGACACATTCAATACATTAAATGAATGACGTAGTAATCTGCTCACACTTTGCTGGTAATGAGTCTAACGCTATTTTGTTGCCATCTCTGGTCAATTGCCAAGTCAAATAGGATGCGGTAACCGCTGAAGCACCAATGACAAGTTGGGCCCTTCTACCAAAATAACGAGCGGATGGTCCAGCACCAGGACTGGTGTGTAGACACCTGCGAAGGGGGAGACGTGTTAGACGCGAGAACATGGGCACTGAGTAAGCCTGAGATCGGCCAAAATATTTTGTGGTACCGTCACTGGTACGAACCATCCGAATAAAATACGACCAAATAACAATTAAGTACTGTACTATTTCAGCTCGTTCAGACATCGTGCTATAATTCCAACGCCCTCCTCAACAGCTGCCCTGTCGTTCTCGGAAACCCGTCCCAGGAAGCGCCTGAACCTGTCTGGATGCCACCGAAGTTGAGCTGCCCGAATTCTTTCTTTCCGCGTCTGTGTTTGAGAATGTAAATTAGAGAACAGAAGCGCGACAATCGCATCCCGTGTGATGTCCGCGGTGTTTCTTGGGGGGACAATGACTGGCCATGGTATCCTCTTGAAGTCCAGTTCTTCCTTCGATGACGCCAGCGTCGACCAGCGCGACTCGTAATTAGTCCACGCTTTCAAAATCAGTTTCTCTAGTTTGGCCCGATCCCTCGCTTCCTTTTCGCGAATTTCAGCGGCGGCCTTGCGTCGTGCTTCCTCCCGTTCCTTCTTCTCGGCCTCACGCTTCTGCTGGAAACGTGCTTCAATTCTCCGTAGCTCACTCTGTATCCTGATCCTAGCTTTCTCTCGCTCTTGTGTCACTCTACGCGCCCTTTCCTCTTGCCGAGTCCGTAGGTCTGCTTCCACCCCGTAGACGTGAATCAAGTCCTCCCAGTCCTCCCTTCGAACCTTGGCAGGCCGTGGTGGTGGGTCAGGGTAAGTACCTGCCTTCGGGTTGAAATATTGCTGTTGTTCCTTGACCCAATTCTCCGTTTTTTGGCCGTGTTTCCTCCCCTTTATCAATTCGTCGTCTGCCACCCATGTGTAGGTTTGCACTACATGACGCCAGGGAACATCTGCATCGCCAGCAGAATGAGAATGGTATGGAGGTCGCGGATGTCGGCTGTGAGGCGCGGATGTAGATTGCGACCGATGAATGTGAGTCATGAGGGCAATGGGCGAATAGTGCGACGAATGCGCTAAGCTCGGCTTAGTATAGATAATAGGTCAGGCTCTCCAGGAGATTTATCGATGTGTTCAGGGGTGTTGCGATTGACTGGGGTAATATATGTGAATTCATTCTTCCACCGCGTTGCATGGGCATGATCTCCATGCTATCTCCAGGATGCAGCTCGGCAGTTGAAGCAAAGGGTTGATTGTATCCAGCTCTTGTCCAGTTCCGTCCGTTGCTGATCAATTTAAGGTAGACACGCCCTGGTGAAGCGGCATGTGTGAGATACAGAACAATCAGACAGCGAGCTCGATCGCAACACGATGCTGTTGTGGGGCTTGACGATCACGTTGCTGACACGAAATTAAATTCATGTTGTTGATGGTCGGAGTCCGGTCTGTAGCTTGCTTTTGCAAGGGGCATTCAGACACAACGAGGGGTGTGGACGTTACTTTGAGGCCAACACCGCATGACGAATGCAGAATTTTTGCACGAAAACAGATATAATAAGCATACTTTGCGCGACATACACTATTCAAGAAAACGTGGAGAACGAGTGACAAATTAATTAGTGAGAGTATAGGAAATTTAGAACCGTCCCGGTGGTGAGAGATCAGAGAGCGAGGGACATGTCACATATCATACTTGAATTATAAGAAAATGCGGACAAAGGTCGGACGAAAGTAAGTCTATACATTTACATAGGGAAACTGAAACGGACAATATCAGCGACCAGCAAAGATTCCCGATGAAAATCATCACGTACCAAGGAGCCATACAGACGATGAGATTCATTACGATGGACTATCGGGTGCTGCAACCTGCAAGAATGACAGAACAAGTGATATCGAACTGTTTTGTTGGCATTGCATCTCGAGATCGCGTATAGTCCAAAGGGCCCCGTCAAACCTGTCTTCAGGTGTATGGGCCTTATCACTTGATTCAGGGGAGGAATCATTGCTTCCCTGTGAGTCATTTAGTGACCTGTGACCAAGGTCGAGTTCGTTCTTCCCTGCACCATGTCGATGATATACCTTGCTTCGAGATTTGGACCGACTATGCGGGCTCGTGAACGATGCCGTAGATCCTGTGAGATATGGATTGGTACCATTATGGCTGGCTTGGATGAAATGTGATCCATTTGTCCGATGGTTTCCTACAGACATACTGGGTCCCATTAAAGTATCTTGTAGCACCTTGAATGCAACAGCCTCTGCTGCTTTGTGGAATTTAGGGGCCGCATGTGAGGCGGACCCACCAAGTGTAGAAGCAGTTATTTTAGCCGAATCAATTTGGCGCCGTAAGGACGTCGCCCATTCATTCCGTATAATTGGATCGTCAACACTGAACATATACTTCCTCTTGACTCCGGCTTGATTTAGGAATGCGAGTTGGAAGGTATTCCGCATAAATGCGCGCTCGATGACTATGGTATGGCTGAGAGGAAGGCCGCTGTACTTAACGGCATTGGGTCCAGATCGACACATGGTCACCGTCTTTGACCCCAAGGAGGTTCCCATAATGCGGAAGGATGCTTCAGCAGACCTTACGAACTGCAGAACAGGTGGATCGAAAGTCATGTCTTGGCCATAAAGCTCGATAGTGAGCAAGGGGTCGGCTTGAGGTAGACGGAAGACAATGGGTTCCGATTGGGCCTTGTAGGTTAGTCTACTTGGAAGAGGCCGCTTTATTGTGATAGGTGTATCATGTAGAACGTCCGTGATCCTGACATATGCTTGACACAGCCGTTCGCGGAAGACAGAGCGGTAAAGCTCTTGCAGCATCTCTTCGGACACCAAAAACCTGGCATCGTATCTCCTAAATGCGTCTTGGAACTCCCTGTTGGTCACGTTCCGTTTTGTGTGATCCGTTGGACCAGGTTCGTCGGCAATACCTCCATGGAGACGGTCATTCAATTGGGCAAGAGCCCATACCAAACGAATGGCCATGTCCTTATCATATGCCACAAATTTGGCATTGGCCTCATACCATCGACCCGCAAAGGAATCCAGAAGATATTCAAGGGCACCGTACGACTGGGAGTGACGCGAGACATTTATCGAGTGCAAAAACACGCGAAGAGCCACATCAACCCTCAAGCCTGCAAATCCAAAACTGTCCAAGTAAGATTTAAGCACTGCCTTCGAAGACTTCTTGGACAAATATTCCCCAAGACGGCTTCTGTCAAGCTCCAAGGTCTTGAAGAGTAGCTGGCCAAGCAAGGCGGGATCTTCTTCAACATTCGACTTCATGAACAAGAAGGCAATGGCGTGGTCTGGATCCTTGGAGAATTGGGAAATGAAGGAACGCATCAAAGGATTGCGAGGCCCAACACTCTGCGTTTTTGTTTGCACTTCTGATCTGTCTGCACAAAAGCGGAGAGTTCGTAACTGCACAACACTTTTTACAGCATACTTTCTGTCAGGTAAGCTGAGCTTGTAGGTGTCCATGAGTTGATCGTGGTCCTGAGCAACGGGTTTTGTGATAACGAGGATGTCGTTGAAAAGGAATAGGAAGCGATCTTTGACCGTGTTGGGGTTTACGACTTGAAGGACCGGGGAGGACAATACGAGTTTCCGGGGTGGGTCATCAATGGCAGAAGCCCACATTGGGCTCTTAAAACCTCGAGCGAGGTTCTCCTCAAGTCTCTCCAAGACCACCGACCCCTGGTGATCTCGAAGGGAATAGCGAGACGAACTTGTCGATGAAGACTCCGAGGCCGTAGCTGCTGGGTAGTCACTGATGGAGGAAGGATCGGGCGTCGCAAATCTGGCAGGGGACATTTCAGGAGGGAACTTGAATGGCGAACCACGTCCAGCAGCCAGATCCAGAGGACCAAGATGCCGGACACTAGATGTTTGGACATCGGTGACTTGCGCTTCGGGTTCATCAGCTTGGTTAACACCATTAGTGCTAACCCCATTTCCGGCAGGACTTGTCTGTTTCTGATCGATGCCCTCCCATTCATGGTTGGGCTCGTTTGCCTTCTTGCTGAAGGGGTCGGAAAGCGACGGCTTCTTGTCGGTGCTGGGAACAGTAGGAGAATCCACAACCGGAAGAGGAGTGAACGACACAGATCCGGCCGCAGGAGAGCTAGGCTTCCTCTTCGAATTCTTGCCCAACCATTGCCTCACACCAGGCAGTGTTGTGGGTAATTTTAGGTTATAGCTCGACTCGTTCAACGTGGAAGGGGGTATATCAAGATATTCAGGATAATATGGGGAGGAAGGGCTGATGGTTGCCGAGTCCGGTGCATAGTTGGCATCGAGATGAGTCTCGGATGTTTTTGGGGAAAGTTTTCGCTCCTTATTCAAGTCGGGTGTTTGTGTATGTGTGTTGGAGAATGAGTATCCAATGGATGGCGATTGAATGTTTCCTTGGGCATATGCTTGCAAGGAGACATCTGGACTGGATGCACTGGCAGATGGATAACCTTTTGCACGGCGTTCTTCCTCCAACCTCAGCATACCTGGGAAAGGGAAGAGTTTGGAATTCTGATACTTGGACATATCGGCCGAAGAAGGAGGGGGTATTGGAGATACACTTCCTCTAGGAGGTGCATGAGGAGCCAAGGACAAAATTGAGGTGGACGCAGATGGCGACTGCATCAATGGCGGAGCCTGTGCTTGACCGGGTGTTCCCATATACTCAACCCTATCCGTTTTCGAACCGGTCAAACTTGCTCCGCTCTCTCGACTAACACTGGAATCAGTGTGGTCCCGTCGTTCGCGAGTAATGATACTGTTAGATCGCGATCGTCGTCCGCTTGTTGAACCCGACCTCGAGAATGTGCTCTTGACCTTCTCCCAGGTGCTCGTCGATGTCGCTTCCGCGCGTTTGGGGGAATCAGCCCCGAGACATCGATCCTCCGACTCTGAGAATTCAGCCGTTAAAGGAGATCGATCGCTAATGCTTTGGATGCGTGAGGCAATAGACGACCTAGTAGCGACAAGCGGCGGAGAAACAGATCCGTCGACAGAGGGTGGAAGTGAAAGAGGGGTAGCTGATGATGGTGAGGCTGGCGCATAGGACTGTGTGACTTCCGGTGAAGTAGTTTCTGACTCCACAAACACGCTCTTCGAGCTTGAAGCTCGAGGTGAGATGTCATCATAAACTTCAGGGGAAAAACTATTTGAGGAATCGGCAGAGAATGGCGTTTCCTCCTCATACTCAACTTCGACTTCAAGCTCATGTTCAAGCTCATCATCGTCTTCCTCCTCGGCAACTGGCATTCGAATCTCAGGAACTAGAAGGCGGGTGAATACTCTGCGAAACAGCATGGTATAGGATACACACCAGGAGAGGCAACCCAACTAATTTCACGATCGTAGTTTTCGACCAGATTTGAGTAAGGTGTTCGAGGTCTAATTGTACTTGCTGGGTACAACACTTGCTCTTCTTCTTCTTCTTCACTGAGGATCTTTTCTTTTATAGGAGTAGTAAAGGGACTGCTTGGGAACATTTCGTTCCGGGAAGGTGCCTGACTGAGAAACACTGGAACGCCAACAGCTGAATTAGGTCTAGAGTCGGACCCACTTGATGGTGCATCTGATAAATGATGTGCTCGTAAACCTTCAGGGGCATGGAAAGCATGCTGAGGTGTTCCCGGCAAATTGGGATAATTTTGTTGCGGCGCGTCTCGGTCTTCTTCGTCAGGGTCTTCGATAAGAACACTTCTCCGACGTGTTTGTTCAGGTCGCTCGGACTCTTCCTCTGGGGGTGGTGTGATGACTGGAACGGGAATGGGAAGTGTCGCCTTAAACACACGCTCGCTACTCTGGGTGCGTGAACTAGAGAGCTGATTAGGAGTAACAGATTGTGCACGAAGTTCAGCATAATGGTCTTGGAGGGAGGGTCGCGTTGTAGATTGGACGGCAGGAGTGTCCGGGTTTGTAGAATTCAAATCAGAATCGGATGTTACAGGGTTTGGGTTAACAGTTGCTGAAGTCCGCCGCGATCTTCTTCTGCGACGCTTTGGTGTGGGAGAGGTCGCCCCTCTGTCCTCGCCACTGGCAAGCTCAGCATCAGCCTCCTTGGTGATCCGAGTCCCAAGTAGATTTAACATATTCTGCCTTGCAGCGATACGCTCTCCCCCAGAGACGGTGTTGTTTCGAGTGAGTGTCGATAAATGAGGAGGGGGGGTAGGCGAAGGCGACGGGTCATAGGTCTCTGTGCCCCCTGTTAGCTTGTGCATTGCCATTCTGCGGCCAACTGCAGAAGCCCCTGCACTATTGGACCGCATCAAACCCTTTTGTAGGTCCTCCAAAGTTGGAAGTGGGGTAGGCGGGGATGTTCCAGGATAAAATAAAGACATTTCTGGTGATACGGGAGTCGGCGACCTCAGAAAACGCGACTGTTGCAGAAAGGGAAAGTGTGGTGTTGGCGATAAGAGCGGAGGCCCCATAGGTCGTATTAAGGGAGAAGATAGAGGGAGATTCTCATCCTGAGAGGAGTCGCCTAGTTGAGGAACGGGGGATTGGGGTGCCCTCGCTTTTCCTTTCAGGTCTTTTGAACCTCTTGACCTCGACCGAGATCGACGCCGCCTTTTGAAGACGGCGCTTGGTGACATCGACCGCTCCTCTAGCTCAGTGTCTAGCTCCGCCTCTGCCTCTACGGTCTTTTCTTGGAGTGGTGGTGGAGCGGGTTGATCATTGTCGGGCTCAAGAGTTCTTCCATTTTGTTCGAGAGGTTGTTGTGTCTTCTGGTCCTCGCTGGAGACTTGGACTAGCTGACTGTTGCCCCTCTCTTCTTCACTTGCTGCCTTTTCCTCCTCGCTTTGCTGTGCCTTCTCTCCTTCACTAACAGCTTCGACGTGCATAGGCGGTCGTCTACCATCCTTCATTCGAGGAAGAGAAGCCGCGCGTTTCAGTTTGGCGACGGCTAGCATTCGTTGCTCAGCACGCGAGGAGTGCAACTCCTGATCTGCCATGCGACCTACGAGGAAAAATAAGTGCTGTAAGTCAGCAAAGACTGTTCAGTAGGACGAACCGTTCAAGAAAATGCCAATTCTATGAACGATTGACTACGGAGAGCTTAAAGGCGGGATAGACTATGTATCCGTGTAAGATTTACCGTGTGATAGGACAGGGTTCACGAGGACAAGGGCGGTGAGGGGTATTAAAGAAGAGGACGAGTACAAGATCCAAACACGTGGCTTGGATTTGCCTCCGCTCAGTCCCAAACCCCAATCAGGGCCGTTCTTATCACACAAAAAACACGGAAACTAGAATCTTCAACACTTGTTCAAAGCCTTCTAGATTTGACAATCGATTCTATCGATTCACAGATAATCTCTGCACATTTATATACTGAACCCGAGAGGTTTCCTTACAGTAACCAATCGGCTTCTATGTTCGTCGCTCCGAAAAATCTGCTGTCTATTTGTTGTCTTCTATAACCATCGATATACCGAATCAAAGGGGTCTATCTTTAAGGCTCTGATATCCATCTTGGATAGCTTTCCATGATATGCGAGGAAGATCAAAACCTTCCAACACCCTTGCATAGGTACTCCCGCCAAGACGCGCAATTGGACGAAGTTTCGCAGGATCGATGGTCATACCATCATCGTTGAGGACAAATTTTCGGACATGTATCTTTTGAATTAGACCCAGGACCACAGTGGTTGTAGGTTCTCCGGAAGTCAAAGGCGTGATGTCCTGAAAGCTATAGAGCTTGAATTATTCAAATAAACAAAACATGTAGATGAAATGTGTAAAACGAGCCACAAACCTTACACTCTAAGCTTACAGCGCTTTCTCGGACAAACGGCGGCTTCACAAGCGTCTGTTGTTGTGGAACAATTCAGTGAGAGGGTGTAAACCAATCTGACAACCTACGCTATCCTCCTTGGTAAGGCCGCTGATAATCCATTCATCAGTATCCGCAGGGGATTCTACCGATGTCGAATTGGCAGCTTCGGCGAAAGGTTCACTGATAATGCTAATCGCGAACTCCTTAGTCGCGATAATATTGTTTCGTGTGTCCTTCGGTCTGCGAGTGGAAAGGCTGAAAGACAGGCTAACCATCGGTGGGTTATGAGAGACCTAGACGGGGGATCGATAACTTGCAATAGGTAATAAGAAGGATAATAATTTGATACCATGGAAAAATAGCTGGCAGCATTTTTAGGCGCGTCGCTGTGATCGAATCTTGGGAACGAACCTGAAGGGGGCGAGATTTGGTCGATTATCCGCAGACAACGTCGACACCAAGGCAATGGGACGAGGAATAATAGCGGATGTTAGGACTTTGTATACGTTGCTTAATTGCATTTTCAGACGTGACTATTAGTGTTGGGAATGATGGACTCGGACGCCTGACGAACCGCGTACTCTCTGGGCAAGTCAAATCCCAGGTTTTTCTACTTGAGCCCTGGACGGCTTCGCTCCAACGGCTCTCCCCCTTCGGCAGCCCGTCTCCCAATCTCCAAGTGGGTGCAGGTGGATTTGTGAATTTGAAGCTGGTGTGGGGATTGTAAGGGTTTCTATCATTTGAAAGCGATGAATTGAAACGCGTCGTTCCCGTGACCGTGCTGCCAAGTCGAACAAGAAAATATTTCCTCCAAACGAACCGCGTCAAAGCCATCGTAGATATCGACGTGGTGATGCGCCAACCGAAGTAAGTGTGGGAATTGAATATTAGGATTTCAAATGTTGAGAAAATATTTTCTTCCAGTCATACTTTCAAATTCCAATGGGTAACCAATATCCCGGCCCACCCCATTTACTAAGCAATTCACATCGATCACCCCTATTGATTCAGTCCTACCACTATGTCAAGCCTCGATGCAAACGCCATGGATTCATCTCCTTTGAATGGCTTCTACAGCTGGACAGACAGCCTGAAAGGCGTGTACTATGGCCCAGGATCCACCACGACAGCTTTACCAAAGTTATTGAATACCCTTGGTGTAAAGAAAGCTTTAATCGTCACAGGAAGAAGCTTGAACGATAAGGCGAGCATTTTAAATTCCTCCGAGACGTTGCGTTATGACACCGAGAAAGACGAATGTCGTAAGGAAGGTCGAAGCCATTTTGAAAGAGCACGATGCCTGGGGTGCCACCTTCTCTGAAATTGGCGAACATACCCCAATTGCCGGAATCCGTAATGGGATAAGGCAGTACACGAACGCTGCATGCGACTGTATTGTTGCTGTTGGTGGCGGATCGCCCATCGATGGTTCCAAAGCCATTTTGTATAATATTCAGAAAGAGTTCGGTGGTAAAACTCCTCCCCAGATTGCGATTCCAACCACGCTCAGCGCCGCTGAATATACTGTAAGCTTGGCTATCTTCCTTCTGAAGTTCTGTGCAACTCAATAATGCAAAAGATTGGTGCTGGTTTCACGAATGAGGAGGGCAATAAGGTTGCTGTATCCTCCCAGGAATTAGCTCCAGCTGGAGTCATACTGGATGCAGAGCTAACATTAGCAACACCGGAACGCCTTTGGTAAGCTTATGTCCTATGTGTCTTACACTTCTAATCGTGCGTGACAGGCTGTCCACGGGCATCAGAGCTCTTGACCATGCTGTTGGTAAGTGCATTCCCCTTCCTTCATACCTGATTCCTCGTTGACATCTGTTCTCAGAGAATCTCTACAGGCCATTGGTTTCACATCCTGTGAAAGTTCTGTGTTATGCTTCTTTGGCCGATTTGTTTAAGTACCTTCCAGAGTCAAAGGCCAATCCAACCGCAATTGACGTCCGGCAGCGCTTGCAACTTGCATCATGGACAAGTTTGTGGCCCATGAAGTTGGAGAAATATAGGTGAGTGTGTTCAGAAGCACAAATGAGATATGAGTTGATCTCGTGTTTTCAGTGCACTCGGCTTGTCGCATGCCCTTGGACACAAGCTTGGGGCAAGATATGGAATTCCTCATGGAATAACATCGGTAAATAAGTCAGTTCCCCTTTAATTTCTTCCAATGTCTTACCAGTTTCTATGTGCACTGCAGTGCCTGACGTTGGCGCCCACGATCCTCTTGAAATCCGACGTTGCCTCTGACGATGATAAAAGGGCACTTGCCGAGGCCCTTTTTTATCTTCGTGAACCATCAACTGGTTCTTTGAATGGGGACGTGGCGCGGTTGGCCACGCTGATTAACGAGTATGTGCATGATGTCAATTTCGAGAGTCTGAGATTGACTACTTTTCTTAGGCTTGTAATCAATTTGGGCCTACCAACAACTCTTACACAATATCAGGTCCCTACGACGGACCTGAAATCGATTGCCATCCAAGCTCTGGGAAGTGAGGACGATTCCCAGTTGAACAAGGTGGTGAAGCTGTTGGAAGGACTTTATTCTACGTAGACTAGTTATAGAACTATTCGTGATCACGATGACGGACCGAGAACCGCCTGGACTGAGACGCAACATGGCCACACTTTACTCTGGATTCGTGCTGAGAAAATGACCTCAACCGCCCGCGAAACAGCTTGAGTATTGAGTCAGACGGTTCTTGAGCTCACCAATTCGGTCGAAATGATTTGGCACATCAAACGAACAATAAATCCCGGTATTCTTTTGACATCCCCGCTCACCAACACTACACGAACACGTAGTCATCTCCTTTCGAGCTTATCGTCGTGTCACTGTCGCGCCCTGGATCCAGTTTGGTACATATCCAGGCAGCAATATCATTTGCCTTCTCGCCGACTATCTCCCTGCCTCACTATGCTTCAAACGCGCCTCCATTCCACAAAGAAGACATCGGATAAACACGGGCGTGTATCGGCTGAAACGATTCAAAATGAACAGCAACATCATGACCACAATCTTCCAGACCATGACGAAGCGCACAGCCATTCACATTCAATATTCGGACATTCACACTCGCACGAAGCAGGACATACGCACGACGCGGGACAAATAATCGCAGCTTTAGAGGGATCTGGTATGTCGCGACCATCCTCACTCCAATTTTTGTATTTACCGTGGACTTCAGGCGATAGAGGAAGTTATGTTACCCTCGTCGGACTCTTCTCGAACATTGTCTTAACGACAGCTAAAGGCATTGCCGGGTGGTATATGCACTCTGCATCTCTGCTGGCAGACGCCGGACATTCAATGAGTGGTTCGTCGCGTGCCATTAAATCATTGTTCGGAAACTAAGAGCCTTTCCTCAGATCTGCTTGGTGACTTTGTTACTCTGTTTTGCTGGCGTCTATCACGCAAGCCCCCTTCTGAAAAATACCCATATGGTTTCGCCAAATTTGAAACGCTTGGGACGACCACCATCTCAATATTGTTGATTGGTGGCGCCCTCGGCATCGGATTCCATTCATACCACTTGTTGATTCTTGCCCTCAGCGAAACGGCTGTTAGCCTCCCACCCGGAAATCTACAGGACTTTCTGACGTACATCACATCTAGTGCTCCTCTACCAAAAATAGGCCACAGCCATGTCCACTCTGTGGACCCTAACGCTGCGTGGTTTGCCGCTGTTGGAGTCCTCTCAAAGGAGTGGTTGTATAGAATAACGAAGGTCGTTGCAGACGAAGAGAAAAGTCCTGTTCTTTTGGCGAACGCTATCCATCATCGGAGCGACGCCTACTCTAGTCTTGTTGCATTCTTTGCCATCATAGGCACCTGGATTTTTCCCGCGTTCCCTCTGGATCCCATTGGAGGTTGGTCTCGTGCTTCTTAAATGCTGTATTCCCGAGTTAATCCTTTCCTTAGGGCTGGTGGTGTCTATTGTAATATTGCGACAAGGCTTCGGGCTCCTCGCTGGAGCATGGGGGGACCTGACGGACGCCGGCGTATCACCGCGCACGCAACAGTCCCTCGCAAAGGTCTTGGCACCTTTAATTAAG
>Ga0307517_10010823_pt1 | contig 12716 bp, 10 predicted proteins | sample 23_EM_MG_FD_194515 | JGI IMG/M metagenome (GOLD analysis project Ga0307517, IMG submission 194515) | Populus trichocarpa ectomycorrhiza microbial communities from riparian zone in the Pacific Northwest, United States - 23_EM | ecosystem: Host-associated > Plants > Roots > Unclassified | place...
ATGATTAATCAAATAACAGTCATAACTTTCCACTATTTTTTATAAACTTTGCAATTACTAAAGAGAACTAGATGATATATGTAAATGCCAAAAGGGGTTGATAAGCAAAAATAAAAGTTCTATTTTTTTTTATTGTATTAAAATTACAAGTGCAAAATCAGAAAAATAAAGTTCAACAAATTGAAATATTTACTAATTAGATTAGCGATAAACCACTTGGATTGTTGTTTATGTAGGTAGAATCATTAATATAGTGTTGTCTAGCTAAATGTTGGTATCACTTTTTTTTACTTTGTTTTTTATGTTACTCTTTTTTTAATTAAGATAAAAGAAAGAGATCTAAAAAATTAAAAATAAGAATTACGTGGTGGAATTTTGACAGAAGACTCTTTACTTAAATCCTTTATTCTTCACGTGTCTCTCAAAATCTAATGTCATAGCTATCGTGGTTGAGGAAGGGGCTGTGATTTTCAAAGGGAGGGAGAGGGGGAGCTGCAAGGCAGGGCTGGCTATTGTGGTGTTGTTTTGTTCGACAGTGGGGAGGTTGGATTTTTTATGGAGGTTGTCGGGGTGTGATTGGTGGTGGCTGAAACTGATTTTGTGGTGATTGTGGGTGGTTGTTTTCGGTCCGGTCTTGTTGGTGGCAATGAGGCTTGTTCAGGCAAGTCGGCTTGCAGGTTAAAAGGGTTGTCGTGGTTAGATTATGTGTGGATGTGGTGGCTGGCGTCTGTGGCTGGCTCCGACGTCTACGAGGGCTGCTCAATTGCTGGTATACTGTTGGTGTTCCTGGGAAACAGACCCGTGCAAGAAAATTGTTGTGCTATAAGAGAACTTGAGAAACAAGAAAAGAGCGTTGCTACTGTTGTTGCTTAATCTCCTTTTGCTTTCCTGATGGTCTGGGGATTTTGGAATTCTTGTGGAAATATTGAAAAGGGGAGAACAACCAAGAACCTGACTCTGATATCTAAGCTGATGTGGATCAGATTTAAAGAGAAGTATAAACAGGAAAAAAAAGCTTAAAATTGGAAGAAGCTGAAGAGAAGAAAATAAGCTAAAGAAAAGAGGAAAAATTAGGGAAGGAAATCAAAAGTCTTCAACATATTATTCATAAACTGATCATAATGTCAAAAATTAAAAATAAATAGTAAATCCTTAATCAAAATCAAATTTGAGTATAAAACCCACAAAATAATAAAAAATCAATAAAAAAAACATAGATTGAAGTCCAAAGACAACTAAATAAAATTTAATAAAGTGCGAGTCATGTTTTGAGCTATCCTCCATCTCCATTCATACACACATGCCTAATCTCTAACATGGATTACTCAAAGTTAATTTTGAATTAAGTTAGCAGCTGAGTTTTTTTAAGGCTATGTTGTGCCATTTTTAAATTGCTAAAATCATACCCATTAATTTGAACTCTGCGGTTTAAATTTAACAAACAAGACCAAACATGAGAGGATAGCAATGCAAAACTACAAGTAGCCAATCAGCACAAATAACCTGTCTGCGGACAATCTCTGCTAATAATAATAATATAATAAAAAATAAAAACTAGATGCCAATCTTTAGGTAAACTCATCAAACTAAGCAAAACTAACAAGAAGAACCCAGATGCCATTTTAGACTCCATGCCTTGAACTTCAAATCTCCTAATTTGAAAACACCGTCATCATACAGCATATGAAAACAAACAGCTACATGATTGCAAGGATCAAACAATGGCATACACATGGCCCCGCTAATCCCTCTATGTATCATCATTCCCAGAGGGCGAATAAAGTTCGATAGATTTTTTTTAACCTGTTTTCAGTAGGGAAAAAACATCAACATAACAAACCAAACACATAGCAGAAAGTGAATGAACGCACAACATACACTTGAACAAAAAGTTGGGGTAAAAATAGGTAGTTTATCCTAGCTAACCTTAAAATTTGATTAGGATAGGTAAGTTTCTAGCAGCGCAAAGAAAGTACAAAATACAAAGGAGCCTTAACTCAGCCTCTGAAAAAGACTGTTAATAAAACCTGGTATCCTGCACACTTTATTTTTAGTTTTTTTTTTTTAAAAAAAACCCTCTATTTTCTCACTAGTATTTTGCCCTTTCACTTGATAAAGACCAATCATTTCCCATGCCAAGCTGCATAACTAAGAAACGAGAACTAATACCATGATCATTCCTGATAACACAAGTTACAACAATCTAGCTCATTTTTCTATTACATGTTTGGTTCACTCAAACATGTCTTTGGAAAGAGATAGGGTGAGCAAAAAAATGATTTTTCAAATTGTTGTTGGACATGCAGACATTAAAACAGACAATTCATTTGCTATACCTAAACTAAGTTTCTGGCAACAGATTACTCATTTGCTATGCCTGAACTGAGTTTCTGGCCGGGCCAATTTTCAAACTATAGATAAATATTACACTTCCGATGCTCAAAAATTCCCTAACACACATTACGAGGATATTATTAATTAGCTCACGGAAGTCAAAAAGATTGGCAGACAAAATTTTACAAGGACATGTAACTGAAAGGAAAATCCACCCCAAACAATAGCAACAATAAACCAGATCTAACAGGAAACATAATAAACTGGAGCACTTACTGGAATTGCCCCCTCAATCATAGAGAAGAAGATGCTGGCTGCAAACTTTTACTATCATCTTTCTGTGGCTCAACATTAAAAAAGTCTTGAAGGGCCATCACTTCAATTTTGCAGGTTTTTAATTTCTCAATTGCATTTGCTGTTGCCAAAGCACCAGAAACTGTCGTTATTATAGGAATTTTATAAGCAAGTGCCATCCTCCTCAATTGCCGGCCATCAATTTGATCAAGTGAATCACCAGAACTAGTGATCACCATCAATTGAATTTGCCCATTAGCAAGAATATCACCAGCATGTGGCCGTCCCTCGTGCATCTTCAGCACTCTATCCACTGAGATGCCTTTCAATTCAAGAAAGTGAGCTGTTCCAGAAGTCGAAACAATCCTGAAGCCAAGTCCTAAAAAGGCCTTTGCCAGCCGTTCGAGATGGGATTTTGTCAAGTCATTTAAGCTAAGGAACACAGTGCCAGAAAGTGGTAGCTTCTGCCCAGCAGCAATTTGAGCCTTGGCAAATGCAATCGCAACCAGATAATCTATACCCATTACCTCACCAGTACTCCTCATCTCAGGCCCTAACAGCACATCACAGCCTGGGAACTTATCAAATGGAAGAACTGCTTCCTTGACGGCAACATGCGCTGGGATTACCTCTTTTGTGAAACCTATCTCATTAAGTGACTTTCCGGACATAACAAGAGCGGCATATTTAGCTAGTGGATGGCCAATTGCCTTTGAGACAAATGGAATGGTACGAGAAGCACGAGGATTTGCCTCAAGCAGAAAAACATCCCCACCCATGGTGATCGCGTATTGGCAGTTCATGAGACCGCAAACATTCAGACTCTTTGCCAACTTTGTAGTCCATAACTGAATTGTGGTCAAGCAGGAAGATGAGATAGTTTGTGTGGGAAGGATGCAAGCTGAGTCACCTGAATGGACCCCAGCCTGCTCAATGTGCTCCATTACCCCACCAATCACCACATCACCATGTGAGTCTGCAAGTGCATCCACATCAATCTCAACAGCATCAGATAAATATTTATCTATCAACACAGGGCGTTGTGGGTCCACCTCAACAGCATTTTCAAGATACTTCACAAGCTTGTCATCACTATATACTATCTCCATTGCCCGGCCACCTAAGACATAAGAAGGACGGACAACAACTGGGTAACCTATGTCTGCTGCAATGGCTAAAGCATCAGCCTCACTCTTAGCAATGCCTCCTTTTGGTTGTTCAATGTTTAACTCTTTTATAATCACATTGAACCTTTCTCTGTCCTCAGCAGCATCAATAGAATCAGGTGATGTGCCCCATATGCGTACATGCCCAGCTCCGCTGGCACTAAGAGGCTTATGCTTGTCCAAATAATGCTGGATGGGCAGAGCCAGCTTCAGGGGTGTTTGACCTCCAAACTGTATAATGATCCCATCAGGTCTTTCCAATTCAATTACATTCAGAACATCTTCAACTGTCAAGGGTTCAAAGTAGAGACGATCGCTTGTGTCATAATCTGTGGACACTGTCTCAGGATTTGAATTCATCATAATTGTCTCATATCCTGCACTCTGCAAAGCGGAAAAGCTTCCAAATTAAAAAATGATGTACCCAAATGGTAACCATCTTCAAGTACCAAGTCATACAAAAGCAGGTTCCTTTACACTTATTCCAACATATTATTTAACTACACAACTAAAAAACACTATCAGGTCCGTTATTGAATGCATGAAATTTTATTGCTAAACTAAATCAGGGCACAGTCATATATAGATTCAGCACATTTACATGACTTCTAACCACAAACAGCTGCATATGAATATTTGCTTGAGTTTACAAAGTGCTTGATTCATTTCATCATTGTTTATGTTCCTCTAGCTCACATACCTGGATGCTCTTTTTCATGCAGTACTAGTTCCAACAGAAAAAACACCAAAAACATAGATATTACTAAATTTTCAAAGTATACAAGCAATTAAAGAAATTTAGGCACATTTTAACAATTCCATATTACTCATTACTTTCAACATCAATCCAAGTTTATTCAATTGATAAAAAGACACGATCGATGTTTTACAAGTTAATTTTGATTGAAAGAAAAACAATATAACAGGCAGAGTGCTGTGATTAATAGCATTAACGATAAACAGTACAACATTGATGCTTCATGATTAAAGATTAGCCAAACAAAAAAACTAATAAACAAGAAAAGGAGTTAAAAGTTGTGTTGTGTTGACTTACAGCTGCAATCTCACATTATCAACAAAATAGCAAAGTAGGTTATGCCAATATGCATTAATAACAGTCTTTTGAAGAAATTGCCTAGGAAGACAGGGGAACATAAATAATACAAAGATTATAATAAACACATACCTGCAGGGAAAAAGATGCATGGCAACAACAGTAATCAAACTCAATTCCCTGACCTATACGGTTGGGTCCTCCACCTAAAATCAAAACCTTCTTCTTTTTGGTGGGAGCTGATTCACACTCTGCATCATAGGAGGAGTACATGTAAGGAGTATTGGCCTCAAACTCTGCAGCACAAGTATCAACCCTTTTATACGACGGAGTAACTCCAAAAGAAATCCGTTGTGACCGGACTTCCTTCTCTGTTGATTTAATAGCAAATGCTATCTGCTTATCACTGTAGCCATGCTTTTTGACCTCGATGAAGTCATCCTTTGTCAGATGAGACAAACTCCTAGTCATAAGATATTGTTCCACATCTACCAGCTCTTTAAGCTGAGTGAGGAACCATTTATCCACAAAGCTCAGTTCATGGATTTCATCAACTTTCATACCCCTTTTCATTGCTGCATAAATGGCATGAATGCGATCAGGATTTGGAACTCGGAGGTTGTACTTCAATTGTTCCAAGTCCCAGTCAAGTTCGGCAACTTGCGCACATCCCCATCCTGAGTATCCACACTCCAATGATCGAACAGCTTTTTGAAATGATTCTTGAAATGTTCGGCCTAATGCCATGGACTCACCAACAGATTTCATCTGGGTTGTAAGGGTTGGCTGAGAACCGGGGAACTTCTCAAATGCAAATCGGGGGATCTAGATGTACATAGCAAAAATAATTAGAAAGATGTAGGAAAAACAAATGTGGGGTAGTAGATGAAGTGCCGGAATGACAAATAAATAAGTTATGAAACAACGATAATAAGGACAATCGGAAAAATGTACAAACCGAGCGTACTGGTACTACAAAAGAAAGCTAAGATTTAGAAATCCACAAAACCATCTCAATTTAGAAAATATTTTGCATGGAGAAGCAGACAGGCAATGCAGGAACAGTTGCACTTAACATTACTCGAAACACACCAGTCAAATGATATATACAGTCAATTTATATATATATATATATATATATATATATATATATATATATATATATATATAAAACCTAACATAGAATGGTCTAATGAATCTCGGTAACAAAAGTGATAGCAAACAACCCAAGTCATCCTACTCAACAAAGACAATAAAGCATAATTGAGCATATAAAAATTACAACTACTACTTGCCTTAGTCACCACATAGTCAATAGAAGGCTCGAAACTCGCAGGGGTCTTCTTTGTGATATCATTAGGAATCTGGTCCAATGAATACCCCACCGACAACTTAGCAGCCATCTTGGCTATGGGGAAACCAGTAGCCTTGGAAGCCAGAGCAGAAGACCTGGACACCCTAGGATTCATCTCAATCACCATAACCTCACCATCCACAGGATTAACAGCAAACTGCACATTAGATCCTCCACACTCCACTCCAATCTCCCTTATAATCTTAATAGAATAATCTCTCAACCTCTGGTACTCCTTGTCAGTCAGAGTCTGTGCAGGAGCCACAGTAATTGAATCCCCTGTATGCACACCCATTGGATCAATATTCTCAATGGAGCAAATGATAACAACATTATCAGACAAATCGCGCATTACTTCTAACTCGTACTCTTTCCACCCCAAGAGTGACTTCTCCACCAAAACCTGTGAGGTTAAACTAGCAGCTAACCCTGCCTTACAAATAGCCTCGAACTCCTCTTTATTGTAAGCAATCCCACCTCCAGAGCCACCCAACGTAAAAGCAGGCCGAATAATAAGTGGAAACTCCCCAATAACTTCCTCCGATATGCGAATGCACTCCTCAAGCGTGCTCCCAATGCCAGAAGGCGGAGTTTTGAGTCCTATATTCTCCATAGCCTGCTTGAAAAGATCTCTATCTTCAGCTTTTTTAATGGCATTCAGTTTAGCTCCAATCAATTCAACATTATATTTCTCTAAAACCCCATTTGCCGCTAAAGCCACAGCAAGATTCAACGCTGTCTGGCCTCCCATGGTGGGCAAAATGGCATCGGGACGTTCTTTAGCCACCACCTGTTCAACGACCTCCGGCGTCAATGGCGCAACATAAGTGCGGTCAGCCAAGTCCGGGTCAGTCATGATAGTGGCAGGGTTGGAGTTTATCAAAATAACATCATACCCTTCCTCTCGCAAAGCCTTGCATGCTTGAGTACCGGAGTAATCGAACTCGCATGCTTGACCAATCACAATGGGTCCAGCACCAAGAATCAAGATTTTCTTCAAGTCGGTGCGCTTTCCAGCCCCTGTTTTCACGCTCCTCTTCTCTGTTTCTTGGCGGACGATGCTGCTGCAGCAGCGAATGGAGGAAGAAGAGGTGATTCTTCTCGGGTAGTTAGTTTGCGAAAAGAAGAGGCGGAAACGATTGGGTTTTGAGAGAGAAAAGGAGGAGGAGGAGGAGGAGGAAGCTTTGTTTTGGTGGATGAAAGAGAGGGAGTGAGAGCAGTGGTAACGGTTTAAGCCACAGTTCATTGTTGGTTTTGTTTGCTGCCGAAAACAGAGAGGGAAGGGAGGGGGAAGGGCAGAGAGAGAGAGAATACCTACGATGGATTTTGGAGGATTGATTTTAGGGATAGTCTCAGTCTCTTCTTATTGTCCTGAGCCAGAGAGAGAGAGAGAGAGAGAGAGAGAGAGAGGGAGAGCAGCTGACGGTGAGGATGGGATATTTTGAGGGATTAGGGTTTTTGGAGGCATTTTAAAAACTATATCTTCAATTAAATAATTAATATGGCTATGTTATATATATAAAAATATGTGTGAAGAAAACGTCTTAAGAACTTTTAAAAATAAAATATTATCATTACAATTAAGATTAAAAAAAAATTAAAAGGTGTGACTAATTCATTAAAAAAAATAAAAGAGAGTATAATGGATTGTAATGGTATTCACAATATTATTATTTTTTTATCCTTTGGCTTTTTACATTTTGTTTTTTGATTTTTTTTTCTAATTTTATTCTTTTAACATTGTGTTTATTTGAAATGAAAAAATGATCCTTTGAAATTAATATTAAGGAATAAACTATGAGAAAGAATGGTATAAAGGAAAATAATAAAGTGATCATATAAATACCAGTTAAAAATCGGTAATATTATTATAAGATAATAATAAGTTCGTAAAAAGAATAAATGATAAAAAAAGATAAAATAAATATATTTTAGATTAAGAAAATATTCTCGAGGATTTTGTAAAATAATTTATATTATTATGCAAAGATTGAACAAGAAAAATCAAAATTTCATGGAAAATCACTTATTGACCAGTTTTATGCTAGCATGTAGAATTTTCAATCCGACCATCAGATGGGGTTGAAATTTTTCAATAAGTCTCCTGAAATATTTTTCTACTTTAAAAAAAATCAGATTAATCAAAATTCAAGAAGGCCTTACAATTTAGGTCGGTAGCTAGGTAGTTTACGCGAAATATACAAGGGACGTTAAACGAAGAAAAAATTATAAATAACAAGAAAATTGGTCGATAAAATTTTATATATATATAAAAAATTTTTTATAGAAATCACTTAAAAACCTTATATTAAGAGTTCAAAAGGGGTTTTAAGAGATAAAAATAAAAAATTTCTGGTAGATTATAAAGCTTGAAAATGGTTTGAAGGTTAGCGTGACGAATAAGAGGAGGTGAAGGAAAAGCTTGTTTTCTTTGTCTAATTCTTCATGATTTATTATGAAGAGGTAAGAAACCTTGTTTAAAGCTTGGTATAAGTTTATGCCATGAATTGAGATATTTTTATATGATGAATAGACTATAGAATGTTGAGTTTGAATGAATTGTTGCTTGAAATGATTATTTTGGGTTGATTTAATTAATATGAAATTTGAATTTAATTATGTTTAGTCAACTATAAAATAAATGGTTAATATGAAATTGAAAAGAATTTTTGAAGAAAATCCATGTCTTCCATGCATGTTGTTATAACCCAATTCTGGGTTATTCTCCAAATTTTATTTTTTAAAAAATCAAAATTAAAAAAATAAAATAAAGGTTGGCAATGTGGAGAAAACAGATCAAGGAGAACTATAAAAATATGGAAAAATCAAGCTGTAATTTTTTAAGAAAATTAAAGACCTAATTGTACCCCATTATGCCCCAAAATAGAGAGAAAATACAAATTCAATGTCAAATTAAATGATTATTGGATGAATTTGCATAAAAATTAAGTTCGAGGACATAATTAAATTTTTAATAGGCAAATTTGATTTAATCATGGGCTAAATTGAATTTTAATTATGTTTAAGAACTAATTTGGGTCCAATTGAAGGATTTAATTAAGTGCAAGGACTTAATTATACTTTAAATGGGTCAAATTAATTTTATTTGGGGCTTAATTGGTGAAAAATTAAATTTGGGAGCCCAATTTAGTCTTAATTGAGAAGATTAGAATTTTAAGAGACTAAATTTAATTTTTTTCAAGTTAATTGATTGAAATCAGGGGCAAAATTGAAGAAATTAAAAGTTTAATGGTCAATGAAAGGTTCAATTCAATAAATCCGAGACCAAGGACCATATTGCAAAAGGCGCATAAATCTAGGGCTCAAACAGTAATTCATCATGGTCTTAATTGCATTAAATCAAAAGTTTAGGGTTAATTAGGGGTACTATTGCACAACAGTGTAAGCTGGAGGATTAAATTGAAGATATGCAAACAATCCCTAATTCAGCCCAAAACGACGCCGTTTTGAATATTAAAAAAAAAACATGCGTCTTCTGCTCACTATTCATTATCTTCTTCATTTTTCAACCCGAAATGACAACTTATGAGCTACTTTTAGGGTGCATTTAATGCCTCATATGTCCACCAAAATTGACAACACATGCACCAAAATGGTCACCTGACATCTCTATATCCCCGAGTATGGTCCGTTCAGGCCTATTAACATGACACCAGCCCCGGCGCCAGCCTAAAAAAGCCAACTCAGACAGTCTTTTCCTACAAATTTGACAACTCACGATGCACACTTTGAACCAACGGTTGAGATCCTTCCCAGCCAAACCAAAGGCCACGATTTGGCACCATTAAAGACAAAATGTCTCTCTTCCACCTCCTATAAATAGGGGTGCATTTCATGACCTGAAAGAGGGGAAATGTCCAAAGTCGGCCGAAAACCAGCCTTCCTCCCTAGAATTTTTCCTTTTCTGCCGTCTATCTTCACTCTCTCTCTTCTCTCCACCATCCCAGCCACCACTGTCATCACCATCAGATTTTCAGCCACCAACTCCACCACAGGAAGCCAACACAACCACCTTCCGACCACCAGGAGCCACCGATGCTCGCTCTCTCTCTCTCCTCTGCAGATTTTCTTTTTCTCTTCCTTCCGCTACCACCGACCGCCAACTCCCCCCACCGTTCCTCGCAGCGACGCCGCCCGAATTATCTACTCAACCTCTTGATCACGGCCGTGACCACTGCCCCTGGTAGTCTTCTCCTCCGCCTGTCTGCAACCATTTGGTTGCATGCAGAACGTGAACAGTAACTGTTCACGTTTCTGCGAAATAATTTACTTTGGATGTGGGCCGGACCTGATTTGGCCCCACCAAAAAGAGAAGAAAAAATATATTGGGCCCATATCGGCCCAACCATTTTAGGTCGATATCGGCCCACCTTTTCCTTGGGCTGAGCTTGGCCCATTTATCTAGGTCGGCCCCCCACATGTTTTAATAATATTTAGTTAATATAATATATTATATATTATATATAAAAAAACAAAAACATTCCAAAAAAAAATTCAAAAATCCTTTGAAAAATATTTGTTATTTTCTTACATATTTTCCCACAAATTTTGCATAATATCAGGTTTGTATACTTACACTGTAAGATACAAATCAGGTATTTAATGCTCGGTTTCCTCCGAAACTTTTCTTAAAAATTTTCAAAAACAAATCTCAAAAACTTTTAAATTAATTTCCATTTTAAAAAACAAAAGAAAATGTTTTGTTTTCATGCATACGACCAAATCCTAAAAATTTTCAAAGCATATTTTCATTAAAAATTTGTATCTTTCTCATGTTTTGAACATCCAAAAAATGGATATCATAACCAGTTTATGATAATCTATTACAGTTTGGCCAAAATATCAAAAACCTTTTTCCAATGTTCTTTTAGATACAGTTTAAAGATGTAGACTTTAATATTTGTGGGGTGTAAAATTACACGATAAAGTACACCCTCAGGTATTAAAGATACAAGGTGTAAATAAATGCGATGCTAAAATTCAGACTTTACAATGGTTAGGATTTAACTCGATAAGGTAGAGACTCTCTCATGAAGAGAGATCTGCCTTGAACCTTAGAAAAGACCAACGAATAGAAACCCGACTTAGAAAAAACAATCAAACAACAATGCAGCTTACCTTAGGTAGGGTGCACTAGGAGTGATGCATCTTCCCCTTGCACAACTAGTCCCTTACCCAGACTCTCGCAGACCATAGGTTCCTAGTGACCATAATACTAGGTGGCGACTCCTAAACATTAATCATAATTTTATGATTAAATCCAAAAACCCTTCCCAACACACAACACCTCACACGGGAGGCATGACAAAAGCCTCTACCATTGCCAGACGATGTCGCGGCGCGACACCGCGACACATGTAAAATTCAATCCAACTAGTGTTGGAAGATTTGAATTAGTTAGTTTAAAATTGATATGAAATCCATTTTTAGTTGTGTATTATGATGTGTTTAATAATGGGGAATGAAGTAAATTTTGTAAAAATTTAAAGGAGGACTTGTGTTCCTATTGATATGAACCTTTGGCCTAAACTAACAAAAAAGTGAATACACCTTATTGATTTAGTTGTTATGATTATTGGATCATTTTGTGTTGCATGAGATGTAAAATGGACGAGTGATAAAAATATTAAAGAAAAAGTAGTAGAAAAATACGTGTTCCATGTTAAAGTGGTTTTAGGAACATGTTGGAATAAGATGGTTGGGTGGCTTAATTTGAATTGATGAGGACATTGTGTTAAAATGGGATTATATAATATGTGTGTGTGGTTAAATTATCCAGAAACTTGTGCAGAAATTCAAGGAATTAATCCTTGAAGTTTCGATTAAAATGAAATGAAAAGAATGAGCTTAATGAACCATGATTTTAAATGTGTAAATACGTGTCTAGTTATAATTAAAAAGGGTTGACAAGGTCAAAAAATAAATAAGTAAAGGACAACAGTTGGTTTCCCAAAAAAGGCTATTTGGCTAAAATTTCATATATAGGTGCATGGACTAAAAGCATGTAGAATTGTTATTGAATTGAGAAATTAAGTAGGTTGATCCTTAGAGATAAATAAAGTTATGGAAAGTATAAGTATGTATGAAACTCTAAAATTCTCCATTGTTATTGAATTTGGAAACCTGGGTTGAGTGTGAATTGGAATAGAACTCCAATAATGGTTAATTTGTTTATAATGGTTGTGTTTATGTTTGTATAGGAGAGGTTGCTAGACTTGGACCACGATAGCAGAGGGCAGCACCACGAGCACAAGCCCTAAATAGGTGTCTGACACCTATATTAAGTAGATTGTAGAATTTTTTATAATCGATGGTTTAATTTTGTGTTTTTATAATTACTGTAATAAGAATGATGAGAAAAAAAAAGGGGAAAAGAAAAGAAATGATTTGATTAGTTGTCCATACAATGAAGGCTAATGATGTCCATTAGGCTGACATCGGTATTAACCCAGTAAATAAGGAGATAAGTTGAAAAGAACTTGATTAGTTGTCC